>Ga0074195_1001630_pt1 | contig 29822 bp, 64 predicted proteins | sample EPASupsiteHSE623_FD_64525 | JGI IMG/M metagenome (GOLD analysis project Ga0074195, IMG submission 64525) | Bioremediated contaminated groundwater from EPA Superfund site, New Mexico - Sample HSE6-23 | ecosystem: Environmental > Aquatic > Deep subsurface > Groundwater > Contaminated ... | reverse complement strand
CTTGCGCCCCGGGGATCACTACAGGATCGGTGACCGGAGGCGGACCGTCCCGACTGCACGGGCACCTCTTGTACCGGCGCTCGATTTCATTGAGGAGGTCGCGCGTCGAGGCGGTAGACAGGTCGACGGTCATGCTCTCCTCGCAATCACGACCGGCATGTCGCGCAAGATCTTCCCGTCACGGAACCGCCGGAGCCCCTCTTCGTTGAGCGCGATCACGAACCGGTGATCCTCGCGCTCGTACGCGACCCTCCCGATACAGACGCCGTCTGATGGTATCTCGGGGAGCGGGTTCAGCCGGGGGTTCCTCTGTGGCGTCGGGGCCATGGTGCCGTCAAGCTTCGCGAGCTGCCGTAATCGCCACCTCTGGTAGGCAGCCTTGTCCTTTCGCACATCTGGGCGGGGATCGTCGGGATCGTCCGGGATCTTGCGGTATATGCGGGTCATGCCTCGGCCTCCGAACTATCAATTTGACACAAATTGACACAAATTGACATATCCCGTGCGTCGACCTCCTCCAGCCGGCGCCAGCCTGCGAGGTGTGCGGCGAGGCCGGTCATACGGCCTCCACAGTCCTGAGTTTCTTGGCCCGTTTCGGTGTCGCCTCCGGATCTCGGGGCGAATGCTGTCCGCACCAGTCGCCCCCAGCGACGACGGGAAACCGCGCCCGGTGCCCGGTCGAGACGACGGTTGGGGGGCCGTGCCGGCATTCGCCGTGCGTGGCGGTGATGGGGAGGCAGTGCCGGCAGGTCTCACAGGTCGCGGTCATTTCGGCGTCTCCACAACGGGCGAGTAGGTACATCGGCAGCGGGGGTGGATGGGGAGGCTCGGCTCGTCTCCGATGTCGAACACCTCGCCGTGATACCCTTCGCACTCATCACAGGCGCGTTCGTCCAGCCCGGCGAGGAATTTCACCTTCGTGATCCCTGCCTGAGCGTACCGGATCGTGGCGCCCTGGTTGACGGCATACATGGTCTCCGTCCGGGCCATCGTCTCGGCGCGCGTCCTGCCGATCTTGTCGCACCGGTCCATGATGCGGGCGGTGAGCATCGGGACGCCATCGCCCATCAGGAGCCCCTCGGTCAGCGCGCTGACGATCTGTTTCGACATCTCATCGGTGATGCCCTTGAGGGCCGAGAGGTTTCGGGACTGCAGCACGGCGACCGCGTGCCAGTCGATCGGACCGGCGCCGGTCGTGCCGCCGGCCAGGGCGGCCTTGAGTGCCCCGTCGGCCCACGTGACGCCCTGGCGATACGCGACCTTGACGAGATCGCCCTGCTTCTCCTTCGACGGCGTGATGATGATCTCATCGATGGTCTTCTCGAGGTAGGCTCGCAGCCATTCGAGGTCGAGGTCGACTGTCGGCGCGGCGAGCTCGCGGGCGCGGGACTCGACCGCGGCAACGGCCTTCTTCTCGAAGGTGTCGAACATCGGGAGGATCGCCTTGACGTACCGGTCTTCGATCTTCTTGCTCATCGTCGGGTCGGTCTTCGGGCGGTAGGATGCCGCGAGGCAGCGGAGGCACATCTCAGATCCCCGCCAGCCAGAGGGCACACCCGATCAAGGCGCCGCCCGCGATTGCAACACAGAGCGCCGCCAGTCGCGCCTCGCGCCGTTCCGCTGCCATCTCCTCGTCCGTTGGCCGGACGTTGGGGGCTCCCGGTAGCGCCTGCGCCACCACGGGAAGCCTCTTACCTCCCCCGCTCATGCTTCAGGCTCCTGTGCCGGCGCGTACTCGCTCTCGGTCGGCGTGACCCCGAACTTCTTCTGCACCCACTCCTGCGGCAGCACCGCGAACGGGTCGAGCGGGGTCGCCTGCATGATCTTCCCGATCCACTCGGCGGTCGTCTGCTCGTCGAATGGGTTCGGGTCGTTGAAGACGAGCTTGACCGCGCCGGGCACGCCCGTGATCTGGTCGATCACCTGCTGCGAGTAGACCGGCGCCACCCGCCGCTGAATGGCCGCGCACTTGTCGTACCAGACCCGGAGCCGGACGTTTGCCGTGGCCTCCGTGCTCCCCTTGTAGTCGAGCCCGAGCACCTCCGCCGGTACGCCGAGCGCGGCACAGAGGCGCGAGGTCGAGATGTTCGAGAAGACGTCGGCCCCGGGGAGCCCGCCCGTGTCGATGGCGCCGATCTCGACGTCCCGGCAGGTCACGAAGTCGTGCTTCGCCGAGAGGCTCTCGAACTGCGTGCCGATCGCGTCGAGGTCCTCCTTTGCGACCTCCTCGCCCTCGGCTCCGACGCGGACGTGGAACTTCGGAAACCCGTGCCGCTCGATGGCCGCGGCCGTCCCTTCGGCCGTCTTGGTGTCCCGCATGATGTCGTCGTAGGCCCGCTGAATGAGGGACCGGCCGTAGGGGCTGCCGGCCTTGCGGTGGATGACGAGGTGGACCATGTCGGCGACCTCGAGCGGCACGGCGCGGGACTGGTCCCACTCGCCCGGCGGGAGGAACGAGTACCCCTCGACCACGCCCGTGGCGGGGTTCTGCCGGACTGTGAACCGCGTCGAGTCGCGAAGGTCGACCCGGAGGAAGTTCGCCCCGATGCGGGTTCTGGTGCACTCCTGGAAGGCGTCGCCGAGGACGAGCGCCTGCACGATGCCCTCGTACATGACGCTCTCGAACTCGAACGAGTCCAGCCGCTCCTGCGTGGTCCGTGCGAGGCCCTCGTCTCCTTCGAGCCGGTAGCCGTTCGAGAGCACGGTGAGGGCGTAGGCGTCGATGGCCTCGGCGATAGGGCCGCCCTGCTCGTAGATGGTCTGATACCGCTGCAATGCCTCGAGGGTGCGTTCCACCTTCGCGAAGTAGGCGCGGGCCGTGCCGCCTGCCGCAACTGCCTTCGGGGCCGGCTCTGCCTTCCCCGATACCAGCTGCCTGAGTCTCTGTCGAATCGTCACCATTTTCGGGTACCTGTCACTGCCTCGAACCGTCGGGGGGTCATCTGAATCGTCTCCTGCATGTGGTAGGCGTAGCTCGCCATGTCCACCTGGTCGTCGTGCGCACCGCCGGGGAAATTTACCAGCTCGCGCTCGAAGTCGACCAGCCACGGCGCGCCAGCGAGGTGGTAGACGGTGCCGGCCTCGTACCGAGCGGCCATCGGCAGTGCCCGCGTAAACTTGTCTGTGTCCGCGTGGAGCTCCACGACCGGCAGGCCGTCGCGCTTGAGCTGCTGGAAGAGCGTGAGCCCGATGCCCTTCGGCTCAATCCCCTGCTTCACCGGGCCCCACCGTTCGTAGGCTGTCCGGATCAGGCCGGGCTGGTCGGGCCCCTCCAGCCGCGTCTTGATCACGTCGAGGAGGAGGAGGTCGCGGACCGTGGTCAGGCCCCAGGTTCCGAGCGTGAAGAAGTCTGCCGACGCCTTGAGCGACCCGGCCGGGTCGCAGGTCTGGAAGAGGGTGAGCTCCTTCGCGGCGATCGCCTTCGCGCCCTCGGGGGAGTGGAGAATATAACCGCTATCGGTCGGGGAGCAGTAACGGAACCACTCCTGCTTGAACAGCCCGCCGCCGGCCGGCGCGGGGGCCTGCTGGTAGAGAGCCGCCCACGGGTAGGTGCCGAGCGTCGTCTTCATCGTTGCGAGCCGCTCGGTCGGGAACTTCGCAGGCCAGAGCGGCTCGCCTTCCTGCCGCGGGTCGCGCGGGTCGCGTGCCTCCTCGGCGATCGCCGGGAAACAGATCACCTCCCACTGCTCCCCGTCCTCCCGTGCTGCCGCCTCGAGAAGCCTGCCAGCGAGGTCGTCCTCGTGCCACCGGGTCATGGTGAGCAGGATGCGACTGTCTGCCTTCTCGAGCCGCGTGTAGAGCGTGGTGGTGTACCACTCCCAGACCTTGGCGCGGTAGGTCGGGCTCGCGGCCTCCTCCTGGTTCTTCACAGGGTCATCGATGATGCCATAGTCGGCCCCCATGCCGGTGATCCCGCCGCCGACGCCGGCCGACCGATACACGCCCGTGTGCCCGACGATCTCAAAGATGTCGCTGTTCCGCAGGTAGGCCCCCTGTGCCGTCGTGCGGACGTTCGAGCCGTAGAGCGTCGTGTCGGGGAAGAGGCGGTGATACGCAGGGCTGTCGATGATGCGCTGTACGTCCCGGTTCATGGCGCTTGCGAGATCGGCTGAGTAGGAGCAGGCGATCACGCTCGTGTCAGGATCCCGGCCGAGGAGGTATGCCGGCAGCCGTCTGGATACAAGCTCGGACTTACCGTGTCGCGGGGGCATCGAGACCATGAGCCGCGTCGTCTCGCCAGACACGAACTGGTCGAGGGCCGCACAGAGGGCACGGTGATGCCACGACACCTGATAGTCCGGCTTCGTGTACGTGGTGAAGTCGAGGAGGCTCTCACGCGCCCGTCGTCGGGCGAGGAGCTCACTCGCTGCGACTGCCTGCGATACGGGCGAGCTCATCATCGCTGAGGTCCTGGGCCGTGATCACCCTCACGGTCCCGCCGATCTGTTCGGTGCTCAGGCCGTCCTCGATGCGGGCGAGGTCGGCGCAGACTTTCAGGAAGCTGGGGATAGTGCCGGCCGGGATCAGCGACGGGTCCCCCAACGCCCGGATCCACGTCTTGACGAGGTTGACGCCGGCGCGCCCGGTCTCGAGCCGTTCGCGGGCCGCGGCGATCCGCTCCTGCGCAAAACGCTCCGTCTCAGCTTTGTCGGCAGCGGCCTGGAGGTGGGCGTCCCATGCCGCGACACGCTCGTGCCAGGCGTTGACCCTGGCCCACTCGTGGGGCTTCGTCCGGCTGCACTTTCCGGGATACCGCTGCCGGGCGCACTCTGTGATGGTGCGTGATGGCCCGAGGTCACGATAGATCAGAAACGCCGAATAGGCCCGGTTGGTCTCGCCGGGCCGCTGCGACCAGGGGGTAGAGGGGTCGGCCTCGTACTCCCGGGCGATCTCCGCCGGATCGGTCAGTACAACCCCTCCTGGATGAACCCGATTGTGTACTTCCACTTCGTCGGGGTGATCTGGAGGGAGGTGAACGGCGGGGCGATCATCACGCCGTAGTAGATCGTGCCGTCGATGGTCAGGGCGAGTTTCTGGCCGAAGAGGTCCTCGAGCGCGGCGATCTCCGCGTAGGAGTCGGTGAGGCAGGTGATCCGCCACTGCCGGATCTTGCGCGTCGACCCCTGGAGCGCGATGCCGCCGTTTTTGAGCTCGGTCTTGTTGCAGATCGGCCCGTGGTCGATCGTGCCCAGGTCGGGATACGAGAGTTCGAGCTCGCCGTAGACGACGACGGGGCCGGTCATTGCGGCTCCGGGTCTTCGTTGGGCGCGTTCGCGTAGGGGGTGGGGATGGGCCAGGCCGGCAGCATCGACTCGTAGCAGGCGGCGAGCTGTTCGAGCGCGCGGGACATCATCAGGATCGACTCCTTCTGATAGCCGGCCTCACGCTCGAGCCGTTCGATCCGCTGGACGAGCCGCTCGTCCTCGAGCGTCCGAACGCGGCGTTCGAGCGCGGCGATCTGGTGGTAGTCGCTCATGCACACACCGCCCGGAGGGTATCGGCGTGCGACATCGGCCGGCAGAGGGCGCGGTTGGTCGCGGTCGGGGCTGCGGTGCCGGCGAGGGGTTCGGCGGGGACGTACTTGCGGAGGACGAGCCAGTCGATGATGCTGATTGCCGTCGTCACTGTTGCTGCCTTGTATGTAAGTGAGTACAGGGGGAGCGCCCCAGTTGGGACGTTCGTCGTGTTCGTTGCGACTGTCGCCCCGTCCCGCTTGTAGACGACCGATGTCGTTCCGTTCCGAATGATGTCGTAGGTGTAGAACGCTGAGGTGTACCGACCATCGGCGCTCAATGTTACACTGGATTTATACGTGTAGAGTTTGTCGTACTTGTTCGTGGTTCCGCCGTCACTATATACGTCGGACAACGCGACCGCCGTCCCGTTCGAATATCCTACCTGGATGTAACAGGCAGACGAGACTCCGGTCGTCCCGATGCTCGCACTCTTTCGCACCCTGACCGCCGTGTTTGGTCCGAACGCGACCGGACTCGTTAGGGTGCGTTGCGTTCCCGCAGCATCGGTGATCGTGATAACTCCCGCCGCTACAACATACCCCTCCCCGGATGCAGTCCACTTCGTCGTGTCAAGCACAGCCCCGTTGAACTCGTCACCGAACTCCATGCAGCGATTGATATCGCCCCGCCCGCCGGCATACGCGACCACGCGGCGGGGGCAGTTCGCCGACAGTCTTGGGACTCTGACCCACGTCTCCGTCTGCGTCGAGGGGTCGGACCATGTCGACAGCCCGATCACGCCGACCGGACGGATGTCGGGCCGGTTCCCGAGCGGGACCTGGTACCCCGAGACGGCCGTGCCGGCAGGCCGGACGGAGACCGCCGTGGCCCGGCCGGAACGCCGCGCTCGATTGTAGTCGCTCGCCCGGACCCGCATCTACTTCTCCTCGACCAGCCGCTCCTCGAAGTTCGGCTTGAACCCGATCGTGACTTTCTCTGTCTCCCTGAGGGCGAGGATCGACTCCTCGTGCGCCGCCTTCGTCGCCTCGTGGGTTGCGACGGCTGCAGCGATCTTCATCTCGTTCCGACCGACGCGCTGATCCTCCTGTTCCCGGAGCGTGTTGAGCTGCGCTTTCAGGGCGTCGGCCTGCCGGCGGTACTCCTCGAGGTCCGTCGTCGGGGCCTCGAAGAGGATCCGCATCTCCTCCTCCTTCGCCTCGATGGCAGGGGCGAGGGATTCAGTCTCCAGGTCCTCCGGGTCGGCGTAGACCGTCGTCTCGAGCGTCTCGAGGAGTTCGGCCTTCTGCATCTGGAGGTCGACCCATTCGTCTCTCTGCGTCTGCGAGAATTTTGTTGCCATGTCAATCAGCTCCACTTGTCTGCAATCACTTCGAGCGTCCCGGTAACGGTGCCCCCCGGGGTCGCCTCGTCCACGAACATCTTGACGTAGAGCGTCGTGGCGGAGGTCGCGAACTTGACCGGGATCGGGACGTCGAACTGGTGGACGCGGTAGACGTCCTTGGTGTTGTCATGGGCGGCGAGGGCGCCCTGGACGAAGACCGCCTTGTCGTACGTGTTGTTCGCGACGTCACCGAAGACGGCGGCGACGCGCTTGAACTCCGGCGTGCCGGCCGGGTCGATCACGACGAGGTCGTCGAACCCGAAGTCGGAGACGACGCTCGGATCGGTGGTTGTGTAGAAGACGGTCGCGTTCGCGCTGATCGCTGCGGCGGTGACCCACTTCCCGGTCATGATGCCGTACCACGAGAACAGCCGCTCCTCGGGGAGATAGCTGGAGTTCGGATAGAACTCCAGCCGGATGCCGTCGTTGCACTTGACCATCTGTTCGTTGTCGGGGTGGTAGGCGGCAACCGTCCCTTTCTGCGCCCGCGTGAGCGTCATCGGCGTCGTGATCGTGCCGCTCCCGCCGACGAGGCAGATCTCCTCGCCCCACTTGACGTAGTCGCCCGCGGTGAGCGTCCCGACACCGCCGTCGAACGCGATCGAGGTGTCGGCCGGGGCGTACCCGTTCGCGGCGTTCACGAGCCCGGACCATGCGACCTGCTGCCCGGCGATGAAGTCCGCCCGGAACCGGAGCCGGGTCAGCATCCCGTGGTTCGCGGTCAGGTCGATGGTCGCCGTCTTTCCTGCCGCCGCGTCGGTCGTCGCATGGGCGATCGTGACCGCGGCGGGCGTGACCTGGGAGGCGGCGGCGGCCGATCCGGACGCGGCGATCGTGATCGAGCCGTCGCCCTCGGTGATCGTGACGTTCGTCCCCTCGGTGAGGACGGCAGGGACGTAGCCCCCGGCTGCCGTGCCGATGAGCACCTGTCCGGAGGTCGGCGCCGTGCCCGTCCCGGTCCCGCCTCTCGCGATCGGCAGGGTCGTGATCGCCGGCTCTGCTCCGATATCAGAGGGCGCCAGGGCGTCTCCTCCTGCCGTCGCATGGCTCGTCTTGTGTGCCGACGGGGCAAACGTCGACGGGACTCCTGAGAGGGCCGCATACGCGACCTGTGCCCCGTCCCCGCCCGAGTGATCGTGCGCGTCGCCGTTGGTCACTCCCTTCGCGATCGGGGCGTAGGTCGTGTCGTGGTTGTGCCCCGATGCTGCCGCCCCGATATCCGCCGGTGCGATCGGGTCGGTCCCGGCGCTCGCATGGCTCGCCGCGTGGGCCTCCGGGGCGAAGGTCTCCGGGATCCCGGAGAGGCCCCCATATGCGATCTGTGCCCCGTCTCCCCCGCTGTGGTCGTGAAGATCCCCTCCAGTGACTCCCTCCGCGGCCGGCGCGTAGACCCCGGCGTGCTCGTGACCTGCCGCGGCAAAGTCGGCGGGGGCCGTCCCGCTGTCCGCGATCTCTCCCCCTGCCGTCAGGGCCACGAGGTTCCCGGCCGTCGGGGTCGCGACGATCGAGACGTAGGCGGCGTCGTGGTCGTGGATCGCAGCAGCGTACTCGGCGTGGGTATGGCCCGCCTGGGAGAAGTAGGACGAGTCGTGCCCGTCGAGGAGGGCCGCATCCGCGGCCGTCCCGTCGACCGGGAGATAGGTCCCGGCGTGGTCGTGGCCTGCCGTCGCGGCGCCGATGTCCCCTGGGAGGAGGGAGTCCGGACCGGCCGCGGCGTGGTTCCCTGCGTGGGTGAGCGGGGCGAACTCCCCCGGGTGACTGTGCTCGGCCGTCGCGGCCCCGACATCGGCCGCTGCGAGTGCGGTGCCGTTGATCTTGTATGCCTGCCCGGCCGGGATGTTCGGGCTGCCGAGGTCGTCCACCGTGAGCAGCGAGTTCTGGAGGGTCTTGCCCCCGATCCCGTCGAACCGGGGGACCGCGTTGTCCGTGCTCGAGGCCGGTCCCGAGACATCCCCGCCGCCGCTCGATGACTTCGGTCCCCAGGTGCCGTCTCCCTGGAGACAGTTCGTCGCGATGCCGTCAAGTTTCGGACAGAGTCCGTGTGCCGTGACCGACGCGTTTCGGTCCGTGTTGTCGTCCGGGGCCGCGAGGTCGTCCAGCTTCGTGCCGGCCGGGAGATAGGTCCCGGGGTGGTCGTGCCCCGCCGTGGCCGCTCCGATATCTGCGGGGGAGAGGGCGTCGGCCTGGCCGGTCGCGTGGCTCGCCGTGTGCCCCGCCGGCGCGAAGGTCGACGGGATCCCGGAAAGGCCGCCATAGGCGATCTGCGCCCCGTCTCCGCCCGAGTGATCGTGCGCGTCGCCGTTGGTCACTCCCTTTGCGATCGGCGCGTAGGCCGCATCGTGGTTGTGAGTCGCTGCCGCGTACTCTGAGTGCAGGTGACCGACGGGCGAGAAGTACGTGCTGTCGTGGCCGTCGAGGAGCTGGCTGTCCGCGGCGGTGCCTGCGATCGGGAGGTAGACCCCCGCATGGGCGTGCCCCTTCAGGTACGCGACCAGGCCGTTCCAGTCGGAGGCGTGCCCTGTCGTGACGTGCTCGATTACGATATCATCCCATGCCATCAGACCACCTCGAATCGTGCGTAGACTGTCCATTCGGCCGCACCGAGCGGCCACACATCCCCGTCGTCCATCGTCGCGACGGGCTGGATTCCATACGTGCCGGCGATGTCGACATCACCAGCCGAGAGCGTGTACGTGATCACGCCGGCCTCGGTCACGGAGTCGGGCGTCCAGGTCGCCGTCGTGCCGTCGGGCTTTCGGACGGTGATGACGACCGAGGCGACCCCGGTCACGAGGTCGGCATAGGAGAGGATGGAGATCGTCGCGCCGACGGTGCCGACGTAAATTGTTGGGTTGGTCATGCGAGGTCCAGGACGGTTGTCACGCCGATTGGCGAGGTCGGGAGGGGGAGGGTCGTAGTCACGCCGAAGGGGGATGTGAGAAGATCAATCGTGAAATCGGAGCCGGAGGACTCTCCGCCCCAGACGAAGTCGCCCCAGATGAGATCGCCCCAGACGGCGGACGCCATCAGCCGCGCCTCCGTTCCCACTGTCCGCATTCGTCCGCGCCGCCGACCTTCGGCCATTGCCTGTCGCCCATAGGAGGGTTGCGCCGGCATTCGCCGATGCGGTCGGCAACGGGGAACACGAGCGGGCCGTCGGGCACCTTGAAGTGCCGGCAGGTCGCGCACAGGTCGATCTCGACACGGGCCGGTGTTGGGCTCTCAGTCTGATTTGGCCTGACGATGGCGCCGCCTGTCGAGACTGTACCCGGGATATCGCCGTATACCCAATTTCCATGACCATTGCCGCTGGGAATCGTCGGGGGGAGGTAGATACCGATCGGCCCGCCGACAAACGTCCTGCCCGCCCGAGGGAAGCACTGATCATACTTCGGACAGCCTCGCCCGACACAGAAGCACGCGCCCATCAGTCGGTCAGCCCCACGGGCTCGGAGGTTGGCGTCGGGGGTCGCGGGGCGCGCTCCTCGAACTCGGGAGCGTAGCGGTTAGGAGGGGTTGGGAGGTTCTCCCAGGGCCAGCCGTCGGCCATGGTCACCCCTGCCGGGCGATGGTGGCGCACTCGGCGACAGCAGTCTCGAACGCGACCACGGCCTCGCCGATCTGCATCTTCTCGGCGTCGGTGATGATGGCGTCGGCTTTCGCAGAGCGAACGATCTGCGTCACGGTGACGAGTCTGGCAGCCGCCTTGAGCGCGGCGGTGGCCTTGTAGGAGTAGACGGCGTATCCGGCGCCGATGCCGATCACGAGGGCAGCGATCTGCAAAAGAGCGTCAAACTCTGACATGGTAGATGTTTGAGTGATGGTATCGAAAAAGGTACGGATGAAAAGGGGATTAGAGCCGGCCGAACAGCGCGGCGGCGCTCATTCGTTCCACCCGTCGTAAATCTTGATTTGGGGAGTCGACTCTTCTGACTGGAGGACGCCGGGCGATACGGACACAATCGCCGCGTCCTGGTCGATCGCCTTCAGGAGCCGGAGTAGGTCGGCCATTGTCTCAACCTCGATGTAATATTCGCGCTGTCTGCGATCCGGGAATCCTCTCTCCACGGCGTCGACCTTCTCGCCCGTAAAGCCGAGAGTGATCAGCGCCTCGAAATACCATTTCGCGTTTTGCTCTTCCACACTGACGAGGCGGAAGCGGGTCATGGTGCCGGCTCCCACACCTCGGCGAATGCCTGAGAGAGCGCATTCGTCTTGGCGCCGTTCTTTCCATCGTGGACCCGGACGTCGTATCGATAGACGGTCACCCCCGGCATCTCCCCCCACGATTCGGTATTCAGTATCGGCAGCTCCTCGCCAGTGATCTCGTGATATCGGGCCGCGACCCGGTGCATTTGCTCAGGGTCGACGGTGCATGCTTTCGCCCGCGCCGTGTAGCCGGTGACAACGAGTTTCCCCTTTCCCGAGTTCATGAGCGAGTCGGCATCGAGGCAGAGGTATGCCGGATCCCACTGATGGGACTCGTGATCGAAAGCGACCGTCGTGTTCGTCTGGATATCCATCTCGTACGCGCCAATCTGCATATGTGATCCCCTCGAAAAATTGTGTTCAAAGGACATTAAACAGCGTCACCACGTCGGCAAAGTCGAGCCGGCCATTGTGGTTGAAGTCGAAGCACGCGGCGATGAACGGATGAGCCCCGAGAATGTCGAGCATGTTGAAGAGCGTGACCACATCATTGTAGTCGAGCCGGTCGTTGCCGTTCAGGTCCTCGTATAACCCATCTCCGTCGAGGTCGTTGATGTTCCCTGCCGATACACTGCCAATCCCGCTCGCAATGAGCAGGAGGGCCAGAATGATTGAGATGTACTTCATGATTTTCATACTCCAAGATGCCATGCTCGGAAATCTTCGATTGCCTGCCGCGTCAGTCGACGCATCGTCCTCGACCGCTCCATGCTCATGTGCGGATAGAGGTCGACAGCGACCTTAACGGCATCGTCGTAGAGCAGGCCCGACCAGCCGAACTTTTTGAAGGCGTGCTCGAGCGCGTCGTGGTGCTTCCGCCGTGTCTCGCTTGCGAGGTGCTGGAGCTTGAGCCGTTCGTAGTTCTCGAGCGTTGCTTTCCAGCTGAGTGGGCCGATGTGGTGGTAGGGGGGTTGGATCCCCGGACCGGCGGCCGCGGTCATACCGGCCCCCATGCCGCATATCCGATCAGGATGCCGGCCCCGAGACCGGCGACCAGGCCGACGGCCCACATCAGCCAGCCGAGCTTGCCCATCAGGGTCATCGATCGCGCCTCCACTCCGGCCATTCGCGGTGGTCGAACGGACATCGCATGATCGCCTCGGCGCGGGACATCATGGCCGTCTCGGTGCGATGTCCCCTGCCACAGAGCGGGCACTCGACCCTGACGCGGCCGTCGGTCATGCTCTCCCCCGGGGCCATCCCCCGATGACGGCTGCGAGGTGCTTCGGGGTCGGCATGCCGCCTTGCTCATATTCGCTGACCGGGATCCCGTGCGCGACGGCCACGGCGCGCTCGACGGCCGCGCCCTTCGACTCTCTCCAGCCCGGCAGCATCAGGACGGCATCGCATCGCTTCATGAGCTCGAGGTCGCCGTCGTACCAGAACACGGCAGGGATGTCCGGGCAGTGCTGGAACCCAGCAGAATTCTTGTGCGGGCACACGGGCATCCAGCCGGCGCGGGCGGCCTCGAGGGCGATCCTTGACGCCGCGAGGATGTTCTGCTCGACTGTGTGAAGCGGATCGGGGTCGCCCTCCGGCGCGCTGAACGGGCCGGCGAGGTAGAGGAGTTTCATGATGCGGCCTCCTGCGTCCACGGGGCCGGGGCGCCGGTGTGTGGGCACTTGTCCGGTAGGATGGGGGCGCCGTCGTTCTTCTGACCGCCCACAATCATGATGCACTTCCATCCCGGGCACTCGACGCAGACGAAGGGCGCCCCCTTGAAGACGTAGGTCATCGCGGGCACCTCCCTGCCGCGAGCGCCCATCGGGCGAGGGCTTCGGTCCTGTCAGGTCCGTATCGCTCCGTGTTGATGCAGATGTCGTACAGGCTGATCATCGTCGAATCAAATCCGTAGGTGTCGCGGTGCCGCCTCATCTCGTGCACCTCACGCCGGTGCATCTGCTCCTTCGTCTCGCCGGACCGTGAGAGCACGCGGGCGGCCCTGACATCGTCCGGAGCGTAGCAGAGGATCTTGAGGTCCGCATCCCGGAACAGCATCCCGGTCAGCCGGCCCTCGGCGATACAGGAGCCGGTCGCCTTCACGGTCCGGACCATCTCGGCGTCGAGGTCGCGATCGATCTGCGGGGTCGCGTCGACGAGCGCTCCGAACTCCTCGATCGAGAGGCCACGGTCGGCTGCCATCTGCCGGAAGACTTGCCCGGTCGAATGGTGCTGGAATTCCAGGCGCCGCGCGAGGCGGGACGCCAGGGTCGTGGTGCCGGACCCCGGCAGACCGGAGACGGTGATGAGGGTCATGATGGTCGCCCCTGGAACCGTGCCCGATAGCTCTCCCGCATCTCAGGGGGCAGGAGCGGGATGATATTCGCCCACCCCTCGACATAATCCCCCTCTTCGGTGAGGATATAGGGCGGTTCGACGCCATGCCCGCAGCAGGCCGCCCGCATCCCCGGCAGGTGCCCGAGGCATGGGTCTGACCCGTCGGCGTTGGGGAGCCGGCCGCACTTCGGGCACGGGCGGGTGTTGCCGTCCCCGACCGGCTCGCCGGAGTCGGCGTATGTCCAGCGGCAGAGATGGCCGAAGACGTATGTGGTGGCGGTCATACGACCCCCCTGACGTCCCTATACCACTGGCGCACCGCATCAGGCAGGAAGCCGAGCGTGCGTGCTGGCACCCCGTTCGCACCGGCCCACACGGCCCCGTCCTGTGCTCGGAGCGTGATCCCGCCGGCCGCGAGGAGGTCGTCGGGGATCGCCTGCCACTGCGTAGGCCGGCCCTCGGGCGGCTGGTACCAGATCCACCGCCCGTCGTCGATGTAGAGGCTCCCGGACGGGATCGGGTTCGGGATGTCGACCACGACCGCCGGCTCCCCATCTGAGGCGAGGGGAAGGTAGACGATCTCCCCGGCGACGTGGCTCGTCTTCCAGATGTCGACCGTGGCCTCGCCCCGGATGATGATCTTCGAGCCGTCGAGGGTGTAGCTGTACTTGTCGTACTTCGGCCCCTGGTCGCCTGCCCTGGTGCCGTTGTGGTTGGGGCAGTCGATGTAGTCGGCACGGAGCGCCCGCCCGAGCAGCACGGCGACCTTCGGGCCGTCGATGACCGTGAGGTCGAGTGTGCCGCCACCAGAGCCGGCCTGGCCGACGAACGCGTGCACCTTCGCGGCCTTCGAGGTGAACTGAACGTCCGCGCCGAACGCGGCATAGTTCAGGATCATCCCGTAGGCGCTGCCGATGTCGGTGCAGCCCCGGACGTCGACGCGGTCGGCCTCGGTGTTGATCAGGGCCATCCCCGCGTGCCGGCAGTCCTTGAAGGTGCAGTCGACCGCCCGGAAGTGGGGGCCGTAGATGCCGTGCCAGAACTTCTCCACCGATTGATCGGAACATCGCCGACCGGCGCCCCAGCCGAAGCACCGCTCGAAGAGGACGTCGGTGATGTTCATGCGGTGCCCGGTCCACGAGCCGTCGAGGTGGAAGCAGTCCTGGATCGGGTCGCCGCTCTCACAGTCCCGGACGATCATCCGGGTGATGTCGCCGGCGTCGGGGATGTTGAAGCCGCATGCCCAGTTGCGGAGGTCGATGGCGCCTGCAGCCCCGTCCCGCGGCCTCCTGTCGTGCTTGCCGCACCGCAGGGCCACGCATGAGTCATAGAGGACGTCGCGGAACTCGCCGCCTTCACTCGCCCCTTCGAGGTTGAGGCTGAACCCGTGGTGGTAGATGTCTTCGGCACGGCAGCCAGTGTACGTGAGGTTCTCGAGCCGCCTGGTGGTCGAGAGCGGCAGCCAGGTCATGAACGCGGCCGTGGCCGAGCTCCCGATGGCGCCGTGGTCGAGGATGGTCTTTCCGTCGAGCGAGTGGCTGACGGTGACGTGCTCGGCCGTGTACTTGCTCGCGTAGTTGTAGAGCGTGACGTAGCCCGAGGCCGAGAAGTTCCTGAGGACGGCGCCCGGTTCTCGGGTAACGATCCGCATGGGGTTGGGAGCGATAAGGATCGCGCCGTTGCCATCGAACACTGTCCCCTCGCCGACCTGCTGCAGACCGGACGGGAGTTTGTAGGTCTCGCCGGTCGCGAGCTCGACGGTGGTGTCGTCGCGCTTGAGCTCGGCAAACGCCGCGGCGATGTCTGAGGGCTTGAAGGTCATTCGTCGCCTCCTGTCTTCCACTCGTCCGGGCACTCCTCGGGCGGTATGCGCTCGACCATGCCGGCCTGCTGCCGGCGGAGCTCGGCCTGGAGGACCGGGCAGGTGTGGGGCTCGGTCATTCGCTCGCCCCCTCGGGTGAATGCGAGCACTCCCACCCCAGCGGCGCACCGCCCCACTCGTTGACGATGGCGAACCCGCAGGTCGCGCCGTCGATGCCGCATCGCTTTCCATTTCGGAACGTGCAGCCCGTCGGCGAATAGTCGGGCATCAGTCGCTCGCCTCCTTCGGGACGATGAGGACGGCTTGACCGGCCTCAACCGTAATACCATATTCTGAATGATACGGCTCGTAGTAGCCAACACCCTGCCGTCCCTTCAGCGCCTCGACCAGGTCCGCAGTCGACGGTTCCTCGGGCCATGCGGTTCCGCGCGCCTCGGCATCGCTGTACCCGCGCAAGATGAGGTCGTTGTAGGTCGCAAGACTCTCGGCTTCTGAGTCCGCGGTGTCGACGGTCGACAGGTCGACGGTTGGCGGGAGGTCGAACTCGCCGGCCTCGATCGAGTCAATGATATCGCCGAGGATGCTCTGAGCGAATCCGAACTTGTTCAGCCCCCTCAGGAAGATGATATTGTCGTACGATTTCTGAAGGTCGCGGAGTCGCGTGCTGAGTTTATCCATCACCTTCGCCTTGTCGAGCGCGTTACTTCCATCGGTCATATTCCGCCCCCGTTGAACGTCTGGTCGAATCCCCTGGCGCGGGCAGCGACCCCGATGGAATCGAGGAAGAGGTTGAACACTTCGATCTCGTGCTCGTAGGTCGACCACTTCTCGTGCTCCTCTTCCCAGGCGCGGACGACCTCCAGAAGCGTGCCCTTGTTCGCGGTCATCAGATCGTACTCGGCCTGAGTCACGATGACGAAGCCGTGGACGTTCCAATCGGAGTAATCTTGCCCGTTGTCGATCAGCACCGTGAACGTCTCGGCTTCTGAATCAGCGGTCGACGGCGCCGGGAGGTCGAACTCGCCGGCGCGCATCTTGCCGTACACCACCATGAGATCGTGACCGCAGATCTTCTGATTCAAGTCGATGTTCCCGATTGCCTCCATCACCTTCGCCTTGTCGAGCGCGTTGTTAACAGGGGTCATGCGATGCCCCAACCGGAGAGCGTTGCGCTGGGCATTTGGCAGAACGTTGGCTCTAGTCCCTCTGGTTTGTAACGACCGCGAGGATTCGAGACGGTTACCGGATCACCGGGCTTGGGAAGATAGCACAACCCGTCATGTTTTTCACGGATTAAGGCGGTGTATTTTGCCTCCCAATGGGGCCGATTGTAATTTGTTTTAGCATGGCACGACTTGCAGAGGGGGACAAACAGAGGCACCACGTCTTCGGCGCAGCAGGCGTCTTTGCGGAAGTTTACATGGTGGATGCACAACCGCTCGCCGTTCTCAGGGGTGCCACATTCGACACACCGGCGGCCGAAAAACTCGCGGACGCGCTCCTTGAAGTCATAGTTAAATTTTGGGCAGTATTTCCCCCACGAAGATCCACCTTTCCAGTTCCAGTGGTTTTCACCGCGTCTTTTTAGGCTCAGTATTCTTCGATTGCCAACGGAGCTCCTCCCGTCGTTTCCACATGCTGCATATATCGCCGAATCTTTTTTCGATCGTTCCCATATCGTCTTGCGGGCGCATCCTAGTATCCGTGCGGCGTCGGTTCGGTTTCCGTCGGCCTCTGTGAGCGCAGCTATGATCTGTTCTGTTGTCAGACCACGACTCGCTTTGCGTGGGGATTTCACACCGTTACTTTCCCGGTTTCCCTCAGTTCCTGTCATGTCATCCTCCTACAATCCTCGATAGCTGATCGTTTCGGCACGTCGAACCGTCCCGAGGCGATCTCGTTTGCCAGGAGGTCGAGCTCCCGGATCAGGTTCGGATCTTTCGCATCTGCGATCATCTCCCGCAGGCGGTCGATGACTGCAGCCCCGTCGAGTTCGTCGGTCATTCCGTAAGCCCCCAGCCAACCAGGAGCGCGGCAGTTGCCGTCTCGAGCGCGTCGAGGTACGGGACTTCGGCCGGCATGAGGTTCGGCGGCCGGCCATACCCGACGCCGGCGGCGATCTTCTTCGCCCTGAGCGTGGCGATGGTGCCGATGTGGTCGGTGATCGAGTCGTGCTCATGATACAGTTCTCCGTCTCGGGTCAGTCGAATCTGCTCGGCGAGTTCGTCTCTGCGCGTCATTGCCAGGATGATGATCATCGGGTCGATCTTCGTGAGGTCCGCCGCCGTGCGTTCGGTCTGGAGGAGGATCTGCAGGGAGTCAATGAGGCTAGACTCGCGCGACCTGCAGCTTTGCGTAGGCGATCACCTCCTGTTCCGAGTAGGGTTCGCCGGCGAGTTTCGAGATGTCCTGAGCGAGTGCCGGCCAAAATTCTACATGATCCAGATCGTGGTCGTTCTCTGGGAGTCTGCGAAGGAGGCCGCCCTCGATGATCTTTTTCTTCTTGACCATGACGAGCCAGGTATCCCGGAGCTTGCGGGCATGAGCATCGGCGCGATCGGCTTCGTCCTGTTCGGCGACCTTCGCCGAGATCCGATCTTCCTTCACGCGACGAACGTTCTCCCGAAGTCGGATCTTCCGATCCTCTTCACCGGCGATCTTCTCGAGATGCCGCGATCGAGTTTCCTTCGCGGCCTCAGAAAGCCGGAGCTTCTCATGAATGCTCTCGACCGTGGCCGTGTCCGAGTAGAGCTCTTCGAGTTGCGTCCTGACGAAGCCGGACAGGTTCATCCGATCGGCCTTCACGAGCTTGTGGAGAGCCGCCGGCAACCAGATCGGAACCTGCTTCATCTCCTCCCCGTGCTTGTCGACGTACTTCATCGAAAACCCCCCTCAGTGCCGTGGAGACCTGTTTTGATTTCATGGTACTGTACTGTACCATACAGTACAGTACTATAGAGAGAGAGAGAGAGAGAGAGGGCATCGGATTTTTTATGGTCGACACTGCCGATTGGAGCGCGTTCCGAGCCCCGATTGCCGTTGTTTATATACTCGGAAATAGTACCAACGGGTAGCGAGCGTGCTGAAATCGGCACATTCCGGCGCCCATTTGGTACTATTTCCCCCTGTTTTTGGTACCATTTTAGTACCATTTTTCGGGGCATTTCCCGATTTCTGGTACTATTTTGGTACCAAAAAACGGGGTTCATGCCGAAACCTCTGCAAAAATCGGGGCGAAACACTCTCTGATCGGCCCAGAAATGAGGCTCTCACTGTTAGAATCAGAGTGAAAACCGCACCGGGAGCGCGGCATCGGCTCGGCGAGGGTCACGATCCGACCCCCCGAAGGACTGAAATGGTCTGACTTCGATACTCGTTCGGCGCGGGTGCGGTCGCGGCTTCAAACACTACTGCACCCCGCCGAGTCTTCTGCTCGTTCGGATACCATACTCTCACACTCCGTTGCAACTGTGTTATAACTATGTGACGTAAAAATATAAGTACGTTATTACACAATGTTGTAACAATGAATCCGACCCAGTACTCGGCGAGCGGATACGGAACCGTCGAGCGCGTTGTCGGTGACGCCGGCAACTCGGGGCGGGTCCACGTCCCCCGATCATGGATCGGAAAGCGCGCGATCGTCATTCTCCTCGAACCTCCGGCCCCAGCGCCAGAAAAAGAATAACTCATTCTCTCCTCCGTTCCAGCGCCCGGCAGACCGCGCCCCGGGACCATCCCGTGATTGCCGCGACCTCATACGCCGAGAGCCCCTCGTCACTGAGTCGGCACATCTCGGCCTGCGTCTCAGCAGGCACCAACGGCCGGCGCCCGGCCTGCGTCTCCAGGTCGACCCCGGCCCGCCGGAGAATCCCCTTTACCTGTTCTTTCCCGAGCCCGTGGAGTGCCCGGAGCCGTGCAACCGACGTGCCGGCCCGGTATGCCGCGACCACCTCGTGCTCGAGCTGCACCCACGCCCGGCAGGGGTCGACGGTCGCGGTCACGCCCGCTCCCTCGCGTCTGCGAAGAACGCACAGATGCCGGAGTCAGCATGAGTCCCGTTCGGCCGCCACGGGCATTTTCCATACCCGCCGATACCCCCGCCCCCGTTTGTGTCCGCGTCGTAGTGGCGGCAGTCGTAGCACTCGAACCAGGCCCCGAACATCACCACTCCCTCCAGCCGTTCCGCGTCTTGGTGACACAGAGTAAGGGTTCGTCGAAGAGTCGCGCGTACATCTTTTTCTTGAGCAGAAACACGGGCGTCGGCATCCCCTTCACGTCGACCACGACCCGCCGGCCGTCGGCGTACACGACCCCGAAGTCGGCGCGGTACTCGATGGCCCGGAAGTGCTTGCCGTGCTTCTTGAACGCCGGCTGCAGGGTGAACGACGGCTGCAGTACGAACGAGCGAACCTCTCCAAGGTCGCGCAGGACGCAGAGATGCCGATAGTACTCGCCCTCCATCTTCGAGTCGAAGGTGTGGCCGTCAATGTCGACCTTCTTGGCGCAGTACTTCTGCTTCGGTTGGTGGATTGGCAGGGGGTAGGCGCCCCGCCTCGCGACTGCGGTCATCTCCGCCTCCCACAGTCCCGCAGGCAGATCGTCCCGCAGACATCCCAGTCAGGGTCCGCCGATACCGTCGGGATGCCGCACGGGGTTTTGCCCGCATAGACGATCCCTGATGGCATCTCGTGGGCGGTCGGGGTCATTCCGACCTCCGTCGCCGATTGCATTCGGTGAGCCCGTGGACGTACTCGTGAGACAGCTCTTCGAGGAACCCGTCGTAGGTGCAGTACCAGACCCCCCACGAGTAGAGCGAAAAGACGCACACGCCGCAAAGGCTCACGCCTCGACCTCCGTCATCTCGAAGTCCCGTCCGTTCCGCATCGCCGCGACCATCGGCCACGGCACCGAGTACTCTTTCCCCTCCACCATCGCCATCACGTTCTCGCCCGTCCTGTCCGGGTAGACATTTCCCACATGGTCCGGGCCGTCATCGCCCGGCCGATACAGCCCGACCAGCGCGTGCTGGTGGACCAGGGCCGGCGCCTCGATGATGGGGGCGAAGCAATCCCCCGCTTTGAGCGTGTCCGCATGCCAGCCGATCTTCAAGTCGCTGCGCTCCTTGTCGCGGCGTCGCCGCTCCACGCGACCGCCTCGCGTTCGACCGTCTGCAGCACCGGCGCGACCGCCGCCCGGTACTCCGCGAACCGCTTGAGCCCCTGCCGGATGTCGCCGCGGTACTCGGCGTGATGCTGCGGAAACAGCGCGTCGACCTCTTCGGGGTCGAGCGTCCCGGCGCGGGCGGCCTGACGGATGTGGCGGGCCAGCCCCATCACCGTCGAGCGGGAGTAGCCCCGCGCCTGCGCCCACGACTTGAACGCCGCGAGGTCCTCCTCGGAGACGCTCACGCGACCGCCTCCGCTGCCTTCTGCGCCCGCTGTGCCTCGTTATACGCCCTAGCCGATGCCAGGCGGTACTCCCGATATTCGGGATCGTTCGCATACCGTTCGCGCTGGTGGCGGTTCTCCCGCTCGCGGTGCTCTTTTCGATAGGCCCCCGAGCGTGCGATGGACCGCGCCCGATACTCGGGATCGTTCGCGTACCGCTCCCGGTCCCGGCGCCGGCACTCCTCTCGGTTCGCAGCGCGGTATCTGCGGGTGCGTTCGCGGTCGCGCCGCTTCCGCTCCTCATCGGTCATGGCGACCCGTGCGATCCCGGCGGCTCGTCGTATCCGGGTCACGGCCGACTCCGACCGTCCGAACTGCGCCATTGCCTGAGGAACGGTCGTGCCGTCGAGGAGCGCGGCCTTGATGGCGCCCCGCTCCTCTTCGGAGATGCATCGCCCGCGGCGTGGGGTTTTTTCCACCCGAGGCGCCTGGATCAGGCGGATAGCCTCGGCAAGGGGCACCGTCGCTGCCGTACCCCCCGGCCGGATCACGACAGGGGGCGAGATAGCCGACGTCACGCGATCGCCTCCCCCGCCGGCACGCCGTCCGGGATCACAACGACGTCCTCGAGGGCGAGCCAGGTCTGGAGATGTCTGAGAATCCGCCGGCAGCCCGACTTGACCTGTGACCGCCGCCCCGATCGGGTCCCCAGGTAGCGCGGATGCCGGTCGACAAGGGCCTCGATGTCCTCCGTCACGAGCTCCCGGAGCGAGTAGATCGAGAGGGCGTGCCGGACGTTGTTCGTCTCCTGGCGGCCCTGTGCGGGATTCATCCTGTGCGCCGGCCCCGTGACCCAGACGTAAAACGGGCGGAGCGGGTCGGCCGGATCATCATATGTGGTGCCGCGAGCATTCGACCGGCGATACGCGATCGCGGCCTGCCGCCACGCCTCATCGGCGACGGTCATTCCGCCCCCTCCTTCACGCACGGCCCGATCTTCCAGGCGACGGGACAGGCGCCGCCGGAGAGCCGGCACCATGCCGAGCCCCGGTGTCCTCGCATGTGGGGGCATGTGGTCCAGTCGACCTCGTGCCTCCCGCACGTACACGGCGTGCAGCCGCCCGTGCATGTCCGACCATCGTGCCCGGATGCGGGGCAATCGTCGGCGCAGTGGTCGCAGGTGTCGACCGCCTCTCCCAGGACGCCGCAGGGGGTCATAGCGACCCCCTGACTGCGATCGTCGGGATCGCATCCTGCCAATCCCATGCCCGCGGCTCAACAATCCGATCATCAGGCATCCGCGGCGGCAGATGAAAGACAGCGCCGAGATAATCATCGACAGTCTCAATCTGTGCGACAGTTGCCCGCCACGCGCCCCACGGGCCGAGATGTGCATTGCACCCCTCGCACCACATGGCACGACAGGGGCCGCAGAACTTCCCGGCGGGGACGCACCAGTCATCGTCTTGTCTGACGAGGTTCGGGCATGTCTCGGGATCGTACGGGCCGTAGAGCATCTCTTCTGCGATCGCCGCCCCGAGCGCGCCGAACGTGCCGCCCACGGCGATGCCGAGGAAGACGAAGATCGGCGGGATCATGCTGCCGCTCCTGTCCGCAGGAACTCGCGGGCGATGTACTCGGAGTAATCGGGCGGCACAGCCTGGACAAGTGGCTTTCTCGATGCCCACTCGATCCCCATCGCTTTCTGCCAGTCCCGGAGCTTATACGTCCGGCTGTTGCCTCCGTGGCCGGCAACCGTGCAGAGCGGTTCTCGGGGCTTCCGGTATTTCGGCTGTTCCGCCCTGAAGCCGCGCATCTCGAAGATGCGTTCGCGCTCAAGGTTGCGGCCGAACATCCCCCCGGTGAGCCACAGATCGCGCCGTAAAGGAGCCTCTTTCACATTCTCCATCACGAACGGGACCCGGGAGGCTTCGAGGAGCGGTCTTATCACCGCGATCTGATCCCCATATACCTTGCCGGCGTTTCTCCATCTCGCCGCGGCCATGCTGTGGTTCTGGCACTCCGGAGAGGCCCAGATGAAGTCGAACTTCTCGAGCCGCACCGGCGGCCGGGTCGCGTCACCTCGAATGAACTCGAAGGGATACTCTGGCTGCGGGGCGATGTCGACACCAACGACGTCGAAGCCAGCCTTATGCAGCCCCATAGATGCCCCCCCCGCCCCGCAGAACAGGTCGAGGGCTCTCATCGTGTCCTCCGTCGGTACGAGTCGATCGCGATCAGCACCAGCACGACGACCGATGCCACGGCGACGACGATCGAGCCCGTGACGAGCCAGCTCATGACACCACCTCGAAGGCAGGCGTGACGGTCTTCGGGTCGACCGCCGCCGCGACGTGCAGCGCCTCGGCAGAGCTGATACCCAGGAACTCGAACACGGCCGCCGCCCGGCGAGCGTCCGCGATCTCCGCGAGCGCCTCCTCCTGTGTCAGCCCGCGCCGGTACATGTAGGTGACCGGGTCGGTGTCGGCCTTTACCGAGTCGACCAGGGCGTCGTCGAGCATGTGCGCGAGGTCGTCCGGCGTCGGGTTCTCGGCCGTCTCGTCGAGCATCACGTCGGTGAACCTGAGTCTCCGACCGAGCCCGATCGCGAGGTTCCAGATGCGCTTTCCATCGTGGACGTGCTCGGTCGGTGCGGCTCCGACCTGGAAGGCGTAGAGCCGCTCCCGGACCCCCGCCGCAACCGTCGTCTGGTGGACGAAGGTGGGGGGGATCATTCGGGCACCTCGCCGCGCACCATCTGAAGAACAGGATGCCCGTTCCGCTGGATGTCGATCACGTTGTTCCCGAAGATCAGCCAGCAACAGGAGTCGGCCTTTGACCACGCTTCGCAGGTCTCGCGCATACAGTCGGCCTCATAGAGTTCAACGGCATAACCGCGATATTCTGGTTCGAGCGGGCGGACGATCGGCCGGCTCATGAACGGGCAGAGGGTCATGCCCTCGCCTCCCAGTCGACGCACTCGGGGATACCGCACGCCGGCAGAGTGCAGCACCGAACCGGGCAGAAGTCCGGGCCGTCGCGCCGCTCAACTCGTCGCCGGCAGGTCTGGCAGGGGCTCATTCCGGGCACCTCGCGAAGAAGTGAGTATAGAGGAAATCGCGCCTGCCAAGATCTGGATAGATCTCCATGAGTTTTTCGAGGCACGTGTCTTCCGACCGGAACCCCTCCAACCTGGAGAAGTTCAGTGCGACATCGGCCACCCTCTCCCGGGACACGTCGATGATTCGGAACAGTTTCCCGTCTATCTCGAACGTGTCGCCGGGCATGCCCTTCAGATCGCGGCGCGACGTGCAGCACTTCCGCCCGTCGAGGACAGCTTCGGCCATCGCGGGCGAGAACTTCAGGTCGATGAGAGCCATCAGCAGAACCTCCCGTCGACGACCAGGGGCTGATTCTTCACCGGGCGCGGCGTGAACTTGATGCAGTTCGGGGGACACGCATCGATGACGGCGTTGCACCCCTGGCACCACACCCCGTTGCCGTCAGCCATCGGGTAGCAGGAGGAGCAGGAGGGGGGACTCATGCCTCCCCCTCTGGCGTCGGCTGGCGGCCGTCGCCCGCGGCACAGCTCACGCAGATGGACTTCCCGAACATCTCGCGGGGCGACTTCTCGGCGGCGGGCATCTGCCGGCCGCATCGCCCGCAGACGAAATGAGATGCCGGGGCGGGGATCCCGTTGGTCGGCGGCGTGATGCCGGTCGGGATGGCCTTGGGCGAGGCGGGAGAGGGGACGTGCGATACCTTCTCCGTCTGCGCCTTCTCGGCCTTCCGCTGGCAGCTACCGCAGATGCTTCGACCATCTATCAACCGGATCCGGATGTCGGGGTACTGGTCGTTTCCCCTACCGCAGACGTCGCACCGGACGACCGGGATCGAACTATCCGGAATTACCTGAGAGGGGGTCGGCTCGGGCCTGTGAACGTGCGTCACCTGTGCCGGCACCGCGCGCGAGGTGTCCGCGACCTCTCGCATCTGCCCCTGGGCACTGGCCTCAGCTCGAGAAGCAATCTTTATGCCATCGACAAGGCCACGTTGTGCTTCGATGGTGCGGTCGTCAATCTCTTCCTGCGAATAGAGCCCCGAGACCGCGAACGCCTTTCTCAGACATTGCGCCTCGGCGACTTTCTGCAGCATTGTGCGCGGCTTTGTTCTCCAGAGAGGGTTTCGGGCATCCTTCCCGTATTCGTCGAAGTAGACCTCCACCTCGAACGGGTGCGAGTAGTCCTTCCGATAGACCTTCGCCCACCCGACCAGTTCGTTCCCGTCCTTCCGGGACCCCGACTGCATCCCGTCGAAGACTCCCGAGCGGTGCGCGATGGCGAGGAACCCGTCGCGGCCGGCGAAGATCGCGGCCGGGTTGTTACCGTACTTCACCGCCCAAATCTGCCGCGCGAGCGGGTCGAGCTGATATGTCTTCGCGAGGTGAATCAGGAGGCCGAACTCGGTGTTCGTGCAGTCCTTCGCGCACATCGCCTTGACGAGGTCGATCTGCTGTTCCCATTCGGGGGCCGATGCCGCGAGGGCGCTGCCGGCAGTGGTGCTGAGTGCGGATGTCATGCGTGGAGGGGGCCGGCTGACCGGGCCGGTGCGGTATTCATGCCGTGAACGATCTCGAGCGGGGCCGAGGCCCGGTCGCCGTAGACCACATCTCGCAGGCTGTCGACCCAGACAAAGAGCCGCTGCGGGCCGATGTCGAGCCAGATGCGCGAGCCGTCATCCGAGAGCGTCGCGAACCCGACGGGGGCGTACCCGTCGCTGAGGACGTGCGCTCCGGTGAGCCGGCGCCGCATGAGGTCGATGAGATCGTCCTGGTAGAGGTAGGCAGCTCGGCGGTCGACGAGGATAGTCAGCCGCCCGTCGCCGGTCTGATCGAGGAGCCATCCGGGCTGGGTCATCGGGGGGCCTCCTGCCGGACCCAGTTGACGAGGCCGATGCTGAGCGGGCACTCGAGGCGGAACAGGATCTTCTGCGGCCAATCGATCGGTATCTCGAATTTGCAGGGGATCTCCGTTCGGCAGGCGTTGCAGTGGAAGACGCTCATGCTCCGACCTCCAGCCGCGCCTGGTCGAGCGTCATCTGTCGGGCGTTCGCAGCCTCACATGCACGACACAGCCAACCGTCGACCGGCTCAAACATCTCGCCGCAGGCGATGCACTGGCGCCGGATCACGGGGCGCGAGTCGGTGAGGTTCACGACTCGCACCTCTCGCGCAGGATCTCGGACTTCTTCCGCTTCGGAGCGGCGCCCGGCATGACCTTCGGCGCGGGAGGCTCGACGAGCTTCAGCACCGGGGCACCGTACACGCGCTCCTGCGGGAGCAGCACCCTCTCGAGGTCCGCTTCCGAGAGGACCTTCGCTGCTTCGGTCACCTTGATCTTGACCGAGGCACACCGCTGGAGGTGCTCGGGGAAGAGCCGGACGAATGCGGTGTCGTCGATCGTGCGCGGCGTCAGCCTCGACGGGACCTCGATCCGGAGCGTGCCGAACGGGTGCACCTCGGGCGGAACGTCGGCGAAGAGGGCCTCCTCGAAGAGTCGCTCGCGCTTCGCCTGCAAGAGTTCGAGCGCGTCGGCGTACGGCGCGGCAGCCTCCCTCTCGGCCTCGTGCATCTCCTCGGTTGCCGACCGGATACGGGCGTCGAGATCCCAGATCTCCTTCAGCGACGGGAACACGACGATCTCGGGGGCCGGGGCCTTGAGACGGGCCTTACAGGCCGTGTCGCCGCAGCCCTCGCACATGTCCTCTTCATCGGGGCAATTGTCGGTCATTGCCCAGATGGGGGTGCAGGGCTTGTTGAGCAGGTCCCGCTGTAACTGGGCCAGCCCTGTGATCGGACAGTGGGCCGGCCGCTCGGGGTCAGGCGCGAGCGGCTCGGGCTCGTCGAAGACGGGATGCAGGGTCGCGGTCATGCCGGCACCCCTGCAACCATTCGCGGCTGGTCGTTCGGCGCGACGATGTCGACCTCGTCCAGGTCCCCGCGGATGTAGTGCGAGACGAGATGCTTCGCCGGGATCTGATACGCCCCATAGCGGGACTCGCCCGTGAGCTCGACCAGGAGCATCAGCCCGCTCTCCGAGTAGCTGACCTGTCCGGCGATCTCCGGCTCCGCCGCGCCGATGCGGTAGAGGTCGGCCGGCTGCCCGTCCATCAGGAGAGCCGGCGCCGCACTCGGAACAATCCCGTAGAGGCCGGCGTGCGCGCCCTCGGTGATGCGGATCGTGATGCCCTTCGCGTACTGCGCAGCCGTGCCGACCTTCGTCCACCGGGGCCCGGCGGCCGTCGGGGTCGAGCGTACTGCCCGGGACTCGCGCACGGCCTTTCGCGTGGCCTGCTGTGCCGGCGAGAGACGGCTCATGCGTCGGCCTCCGCACCGATGATCTCATCGGCGATCGCGTCGAGGCGCGGGCATCCAGAGAGCGCACAGTCCGGGCAATCGCACGCCTCGCAGAGGTCGAGGTATTCAGCGTTGCACATCAGGCGCACCTCGCCTGTTCCATCGCGGCGGTCGTCGCGAGCGTTCGGCCGAGCAGTTCCCGACCGGAGAAACCAATATCGTCTCCGGCGACTATGTAGTGGCAGACTCCCCGATTCCCGATCTTGGCGGACGCGGATTTGGGGCTGCCCTTCCTTTCTTTTTCGTTCATGTGATTGCCTCAGTTGGCAGGTGTTCGACGATCACGATCCGCCCCGTGCGTTCCGCCTCGCGGATCCACTCGGGCGACATGCCCCACTCCTCGAGCCATCGCTGCTTGACGGCGACGGGCGAGGGATATCGGCCCGGAGTCATGCCGACTTCCTCGCGCGGCGCGCGGCAATGACGCCCGGGAGATGCCGGATCGCATCGCGTACCGCCTCGGTAAGGGACGAATAGTGCCCATCCGAGACGGCCTGATCCAGCATCTCCTTATCAAGGTCGGTCAGTCTTAATGTCGTTCTATACACGATTCACCTTCAGGCAGTAGAATTGCCTACAATATGACATGAGATGTTGGAGAATATAAATATGTCGAATTTGCGCCAATGTGACATCAGAACGGTGCAACTATTTTTAATATAACCGCCAACATGTACGCAGCAGTTGACGTTGGAGAATGACATGGCCGAAAAGTCGACGATGCAAAAAAAGCAGATAACGTTTAAGGTACCCGGCCCCGTCGGGAAAGAGATCTATCAGGTGGCAAAGGACGAGGGGTGGGGATCAGTGAGCGATTTCGTCGCGGCCGTCATGACAGACTATCTGAAAGGGCGCGAAATCAAACAGAACCAGAAGGACTACACCCTCGAATCACTTCGTGCTCCCGAGGTCCAACAGGCAATTCATGATATCGTCGACAAGCGCCTCTGGGAGCGATCCCTGCGCGGGGGGGAAAGGCCCCCGTCAGATCGTTAAAATCGTATTTACTCATATTCGCGCGGGTTCCGAAAAAGATAAAAGTTATGGTCCCAAAGATCTTGCCTGAGGGCAAGGTGTGGATAGACTTACTCTTATCGGGAACCCCGCGCACCGCGACGCTGTCGCTCGGATCGCCATCGCCCGTGTCGACACCGTTCTCGACGAACTCGAAAAAATCGTAGATGAACGGCTCGACGCATATGAGCGGCGCCACGCCCGTCTCTACTCCTCGCCGAGGGCGGCAACAGTACCGATGTTGAACTCCGAACCATCCATCCCCCGAAGGATTCCCAACTGATCCTGTAGCGCCCGCCGACCAGACGACCCACATCCCCGTCTGTAACGGCTACGATCGCTCGGGGGCCTGTTTCTCGGTCGGTTCTTCCAAATATATAGGTTCGAATACGAAGTTTTATCAACTTTTATAGGTTCGTAGACCGTCCGCAAATCATATTAACGCTCTGCAGCGACACTCTCTTATGCCCCCGATCGCCGACTACCTCGACCAGTTTCCGAAGCCGAGAACGCGCGCCGTCTACCGGGCGCACCTGTTCGCCTACCTCGACACGCAGTTCGGCCGGCAGCGCGGGGGGCAGGCGGCGACGCCCGAGGAGATCCTCCGGTACGAGGAGACGGCCGGGCGCTACCTCGTCGACCCGAACCCAAACCAGGACCTCGCGCGGTTCGTCGTGGCTCTCGCGCGGATCCCGCCGACCACGGCCTCCCTGCGGTTCTCGGTCGTCGTCGACTGGCTCGGGTTCCACGGGCACGAGATCACGGCCCGGCAGCGGAAGACCCTCATCCAGCGACTCCCGCGCGGCGGCACGCAGACGATCGAGGCCGACCTGGACCGCGAGCGGCTGGGAACCATCCTCCAGCAGCTCGACGTCCGCGGCCGGGCGATCGTCCTCACCCTCGCCTCGTCGGGGATGCGGATCGGCGAGCTCCTGTCGATCCAGATACGAGATATCGACCTGGACAATTCGCCCGTGGAAATCACCATACGAGGGCAGTACACCAAGACCGGCGAGCCGCGCATCACCTACTGCTCGGGCGAGGCCGCCGCCGCTCTCCGCTCCTGGCTGACCGTCCGCGATCAGGTCGTCGCCCGGTCGTTCGGCCGGCACGCGACCCTCGTCTCCCGGGGCCAGCCCGAGAAGGTGCGGGACGATCGCATGTTCCCGTTCTCGCAACATACTATAGGGAACGCCTGGAAGCTCGCGCTCGACAAGTGCGGGATCCGCGAGACCGACCCGACGACCCGCCGCACCACGCTCCACCTCCACATGCTCCGCAAGTTCTTTCACAGCCAAATGAAGCTCGGCTGCCCCGAGGAGGTCGTCGAGGCGCTGATGGGACACGCCGGGTATCTCAGCGGGGCATACCGGAGGTACACGAAAAAGCAGCTCGCCGAGAACTACCTGAAGGGCGAGCAGTACGTGACAGTCATGGTCCCGCCCGAACTGCTCGATATCCAGGGCCGGGTTCAGGACCAGCTCAAGGCCCAGAACGAGCTCTTCCTTGGGCAGTCGGCGCAGATCCTCGAACTCCGTGCCCAGCTCGCAGAGGACCGGCAGCAGCTCGCCGCGCTCTCGGCGCTCGTCCAGCATGAGCGGATCAGGGAACGCGAATAGCAATCCTTTTTGCACCGGCCCGCGCCTATCGATCATGCGCTCTCTGATTCTCCTCCTCGCACTCCTCCTCTGCGCAGCCGGCTGCCCGGCCCCCGTCCCGCCGCCACCGCCGCCGAAGTAAACAGGTTCCCGCTCCGAACCGTACGACATCGGAGATAGTATAGTTGACGATACGCTGCTCCCAATTCCGCCGTAAGAAGCGCCTACTTCCGCATTCA
>Ga0074195_1001628_pt1 | contig 29833 bp, 25 predicted proteins | sample EPASupsiteHSE623_FD_64525 | JGI IMG/M metagenome (GOLD analysis project Ga0074195, IMG submission 64525) | Bioremediated contaminated groundwater from EPA Superfund site, New Mexico - Sample HSE6-23 | ecosystem: Environmental > Aquatic > Deep subsurface > Groundwater > Contaminated ... | reverse complement strand
AGTACATCAAATATCCCTATATCGTCGTCGATCTCACCTCTCGGCTGGCCACCGATCCACCGACCACGGCCGTGTTGCTGGCAACCTATGGATGCGCAAGTATCCTGGGAACAATGGTAGCGACCCGAGTGGTTCGCCTGCTGGGGGTCCGTGCCACAGTCAGCCTCTTTCTTGGTGTGATCCTCCTCGGCCTGACCCTATGGATCAGCCAACCCACACTGCTTGCACTCACCGGCGCGACCCTCTTCATCTGGGGCATGGGCATGAGTCCGGCCATCGCCGCGCAACAGGCCCGGTTGATCGAGGCCGACCCGCTCGCCGCCTCGGCCTCGACCTCGATGAACACCTCCGTCGTCTATCTTGGTCAAGCGGCAGGCACTCTTTTGGGCGGCCAACTGCTGATCGGAGGCCACAGTCAATTGGCCGGCGGGTTGGCCGTCGTCCTGCTTGCCGCGGCGCTGTCGATCTCGGTGGTGCTCCACCTTCGCCTGCGGGTTTGAGCGTCTTTCCCTATCCTTCCGCCCCCCCGCCCTTCTCCCCCTTCCCTTCATTTTCATTGACAAGGCACCGCCAGCCTTGTAAGCAGGCCGCTGATTCACAGCGTGACGCTCCAGGCGCACTGCCGCCTGGGCATTCCCTTCTGCCCGGAAAACACAAAGTACTGCCGGAGACCTTCGATGAACAGACTGCTTCTTTTCCTGCTTCTGCCCGCGCTGCTCTTCTGTTCCGGACAACCCGCATCTTCTGCCGAGGAAAAAAAAATGAAAGACGGACTGTATGCAAAGATCACCACTGCCAAGGGCGACATCCTGCTCAGACTTTTCTACAACAAAACGCCGCTGACGGTCATCAACTTCGCCGGTCTTGCGGAAGGTAAACTGCATCTCGGAGGCAGTGGCAAACCCACCGGCATTCCGTTCTATAACGGTTTGAATTTTCACCGGGTGATCGCGAACTTCATGATCCAGGGCGGTTGCCCCCTGGGAACCGGAACCGGTGGCCCAGGGTATACCTTCCCCGACGAGTTCGATCCGAGCCTGCGTCACGACGGCCCGGGTGTCCTCTCCATGGCCAACGCCGGCCCCGGCACCAACGGCAGCCAATTTTTCATCACCCATGTCGCCACGCCCCACCTGGACGACAAGCACACCGTGTTTGGCCGGGTCGTCGAAGGCCAGGACGTGGTCAACAAGATCGATAAAGGTGACACCATTAAGGAAGTCTCGATCATCCGGGTGGGCAAGGAGGCCGAGGCTTTCAAGATCGATCAGGCGGCATTCGATGCCGCCATGGTGGGGATCAAGGAGCGGGAAGCCGGTGCGCTCAAGGCGCAGCAGGATAAAATCAAAAAGATGATCAAGGAGCAGTGGCCCAAGGCGGAACGCAGCGATTCCGGCCTCTACTCCCAGATCGAACAGAAAGGCGAGGGCAAGCCGCCCGCTCCTGGCACAACGATCAAGGCGCATTACACCGGCCGCCTGTTGCTCGGCAACCGCAAGTTCGACAGCTCCTATGACCGGGGCGAACCTATTGCCTTTCCGGTGGGCGCCGGCCGGGTGATTCGCGGCTGGGACGAAGCGCTCAGCCAGATGACCAAGGGCGAAAAACGGACCCTGATCATCCCCCCCGAGCTGGCCTACGGCGAACGGGGCGCGGGCGGCGTCATCCCTCCCAATGCCTGGCTGGTCTTCGATGTCGAACTCGTGAGTTTCTGACGCTTCTTTTCTTTGGCCAATAAAAAAGGCGGGGAGATTTCCCCGCCTTTTTTATTGGGTGGCGTTTCTCGGATTCACGCCGCCTGGGGACGAAGGCAACGCAAACCGTCCAGTTCCGCTCACAACAGCGCAAAACCGCAAGCCGACAACTCAGTATTTCAACCCCATCCGATCCCGGGCCAACTCCAGGGTTGCCGTCGCCTTGGCGCGAGCCTTCTCCGCCCCCTTGGCCAGGATCTGGCGGAGATAATCGGGATTGTCGAGCAATTCCTTCTTCTTGGCACGGGCCGAGGCAAAATAGTCGTTGATCAACACGAAGAGATCCTGCTTGAGATAGCCGTAAGCTGCCCCGCCGTTGACATACAATGCATGTACTTCCCGCATCTTTTCCTCCGGCGCAAAAAGCTTGAGCAAGGCATACAGGTTGCATTTGTCCGGATCCTTGGGTGCCTCAACCGGGGTGGCATCGGTCTGGATCGCCATTACCCGCTTGCGCAAGGCCTTTTCGTCCAAAAAGATGGGGATGGTGTTGTCGTAGGACTTGGACATCTTTTGACCATCCAAACCGGGGACAATCGCGGTCGTTTCGCTGATTTCAGGCTCCGGAATCACAAAGGTCTCGCCATAGGTGTTGTTGAAGCGGATGGCGATGTCGCGGGCCACCTCCACATGCTGTTTTTGATCTTTGCCCACCGGCACTACCTGCGACTGATAGAGCAGGATGTCGGCGGCCATCAGCACCGGATAGGAAAAAAGGCCATGACTGGCCGGAATATTCTTGGCCACCTTGTCCTTAAAGGCATGGCATCGTTCGAGAAGGCCCATGGGAGTCAGCACCGACAGCATCCAGGTCAGCTCGCAAACCTCCGGCACGTCCGACTGCACCCAAAAGGTGCAGCGGTCCGGATCGAGCCCCAAGGCAAGAAAGTCGGCCGCCGCCTCCAGGGTTCCCTGACGGAGCCGATCCCGATCCTGCACCGACGTCAGGGCGTGAAGATCGACAATGAACACATAGAGATCGGCCGACTCCATGTGGCGGATCATCGGCTGCATCATGCCGAAGTAATTACCGATATGCAATTTTCCTGAAGGCTGGATGCCTGAGAGTATTCGTTTCATGGGATGTCCGTTGATAAGAAGAGGGCATTGCACAAACAACCGAAGCCTTATAGCGCAAATGCACAAAAAAGGGGAGCACGGAATGAACCGTGCTCCCCAAACGCTTCTATTCCCGCGCTGGGCGAGAGCCGCTTACTTCACTTCCTCGAAATCGGCATCGACGACATCGTCATCGTCCTTGCGCTTGCCGCCGGCAGCTCCGGCTCCGGCTCCAGCCGCACCGCCGGCATCGCCGGGGCCTGCCCCCTGTTGCCCCTTGGCCTGGGCATACATCAACTCGGCCAACTTATGAGAGGCCTGGGTCAAGGCATCGGTGGCACTCTTGATGGTGGCGGTGTCTTCGCTTTCCATCGCTTTTTTTAGATTTTCGATCTCTTTCTCCACATTGGCCTTGGTGGCCGCGTCCACCTTGTCACCCAGTTCATTCAGACTCTTGGTGGTCATGTGGATCATCGAATCGGCGTTGTTACGGGCTTCGACCAGCTCCTTGCGTTTCTTATCTTCCTCGGCATGGAGTTCGGCATCCTTCTTCATCCGCTCGATCTCTGCCTCGGACAGGCCAGAGGAGGCGGTAATGCGGATTGACTGTTCCTTGCCGGTGCCCAGGTCCTTGGCAGAAACATGGAGGATGCCGTTGGCATCCAGGTCAAAGGTCACCTCGATCTGCGGCACACCGCGCGGGGCCGGCGGGATGTCCGCCAATTCAAAGCGGCCGATGGTCTTGTTGTTGGCGGCCATCTCGCGCTCGCCCTGGAGCACGTGGATGGACACCGCCGGCTGGTTGTCGGCGGCGGTGGAGAACACTTGGCTCTTCTTGGTGGGCACGGTGGTGTTCTTCTCGATCAGCTTGGTCATGACACCGCCCAGGGTCTCGATGCCGAGCGACAGCGGGGTGACATCAAGCAGCAACACGTCCTTGACATCGCCCTTGAGAACACCACCCTGAATAGCGGCGCCGATGGCTACCACCTCGTCGGGGTTGACGCCCTTGTGGGGATCCTTGCCGAAGATGGCCTTTACCTTCTCCTGCACCTTGGGCATGCGGGTCATGCCGCCCACGAGAATGACCTCGTCGATATCGGAGGCGCTCAGGCCCGCATCTTTCAGCGCGGTACGACAGGGACCTTCGCAGCGGTCGATCAGATCCTCGACCAGGGCTTCGAGCTTGGCCCGGCTGAGCTTCATGTTCAGATGCTTGGGACCGGTGGCATCGGCGGTGATGAACGGCAGGTTGATGTCGGTTTCCATCGCCGTGGACAATTCTTTCTTGGCCTTTTCCGCCTCTTCCTTCAGCCGCTGAAGCGCCATCTTGTCGTTGCGTAGATCCACACCCTGGTCGCGCTTGAACTCGTCGGCCAGCCAGTTGACGATGCGCATGTCGAAATCCTCGCCACCCAGGAAGGTGTCGCCGTTGGTCGATTTGACCTCGAACACGCCGTCACCGATCTCCAGGATGGAGACGTCGAAGGTGCCGCCGCCAAGGTCGAAGACCGCGATCTTCTCCTCGCCTTTCTTGTCCAGGCCGTAAGCCAAGGAGGCGGCAGTCGGTTCGTTGATGATCCGCTGCACATTGAGCCCGGCAATCTTGCCGGCATCCTTGGTGGCCTGGCGCTGGGCATCGTTAAAGTAGGCCGGCACCGTAACCACGGCATCCGTGACCGTCTCGCCCAAATATTCCTCGGCGGTCTGTTTCATTTTGCCGAGGATCATGGCCGAAATCTCGGCGGCGGTATAGGTCTTGCCGGCCACCTCCACCACCGCATCGCCACCGGGGCCTTCCACGATATTAAAGGGACTGACGCCGACCGACTTCTTGACTTCCGGATCGGTGAACTTGCGGCCGATCAACCGCTTGATCGCAAACAGCGTCCGCGTCGGGTTTGTCACCGCCTGCCGCTTGGCAATCTGACCGACCAGACGCTCACCGCTGTCGGAAAAGGCCACGATCGACGGCGTGGTCCGGTTGCCCTCGGTATTTTCAATGACCTTGGGGTCGCCGCCCTCCATGATGGCCACGCACGAGTTGGTGGTCCCCAAATCGATTCCTATTATTTTTCCCATAATTCCAATCTCCTGTCTCTCCTGTATGGTGTATCGGCTGACAAGCCTGATCAATCGTTTCGTTTAAAATCTGTGAGTACTGTGTGGCCGAACCGGGTCATGTCAAGCCGCTTTTTCCGGGCCGCTGGACACAACCACCTGGGCATGCCGCAGCACCCTGTCCTTGAAACGGTAGCCTCGGGCAAATTCCCGCAGGACATGGTTGGCGGGGATGGCGTCGCTGGCTTCCATGGTCAAGGCGTCGTGTTCGTCGGGGTTGAAGGCGAGACCGACCGCATCCAGCGGTTCCACTCCGTAGCGCTCCAAGGTGGCCACCAATCCCTTGCGGGTCAGCTCCAAACCCTGCACCATGGATTGCAGCTTTTTCCCCTCATCCTCGGCAACGGCGCCTCCCTGCTCAATGGCACGGTCAAGGTTGTCCAAAGTGGTCAGCAAGTCACGCAGGATATTTTCGCCGGCGTATTTGACCAGTTTGCTCTTTTCCCGCTCCATCCGCTTCCGAAAATTGTCGGAATCGGCAGCGATCCGCATCAGCTGATCCCGGGTTTCCGCCAGTTCGCGTTGCAGCACCTCCATTTCGCTTTCTTCGCTGCTCGCGGCCGCCTCGACGACCGGCACATCGCCCTGGCCTTCGGCTACCGCCGTCGCCCCTTGCTCCTCGGCAAACTCCCGTTCTTTTCCTTCCTCAGCCACCTACACTCTCCTTGTCCGTCATGCTTTCGACGCATTCCATGGTTCATGGCCCTCGCCTCCACGCATTTATACGTGTCCGGGCCGGTCAAATCTGGTGCGAACAATAAGTATGGCCAAAACCAGTGTCAAGGGAAGGGTACGGGGATTTGCAGGGGAATGCCCAAGGAAAAATTCCTGAAATAACGAGAGGAAACAAAAGGACAATCATAAAAAAAAACCCTGCCGCCGAAACCGGTGGCAGGGCTGTGGCAGTATCGTGCCACACATGTCAGCGGCAATGGGTGCAGGTCTGATGCGAATTGACGTAGTATTTGATACTGCTGGCGATCGTGTTGAAAATTTCGACGAAGTCCGCCTCGTCTTTCTCCAGAAGCGTAATACGAAACCCCTGAAGATCGGTGGCGAACGAGGAAAGGGGCACCACACAGATGCCGGTGGCGGCAAGCAAATAATAGACAAAACGCTTGTCCGGCTGGATGTTCGAGCCGGAGACCAACCGTTCGATGGTCTCCCGCACTTCGTCGTTGGCGATGGGGAGCGTCTGCTGATGATTGAGCACCCACTCCTCGAACACCGCACTCATGTAAAAGGCGCCGTTGGCGCGGTTGACCAGGAGTCCTTTGACGTTCTTGAGAATATCGTAGGCCAGGTTGGAGTAGCGCTCGTAGCGCTTGATTCGGCTCTGCAGATGGAGCCGGTACTCCGGATGCTGCTTGATTCGGGGCAGGACGGTCTGCGGCAGGGTGGTCGAGCAGACCTCGAGCATCTTGGCGTTGAGGATCGATTGAACGTAGGTGGCAAACATCGGATCGCGATGGCGGTTGTACAACTCGATCCAGCCGCAGCGGCTGCCCGGCCAAGGCATCTCCTTGGAGATGCCGCGCATACAGATGGCCGGAACCTTGTCGCCGATGACCGTGCACAGCGGCGCCGAGACGGTGCCATTGTAGGTCATGTTTTGGTAGATCTCGTCGCAGATGATGAACAGATCGTTTTTTTCGCAGATCTCGACGATGGCCCGCATGACATCGGCCGGATAGACCGCGCCGGTGGGGTTGTCCGGATTGATCACCAGAATCCCGGCAACCGCCGGATTGTACTTGATATGATTCTCGATGTCTTCCAGGTCCGGATACCAAAGGTGGTTGGGATCGAGGATGTAGGTCACCGGCTGGGTGCCGGCGTGGGCTGCCTCGGCGGAACTGTGGGTGGTGTAGCTCGGAGTGGGCACCAGGATGCGCGCGGTGGGTTTGAGAAATCCATACACCTTGGAAATGGCGTCGCCCAAGCCGTTGAAAAAGATGACATCGTCGGCATCGATCTGGACCCCGCCGCGACTGTTGGTCGTCGCCGCCACATACTCCCTGGCGGCCAGCAACCCCTTGGTCGGACTATAGCCGTAGGTGGCGTCCTCATGCACTGCCTCCGCGACTATTTCCTTCATCCAGGGAGGGACTTGCTCTCCCTTGGCGATCGGGTCGCCGATGTTTTCCCAGTTGACCTGGACACCCATCTTTTGCAGTTTTTCGCCGACACAAACAATATTGCGGATCTCGTAATTCAGTTCACCCGCGCCGATGTGCAAAATATCCGTACGCATTGCGACAATTCAGAAAAGCAAGCTGTGATTATTCGGAAAGAAAGAAGAGGACGGCAGTCGCCTCAAAGCGAGCGGCATCGCACCCAGCACTTCTTTTTTGTACAAAAAAACAAGGAGGGGTCTTACCACAGGGGACGTGAGGCGTCAACCGCCCATTGCTGCGGGATGCAACAACGACGGCACCAGGTCCAGAGGGAGGGAAGGGGCAAGTATCGCGCCTTGGGCCAAATCACAGCCCTGCGCACGAAGAAAAGCCAACTGCTCTTCCTGCTCGACGCCATCGGCGAGCACAACAAAGCCAAACGTGCGGGCAAGAGCCATCAGGGCCGCGACCAGGGTAGCCGCTTGCCGATCGGCTGGGACGGCGGCGAGCAGTTGCCGGTCGATGCCAAGGCGTTTGACCGGTATCTGTTGGAGCCGGGCAAGAGGGCATTGGTCCGCGCCGAACTCCTCCACCGCCAATTCCACACCCAGTCCCGCGATCCGGGCGAGCGCCTCCATTTCTTGGATGGTGGCGACGCCGAGCAGCCGTTCGCGCACCCCCAGGATCAGAAGACCGGGCGGCAGGGCGGTACGCGCCAACACCCCCTCAAGGAGCAAAAGAAAATTCGGGTCCAACAGTTGCCGTGAGGAGACCTCGACCGCTATCGGCACACCGGACAGCCCCTGGGTCTGCCAGGACTGCTGGGCCCGGCAGACCTCCTCCAGCAGCCATTGACTCAACTCGGCCAACATCCCGCACTCGTCGGCGGCGGCAAGAAAGGCGTCGGGCAAGAGCAGCCCCATTTCCGGATGATTCCATTGCAGGCGGGAAGTACATCCAACCACGGCCCCAGTGCGCACATCGACCTGCGGTAGGCATTCGATGTGCAGCTCGCCCCCTTGTAGCGCCTTACGAAACCGAGCCGCATCCAGTTGCGGCCGCCGGCAGTTATGGACGAGCCCCCGGCGAAAAAACTGGTAATTGCTGCGCCCGATCTCCTTGGCCGAATACAGGGCAATGTCAGCGCATTTGATGACCCCTTCGATCTCATCGGAATCGCCGGGAAAAATAGCGATGCCAATGCTAGTGGAGACATTGAGTTCATGCCCCTTGGCGACAATCGGCTCGGTCAGGGCCGCCATGACCTTCTCGGCGACCACCGCCGCGTCCTTGCGGTTGCCCACCGCCTCAAGTACAAAGACGAATTCATCGCCCCCCAACCTGGCAACGGTGTCGGATTGCCGACACTGCCGTTGCAAGCGCGTCGCCACCTCGACAAGCAGTGCGTCGCCGACATCGTGGCCCAGGGTGTCGTTGACGATCTTGAAACGATCTAGGTCGAGAAAGAGAATGGCCACACCGACCCGATTGCGCTCCGCCTTACTGATGGCCTGGGCGAGCCGGTCGTGAAACAAGAGCCGGTTGGGCAGGCCGGTCAGGGTGTCGTGGTGCGCCAGCCGGTAGAGATGCGATTGACTGTCGCGCAGCTCTTTTTCGATCCGCAACCGATCGGTGATGTCGCGCGCCACCTCGATGATGCCGTAGAGCTGCCCCTGACTATCCTTGAGCGGCGAGACCTCGAGTTCAAAGGTGTTGTTGACGTTGTTGCCGTGGTAAGGGTTGTGAATCAGCTTGGTTGGTCGCTGCCGATTGTGGATCTCGGCCACCGGGCAGGGAAAGCGCAGGTCGTGGCAGGGGGTGCCGGCGCCGCAAAACAGTTGATAGCACTTCCGTCCCTGGAGGGTTTCGACGTCGCCGCTGCCGCGCACCAATTGGGCGGCGGCCTGGTTGATCAGGAGCAGGTTGAAGTCGAGGTCGATGACCATCACCGGATCGCCGGCGCTGTCGATCACGGTTTGCAGGAAGTTGCGCTCGACATCCACGGCGTCGTGCAATTGCTGTTGCACAACCGCCAGGGCGTGTTCCTGCCGTTTCTGCAGGGTTATGTTCTGGTGGGTGCCGGTCATGCGCACCGGCATGTGGTTCTCGTCGCGTTCCACCACCCGGCCCCGGTCGAGAAACCATGCCCACTCGCCACCAGGCTCGCGAACCCGGTACTCGATGCGGTATTCCTCAGTCGATCCGGTCAGATGTTCATTGAGCACCGCCAGCACCCGCTCCCGGTCTTCCGGATGAATGAGTCGCCGGGATGAGGCGGGATTGTCGTTCTCGCCGCCTTCCCGATAATCGAGCAACCCCCACTGATCGCGGCTGGTGTACATTTCGCCGGTCTTGATATTCCAGTCCCAGAGACCAGCCTGGGAGGCATGGAGGGCCAACTCGTAGCGCTCTTCCGCCCGTTGCAGTTCCTGCTCTCGGTACGTCACCGCCTCGAAGACAAATAATTGGCGCAAGGCATGGGTAATGGCCTCGCCCAGTTCGGCCACCGTCGCCGCCTCCGCGGGTGTCGGCTCGACGGCTTTGGGCAACCGAAGAATGATAAAACCGGCGAGGCTGGAGGTGCAGCGAAGGGGGACGCAATAGGCAAGGGAAGCGGTTTCGCCGGACACGGGACAGAGGTTGCAGGCGCAGGAGGCGCAGACAATGGCCTCGTTGGAATCGGATTGGAGTACCCGAGCGCCGCAATCCGGTAACCGCCCTTCCCGCAACCCGGTCATGACCGGGCCGACCTGTTCGCCAAGACCGGTTTCGGCGGTGATCATGCCGCCCGCCTCCTGATCGAGCAGCACGACGAGGGCCGAATGGTACACCCCCTGCCCGGCAAGCCGATCGCACAGTCCCTGCAGCAGGGCGGGCAGTCCCCGTTCCTCAACGAGAAAACGGCAAACTGCGTAAGCGGTCCGTAACAGGGCTGAGGGTCTCTTCATTGGATTCGGAGGCCGGGCAGTAGAATGTGGGGAAATCGTGCCCAAGTCAAATCCGTTCACCAAGAGCGGATTTCGCCTCAGACTGTTGCAACCACTGCATTTTCACTCAGGCATTAGCTTATATTATAACTTTTCAGCTTGTTCAAGAGCGTCTTGCGAGTTATTTGCAATCTTCGGGCCGCTTCGCTCCGATTCCCGCCGGTTTCTTCTAGCGTCTTGAGGATGAGCATCCGCTCCGCTTCCTTGAGGGTAGAGGGCTCCTCCACCTCTCTCGGCGCGTTGAGCCCTGCCCAGCGCTGGATTGCCAACGGCAGCGCCGACGTGTCGAGGTAGTCGCCGCGCATGAGGATGACGCCGCGTTCGATCGAATGTTCCAACTCACGGACATTCCCCGGCCAGGGGTAGCGGTTGAGCACGTCCATACACTCGGGTGTGATGCCGCTGATCGGCCGGCCGTTCTTTTCGGCGAAATTCTGCAGGAAATAGTTGGCCAGCAGGGGAATATCGCCGTGCCGTTCACGCAGGGGCGGCACCCAGAGTTCGACGACGTTGAGGCGATAGTACAGATCCTCGCGAAAGCGGCCGGCTGCCACCTCCTCCTCCAGGTCGCGGTTGGTGGCGCAAAGGATACGCACATCGACCTTGATGGTTTCCTGACCGCCGACCCGTTGCAGTTCGTGCTCTTGCAAGACCCGGAGCAGCTTGGCCTGCATCCCGGGCGAGGTTTCGCCGATCTCGTCGAGAAAGAGCGTGCCGCCATGGGCCTGAACGAACCGCCCCTCCCGGCGGCGATCGGCCCCGGTGAAGGCACCGCGCTCATGGCCGAACAGCTCCGATTCCAGCAGGGTTTCGGCCAAGGCAGCACAGTTGACCTTGACCAGCGGCCCCTTATGCCGCAGGCTTTTATGGTGCAAGGCCGCAGCCACCAACTCCTTGCCGGTGCCGGACTCGCCGTTGATCAGCACCGTGGCCTCGGTGGGGGCGACATGGACGATCATCTCCCAGAGCTTCTGCATCGGTTCGGACTTGCCGATGATCCGACCGTCGTCGCCGAAGGGTTGCCCGATGTCCAAGGTTGCGGTCTCCTGCTGGCGATGGCCCATCGCCACCTCCAGGGCGGTGCGCAGCCGATCGAAGTCGAGCGGCTTGGTCAAATAATCGTGGGCGCCTTGCTTGATGGCGGCAACGGCCGAATCGACCGAGGAAAAGGCGGTCATGATAATGACCGGGATGGCCGGGTTGATGGCATGGATTCGCCGCAGGGCCTCCATCCCGTCCATGGTGGTCATCCGCACATCCATGAGAATGGCGTCGAAGGGGCCCTGCCCGACGGCGGCCACGGCGGTGGCGCCGTCATCCGCCTCGGCGGCGTCCCAACCCCATTCGGCGAACAGCGATCGCAGCATGAACCGATGCACCCGTTCATCGTCGACAATCAAAATTTTGGCCTTGGCCTGCGTGGACACTGTCACCTTCCTTTGTCCTCCGGTTGCGCGGGCGCCATCGCAGGCATGCACTGCCCAAAAGGGCGCCCCGAGATCGAGAACATTCTCCAATCATATCTTGAATATAGTAACATCAAACTGTTAGAATGCGCAAATGGAACAAACGCTGACCATAAAAAAGGTGATCGCCGGCGGCAAGGGACTGGGTCTGCTGGCCAACGGCATGGTGGTCATGGTGGGGGGTGTCCTGCCGGGCGAAACGGTGACGGTTCGCGAAACCAAAACGCACCGGGGTTTCCAGGAGGCCAGCCTGGTTCGGGTCGAGCAGGCTGCTCCGGAACGCATCGAGCCACCCTGCCCCTATTACGGCCGTTGCGGCGGCTGCAACCTGCAACATGCCAACTATCCCGCCCAGTTGCTCCTCAAACGGCAGATCCTACGGGAGTCCCTGGAGCGGATGCACCTGCCGCTGCCGCCGGACGAACCCGGCCCCACCCTTGCTTCGCCCCTGCCCTTCGCGTACCGCTCGCGCCTTCGGCTCCACCTCGACCAGGATGGACGACTGGGATTCCATGAACATGCAAGCAACCGCGTTGTCCCGATCGAGCGCTGCCTGTTGGCCGTCGACCCCATCAACCGGGTCCTTGGCAGACTGGCCGAAAGCGATTGGCCGCGACGGCTTGCGGACCGGATCGCGGCAATGGAGCTGATTCACAGCCCGGCGGACAATCGGGTGGCGCTGGTGTTGCAGCCAAGTTCCGGCCACCGGCGCCCCCTGCCGCCCGATCAGGTCGAGGCGATGCGTCCCCTAGCGGACCTGGTCCTGCCCGTCCGTGCCACATCCGGCCACGTTCCCGACATCGACGGCCCATGCACCTTTTCCCAAGAGTTTGCTTTCCATGGCCTCAGCTACCGCCTTTCCTGGGACCATCGCTGCTTTTTCCAGGTCAACTGCCAGCAAAACTACCAATTGGTCGCCCTGGCCCTCGACCTGTTTTCCCCGCAGTCACGCCCGATAGCGGCCCTCGATCTCTTCTGCGGCATGGGCAACTTTTCCATCCCCCTGGCCCTCTCGGGCGCAACGGTAACCGGGGTCGAGCATAACCGCAGCAGCATCCACTGGGCGCAAGCCAACAGCCGGGCAAACGGCCTGACAACCGCCCGCTTCCTTGCCGCCGATGTCGAACACCAGGTCAACGCACTTGTCGCCGACAAGGCCCGCTTCGACTGCATCCTCCTCGATCCGCCCCGACAGGGCCTGGGCAAGGCCGCCGCCTTGCTCCCCCTGCTGGCGCCGGATCACATCCTCTCCATCTCCTGCGATCCGGCAACCCTGGCCCGAGACCTCGCGCTGATCGGCAAAAGCGGGTACCGTTTGCACCGTCTCGTCCCGGTCGACATGTTCCCCCAAACCCACCATATCGAATCCGTTGCCCTCCTTGAAAGGAATTGACATCGCCGGCAGCGCGCACTATTTTGGCTGTTTATTCCTCATCAAGCATACTTTCTTCCCGCACCCGGGACTCTCCCCACATTGCATCCGCGGGCCAGGAACAAGAGCCAACTCTTCACTGCACCTATCCAGATGGAAACAACAAGCAATCTCCTCAAGCAACGCCGGGAAAAGGCCGAATCCCTGGCTGAAGCCGGCGTCAAGCTGTTCAACAATACCTTCAAGAATCCCACGCCCATCTCCGATGTGTTGCCGCACGGCGAGACACTCCTGGCGGAGCGCCACGACGATTCCGGCACCGTCTATCGGGTCGCCGGCCGAGTCATGTCGATGCGCAAATTCGGCAAGGCCGCCTTTTTTCATCTCCAGGACGCCTCCGAACGCATCCAGATCTATGCCCGCCGCGATCTTTTGGGCGAAGAGCAGTACAGTCTCTTCAAGAAATGGGATGTGGGCGACATCGCCGGCATCGAGGGCAAGCTGTTTAAAACCAAGACCGGAGAGCTGTCGCTGGAGGCCACCTCCCTGCAGATGATCACCAAGTCGTTGCGCCCCCTGCCGGAAAAATTTCATGGCCTCACCGATGTCGAGACCCGTTACCGCCAGCGCTACCTGGATCTGATCGTCAACCCCGAAGCCCGCGAGGTCTTCAAGAAACGGGTGGAGATCATCCGCCTCATCCGCGAATTCCTCAGCAATCGCGGCTTCATGGAGGTGGAGACCCCGATGATGCAGCCGGTTCCCGGCGGCGCCACGGCCAAGCCCTTTCGCACCCACCACAATGCGCTCGACATGGACCTCTACCTGCGCATTGCCCCGGAACTCTACCTCAAGCGGCTGCTGGTCGGCGGCTTCGAGAAGGTCTTCGAGATCAACCGCAACTTCCGCAACGAGGGGTTGTCCACCCGGCACAACCCGGAATTCACCATGCTGGAGTTCTACCAGGCCTACGCCACCTACCACGACCTGATGGACCTGACCGAGGAGATGGTTTCCTGGCTGGCACATGAGGTGACCGGCTCCATGGACATCACCTACCAGGGGATGCCGGTCAATCTCGCCCCGCCGTGGCGGCGGTTCAGCATGGAGGAGGCCCTGGAGAAAATCGGCGGTATCGATCGGTTTGTCCTCAAGGACGATGCGGCTGTCATGGAACTGGCCAAGCAAAAAGGGATCGACTTACAACCCGGTGCCGGACCGGGCAAGGCCAAGACCGAGTTGTTCGAACTCCTGGTCGAGGAGCGGTTGATCGACCCCACCTTCATCACCTCCTACCCCACCGAGGTCTCGCCGCTGGCCCGGCGCAACGAGGAGGATCCCAGTGTCACCGACCGCTTCGAGTTGTTCATCACCGGCCGCGAGATCGCCAATGCTTTTTCCGAACTCAACGATCCCATCGATCAGTTGCAACGTTTCCAGAAGCAGATCGACGAGCGCGGCGAGGATGACGAAATCCATCCAGTGCTCGACCGCGACTATGTCCGCGCCCTGGAGTACGGCATGCCATCGGCCGCGGGCGAGGGAATCGGCATCGACCGGCTGGTCATGCTGCTCACAGACTCCCCCTCGATCCGCGATGTCATCCTCTTTCCGCAGATGAAGCCGGAAACCGGCGAAGAACCGAGGTGATCGCCGCTCCATGGCCTCCTTCGAATGGTTCGTCAGCCTGCGCTACCTCCGGGCCAAGCGTAAGCAGAAGTTCATCTCGCTGATTACCCTGATTTCCATCCTGGGAGTTGCGGTGGGGGTACTGGCCCTGATCGTGGTGCTGTCGGTCTACACCGGCTTCACCGAGGGACTGCGCGACCAGATCATCGGCGTCAACGCCCATGCCCTGGTGCAGCGTTTTGGCTCGACGATCACCGACACCGAGGGAATCACCGCAAAAATCGAGAGCATCGACGGGGTTGAGGCGACCACTCCGTATATCTACGGCCAGGCGCTCATCAGCTCGGCAACCCAGTCCACCGGTGTGGTCCTGCGCGGCATCGACGCCACCAGCGCCATGCGGGTGCTCAATATCGGCCGAAAGATGGTGGCCGGCCAGTTGACCGATCTCGATAAACCCTTCGAGGTGCCGGCCATTGTCCTGGGTCGCGACATGGCCCGGCAACTCCAGGTCGGACTGGGCGACCGGGTCCGGCTGATCTCACCCAACGGGCCGCTCTCGCCCATGGGCGTCCTGCCCAAGATCCGCACCTGTGTGGTGGCGGGCATCTTCGAGACCGGGATGTTCGAGTACGACTCCACCATAGGCTATATCAATCTCGACACCGCTCGCAGCCTGACCGACCTGCGCCAGGGAGTGCACGGCATCGAGGTGCGGGTCCGGGACATCGACCAGGCCAACCGGACGGCCGCCGCCATCCAGCAGGCACTGGGAGCAGGCTACTCGGCCCGCGACTGGATGCAGCTCAACCAGAACCTTTTCGCCGCCCTCAAGCTCGAAAAACTGGGGATCTTTATCGCGCTCGACCTGATCATTCTGGTGGCGGCCCTCAACATCATCAGCGCCCTGATCATGGTGGTCATGGAAAAGAACCGCGACATCGCCATCCTCAAATCCATGGGCGCCACCACCAAGGCGATCATGCGCATCTTCTTCTATCAGGGCATGGTCATCGGCCTTTCCGGCACGGTGTTGGGCGTGGTCAGCGGGCTTGGGCTCTGCGCCCTCTTGAAGCGCTACAAGATCATCGAGCTGCCCAGCAATGTCTACCCCATGTCCACCATGCCAATCAAGGTAGTGCCGCTCGACGTGACCGTGATTGCCGTGTCCGCGATCCTCATCACCCTGGCCGCAACCCTCTACCCTTCTTGGAAGGCTTCAAGAATCCGGCCTGCAGAGGCGCTCAGCTATGAATGACGCGCCGCTTCTCCAAGCCACAGCCCTGTGCCGCTCGTATCGAAGCGGCCTCGATACCATCACCGTGCTCAACGGGGTCGATCTCGTTGTACAGCCCGGTGAGATGACCGCCATCGTCGGCGCCTCGGGCTCGGGCAAGACCACCCTGCTCCAGATCTTGGGTACCTTGGATGCGCCGGATTCGGGCCACCTCTTTTTCCGCGGCCAGGAACTGACCGGCAGGAGCGAGCCGGACTTGGCCGGACACCGCAACCGTCACATCGGCTTTATCTTCCAGTTTCACCACCTGCTCCCCGAGTTCACCGCCCTGGAGAACGTGATGATGCCCGGCCTGATCCACGGTCAGTCGCGCGCTCCGCTCAACGACAAAGCGCGGCAGTTGCTCGAACGGGTGGGCCTGGGCGAACGGCTCGGCCACCGCAGCGGCGAGCTGTCCGGCGGCGAACAGCAGCGGGTTGCGCTGGCGCGAGCCCTGGTGATGGAACCGGCCCTGCTCCTCGCCGACGAGCCCACCGGCAACCTCGATGCCGCCAGCGGCAACCGGGTATTTGCCCTGTTGCACGACCTCTGCAAGAATCTCGGGCTTGCGGTGGTGATGGTGACCCACAACATGGACCTTGCCCGAGCCATGGACCGTTGTCTGACTCTGGCCGACGGCCGCCTACAGTAAGCCGACAATTCATCACCGGGTATTCGGTCGCGGTGGAGAAGCCGTGTACACCCCTTGCCCGGCCCTTTCCAACCATCCCACTCAAAAAGGCAGACACGATGTGTGCAATGAACGCCTTCAAGCAAGACTTCTCGTATCGCCTGAAATGGATACGCTATTTCATCAAATTTTACGTACGCTACCGCGAATGGGATTTTTTCAGCGATTTCAACATTGAGATCAATACGTCCTGCAACAGAAGATGTTCGTATTGCCCGAACAGCGTCTCCGAGAGAGGATTGATCAAGAACGAGCAGGTCATGGAAGATGCGGTCTATCGTAAGTTGATCGACGAACTGGCTGCAATCAATTTTCGAGGGCGGATCAGTCCGCAACTGTATGGCGAGCCGCTTCTGCACCCCAATCTGCCCGCACTGATGGCTTACACGCGAAAAAATATGCCCAAGGTTCATATCGTGTTGATCAGTAACGGCGATGCCCTGACCATCGACAAATTTTACGAACTGCTGGACGCTGGGGTAAACAAATTTTCCATTACCCAGCACGGCGACTCCATGGCCAAAAATATCGCCCAACTCTTCGATCACCTCAGCGACAAGAAACAACTTCTCAAGAAGATACGTTACAATCGGTTCAACGCAGCCACGCCACTCTACAACCGAGGCGGCCTCATCCAACCGGCCGTGGTGGACACCACGCCCCGATGTTCCGATCCGGGCAATCCCGTTGCCATCGATTATGCAGGGAATGTGATCCTGTGCTGTCACGATTATTTCAGCACGGTCACCTTCGGTAATATCAAACGGCAAAATTTTTTAGACATTTGGTTCAGCGAGCCCTACCGCACGATGAGAAAACAACTGCGAAACAAACAGTACAGGTTACCGATTTGCCGCAAATGCATTGGCCAAGGGTAAGCCACCCTCTGGCCAACGGCCGCCTGCTTTCCGACTGCCCTACTCTCCAAGGAGACCGACCATGCCGAGCCCCCTCCTCTGCCGCTTGCCCCTCCTCCTCGCCCTGGTTCTTTTTTTTGCCGCAGGCTGCGGGCAATCGAAACCGGCGCCAGCCACCTCGCCCCCTTCCCAACCGCAGCAGCAGGTCGCCACACCAGGGAGCGAAGAGGCTCCCGACCTTCCGGAAACCGCCTCCGAAACAAACGGCACGTGCCGGGACGAACGGGCTATCCGGGAAAGCGAGCGCAACCGAGCCGCCTGTTTTCACCTTCAGCCGGCAACCACCACTACCAAGGTGATCACGCAGCAGGTGCCCGCGCGAACCGTTAAATCAGCCGCGATAAAAGGACAAAAAACCGCGACCAAGCCACCAACGACCACGGTCACCAAGGTGGTGCGCAGCACGGGCCGCTGTCAGCCGCAAAGCCTGATCTACGGCCGCTGCCGCACCGGTTTCATGACCTGCAGGTTGGGCGATACCAGTCCGGTGCAGTGGTTTGCCTGCGCCAAGAAAAACAACAGCACCACCTCGACGCCGACGGCCGGTTCGATCATCGTTTTGGACGTCAACACCCGCCGGGGTATGCCGACGGGCCATCCCGCCTACGTCGAGGAGGTCAAGCGCAATCCCGACGGCACCTGGAGCCTGCGCATCAGCCACACCAACTACGACCGCAAATGCCATCTGGATCTCGACGCCCAGGTGCTGTTCGATCCCAAGGGAATGACCGTTTCCTTCCTCAGCGGTCCATGGAGCACCTGGGCCAAGGGACTGAAGGCGCTCGGCTTCATCTTGCGATGAGCATGCCATAACCGCATTCCTGGCCGCCAAGCGCCGCCTAAACGGCGTCCCCGGGCCGGAACAGTTCCCTTGCCCGAATAAAAAAAGCCCCTTGCCCTGCGGTGCAGGTGCAAGGGGCCGATACGCGCGATCGACGGCACGTTGTCCCGCCCAGCTTGAACGCCGGAGCGCGGTTGCCGCATTACTTCAGCTGCACTTCCTTGTCGTTGAGCAGCAGTGTGCCGTCTTTGATCTCGGCCTTATGCTCGACCCGTTCGCCTTTCTCGACAAAGACGCCCGTCTGCATCCCCGGAAAAACCGGGTCCAGGAAGGAAGGGTCGCCGCCGAGCAATTGCTTGGGCAGAGTGCAGTTGGATTGCAGCGAAAAAATCTGCAGGGCCAACTCCGGCTGGTTGATCAGGGGCACGAACTGGGCGAAGGTCATATCCTTGTTCAGTCCGACACGCAAACTGCCGGTAACCTCACCCTCGGGCAGGGTGAAATGCAGATCGGAGATGTGCAACTCCAGTCCTTTGGTCAGCAGTTTTTCCGCCGGCCCCACCAACTGCAAACCGATCTGCCCCATCTGCTGCTCGAAGACCTTCGCCAACTGCTCGGGATCCTGGCCATCGACCTCGGCGTTGGTCACGATCTTGTTGAAGGCGTTCATGTACAGACGCATCAGCTCCTCGTAGGCAGTAGCGTTGATACCGTTCATCGCCAGGCCGACAAAGGCCTTCTCGACCTTTTTCTCGCCCACGGTCACACTGTCGACACCGTATTCCACCTTGCCGGACAACTTGTTGTTCGCCTTGTCATGCTTGGAGGTGTAATCGATCTTCAGGTTGGCAAGAGCAAAAGGCTCGTTGGCATCCTCTATCCGACAGTTCTTGACGGTCATGGAAACGCTGGCGGTCCAAAGAAAGACCGACTCCATGGCCATGTCGGCTTTCATGCTCATGGCATCCAGCGATCCCAGATCCTTCACCGCCAAGCCTTCCCAGGAGCCGTCGTAGACGAAACGTTTCAAGTCCTTGTCGACCGTGCCGACGAAACGCGCCGGTTTCACCTGGAGGGTCTGTCCCTCCACGTCGACCGAAAAGCCGTCGAGGATGAGCGTGCTTTCCATGTCGCCGGTCAGCGAATAGCGGGTAACGATATGCAACGGATCCTTACCGGCCAGCTTGCTCTTAACGAGTTCCTGGTACTGCGGATTTTTCGCCAGCGACGTTTCCGCCACCACGCCGGTCAGCTCATGCTTGACCCGGTCCTGGAACACCCATTCTTTGACCCCATACAGCGAGGACATTTTACCCAAATTCACCTTCCAATCGACCTCCGAGGAGGCAAAGCCTCGGTCGTAGCGGGTGATTTCCAACGACATGCCCGGGGCGAGCTCGCCGTAGAGTTTGTTGGTTTTGTCGACTTTGGCGCGGATTTGCCGTTCGGCAATCAATCCGATGACATAGGGAGCGCTCAGCCCTGCGGCGATGAGGATCGCCACGACTGCAGCAAGCAGTTTTTTCATACGACTCCTTTGGACAGCTGTCCTTTGTTGTGTTGATGAAGCGAAAGTGGGAGTGCCGGCAGGAGTAATGCGCCGCTCAAAGCCGCCGAAATAAGACGCGTTTGTGTCGATGACCGGCGGGGGGCTGGTCGCCGCTGGCGCTCGCTGGACTCGGGCTATCTGTCTTCACGGGAAAATGTTCGACGCCGACCGGACTGCAAACGAGATGCGCCCGGGCCCGTCCAACGACAAATCAAGACATCATCCCTGTAGCAGAATTTCGCCCGTTTCTGCAAGCAGATACTCGTTTTTTCGCGATAAACCGGCGCTTCTACCAACCGGACTCCAACCGGGAAGCGGGTAGCATCACCAGACACAACAGCAAAGATCACCGCTGTGGCCTTGTCCTGCAAGGGTTTTGCCCCGACGCCTCATCTCGCCGACTTCGCGAGCCCCATACTGCCCTTCAGTCGACCGAGGGAACGCGCTTTTCCTGCATTCCGGCCCCGCTCTTTTTGATTGTCCTGCCTTTGACCAATGGGTATACACAATCTCAAGCCGGTGTCTCCGACCCCGATCCCGGAAAGACGCGCCCGAATCCTCCGAGAATCCGGCATGCCGATTCCAGCCACGACGACCGACGCGCTTGGCCGCAACCTGCTGCCTCGCGTCACAGGCAACTCTTTAATCGCCATCGAGGAGGACCATTATGTCCCGTTTCAATTGCCGCATCCTGCCACTTGCCGCCGCCCTGCTCCTCGGCCTTGCCGCCTTGGCTCTGGCCCAGGCGCCGGTTGCCGGCCATCAGGTGCCCGGCTACTATCGGATGCAGTTGGGCCAATTCGAGATCACCGCCCTGTACGACGGTGCCATTCAACTGGATAAGGGATTGTTGCAGCATGCCAAACCGGCCGAGCTCGACCGCTTGCTGGCGCGGATGTTTGTCGGCAACCCCAAAATGCAGACCGCGGTCAACGCCTATCTGATCAACACCGGCGATCATCTGGTGCTGGTCGATACCGGGGCGGCCAAACTCTTTGGCCCGACGCTGGGATTTGTGGAGGAAAACATGAAAGCCGCTGGATATACACCTGACCAGGTGGATACCGTGGTGATCACCCATCTACACGGCGATCACATGGGCGGGCTCAACGATGCGGCCGGGAAGCCGCTCTTTGCCAAGGCCACCGTCTGGGTGGCCCAGGCCGACTACGATTTCTGGCTGTCCGAGAAAACAGCCGCTGCCTCGCCGGAAAAGATGCAGCCCTTCTTCAAGATGGCCCGCGACACCGCCGCTCCCTATCTGTCCACGGGCGGGTGGAAGACCTTCTCCGCGGGCACGGTGCTGGTCCCCGGCATCACGGCGGTCAAGGCGGGTGGTCACACGCCCGGTCACACCGCCTATGCGGTGGAATCGGCAGGACAGAAACTGTTCATCTGGGGTGATGTGGTCCACGCCCATGCGGTCCAGTTCGCCCGGCCCGGCGTGTCCATCGAATTCGATGTCGACCAGAAGCAGGCCATCGCCACCCGCAAGGCGCTCATGCAAGAAATGGCGGCCAGCAAGACCCTGGTCGCCGGGATGCATCTGCCCTTCCCCGGCATCGGCCATGTCCGCGCCGAGGGCAAAGGGAGTTATGCCTGGGTGCCGGTGGAGTTCGAGATGGGACAAAAAGAGGCTGGCAAATGAAATAAGGGGGGAAGAAAAGCACTCTCAAAGAGAACCCGACGATGCACCCCTCGTCGCCTCCCTTTCACTTCGCCCAGTTGGCCACCTCCAAGCCCGAAATCTTTGCGTAATGACGCTCGTTGCTGGTTACCACGCGGTAGCCCATGATGATCGCCGTGGCCCCGATAAGCAGATCGAAATCGTCCACCGGCGTACCGTTTTTGCGCAGTTCCGCCTTGAGCGCGCCAAAGATATCCATGATCGCGGGGCTGACGTCGATAAGGGGAAAGAGTTCCTTGAGCCGGTAGACCTTGGCGAGGTTCTCGGTGACTCGCTGCGAAGCTTGGGCGCCAAAGACCAATTCGCCATAAGTGACGACCGAAACCGCTTTGGGATCTGCCGCGTGTTCCTTGAAATTGTCGAGCACTTTGGCCTCCCCTTTGAGGGCATAGATAAGGATGTCGGTATCCAGAAGATACATTACAGCGTCTCCTGGAACCGGCGTCCCGAATTGCGGCTGTCCCTCAAGTCCCGGACAATTTCTTCCGCTGCTCTATCGTCTTTCCAAGTTGCGCAGAGGGCTAGAAAATCCTCGGTAGCAATAGTGTGCCGCATTGGCTGCGACAGATGCTCCTTCAGGATCGCGATGACCTGCTGGCTGATGGAACGCTGCTCCCGTGCCGCCAGTTTGCCCAGAGCTTCATAGAGTTGATCGTCCATCGAGCGGACTTGCAATGTTGCCATACGCACCTCCCATGTGCCTTCTCCTTTTTTCCGATTACCGGCCCGGATTCCTCTCGCTCGCGATGACAACAAAACAATACGGCTTGACGCATGAAAATGCAATCGACTTTCATGCACAGAACCGGTCAGCCTTTGGGATTCTCATTTAAAAAAAAAGCCGCTTCCATTCCAGGAAGCGGCTCATCGATCTTTGTGGCCAGCTGTCAAGCATCCCGACCGCTCTTCGATCGGCTACCCCATATACCCTACCCCATATACTCTAAGGCAATCTTCAGCATCCGGCGGACCGGTTCGGCGGCGCCCCAGAGCAGCTGGTCGCCCACGGAAAAAGCGCTGACATACTCGGGTCCGAGGTTCATCTTGCGCAGCCGGCCCACCGGAATAGCCAGGGTACCGGTGATGCGTGCCGGTGTAAGCTCCTTCAAGGTCTGTTCCTTGGTGTTTTCCACCAGGTACGCCCACGGGTTATGGCTGGCGATGGCCTGTTCGATCTCGGCAAGCGGCACATCCTGCTTCAACTTGATGGTGAAGGCCTGACTGTGGCAGCGCATGGCGCTGATGCGCACGCAGCAGCCGTCCACCGGGATCTGGCCGGGGGCAAGCCCCAAAATCTTGTTGGTTTCGGTGACACCTTTCCATTCCTCGCGGGTCTGGCCGTTGTCCATGGCGGAATCGATCCAGGGAATGAGGCTGCCGGCAAGCGGCGCACCGAAATTGGAAATCGGGAAGGCCGGATTGCGCAGGGTCTCGACCACGTTGCGATCCAAATCGAGGATGGCCGAGGCCGGATTATCAAGCAGACTTTCTGCATTTTCGCCGACAAGCCGCATCTGGTTGACCAGCTCGCGCATGTTTTTGGCCCCAGCTCCCGAGGCGGCCTGGTAGGTCTGACTGCTGATCCACTCGATCCAGCCCTGCTCGAACAACCCGCCCAGCGCCATCAGCATCAGGGAAACGGTGCAGTTACCGCCGATGTATTTCTTGATGCCCCCCGCTAGTCCCCGGTCGATCACCTTGCGGTTGACCGGATCGAGGACGATGATCGAGTCAGCATCCAGTCGCAACTTGGAGGCGGCATCGATCCAGTAGCCTGACCAACCTTTCGCCATCAGTTGCGGATAGACCTCGCCGGTGTAGCTGCCGCCCTGACAGGAAACGATGATGTCCATTTCGGCCAGCAGGTCCGCGTTGGTGCCATCGAGCAGTTCATACACCGTGCCGTTCACTTCGGGACCGGCCTGTCCGGCTTGGGAGGTCGAGAAGAAGCGAGGTTCGTAGCCCTGGAAATCCCCCTCCTGCCGCATCCGCTCCATCAGCACCGAGCCAACCATGCCGCGCCAACCGACAATACCTACTTTTTTCATACCTTCCTTCCGCTATGATTCATTACATTATGCCTGGCTCAGTGCAGGCGGAAATACCCCTTCAACTCGTCGGCGATCACCGGGGCCACCGAATAGACCTGAAGGAGATCGTCGCTCTCCCTTCCGGGATAGGTATCGGCACCGATGATGCAACCGATGCCCTTCTCGATGAACCGTTCCCGAGCACCTCCTGCCAGGACCAGATGGGTGGCCATCACCATCACGCTCAGCGCGCCGGCCTGGTAGCAGCGATCCACGGTTTGGAGCATGGAGCCGCCGGTACGGATCATGTCGTCGCAGATAATGGCGTTACGCCCCCTCACCGCCCCGGACAACTGGCCTACGATGGTCTGGTCGACATCGTAGCGGTCCTTGTTGGCCGCAGTGTGCGGACAATCGAGCAGCCCGGCCAAGCGTGCCACCCGCTTGGAAAACCCGTAATCCGGCGACACCAGCACAATGTTCGTAAGCCCCATCTGGCGAATCTTCTCCGCCGCCACCCGCTCGGTCCAGAGGTGTCGGGTTCGCACCTCGCCGGTGTGGGCGTGCATCACCGATTCCGAATGGAGATCGAGAAAGGCGACGTAATCGGGCCGGGCCCGGAAGATCTGGCGGGTTCGGGTGATGCCCTTGGGGATTTCACCGGATTCCGGTTTGGCCCGTTCCATGGTCGAGTAGCCCAGGTACGGGATGACCACGTTGACCGAAAGGGCGTTCCAGTATCGGGCCCCGGCAACCAGGTCGATCAGCTCCTGGTGGGCGGCATCGTCCTCGGTGTTGGCGAGGATCACCAGATCGTGGCCGGCGATATCCCGGGGAAAGGCATGGTAAATCTCGCCGTCGGCAAAGGTCCGGGTGATCATCTCGGTCACCGGGATGTCCAATTCCCTGGCCACGTTGGCGGCCATCCGGGTGGCGGAACGGTTGGCGATCAGGACGATATTTTTTCGTCGTGGCATACCCTACCTCCTTGCCTGAAAATGCTACGCCAAAATCGCGCGAACGATCGCATCCCCCATGGCTGAAGTCGATACCGGGGCAACGCCGGGAGTGGCGATGTCCTGGGTCATGATCTTCCGGTCGAGAATGGCGGCCACCGCATCCTCGATGGCCGCTGCTGCCTGTTCTTGCCCCAGACTATACTTGAGCAGCATCGCGCCGGAGAGGATCTGGGCGATCGGATTGGCGATGTCCTGGCCAGCGATATCCGGGGCGGAGCCACCGGCCGGCTCGAACAGGCCGAACTTCGAGCTGTTAAGGCTGGCCGAGGCCAGCATGCCCATGGAACCGGTGAGCATCGCCGCCTCGTCGCTGATGATGTCGCCGAACATGTTGCCGCAGAGCATGACGTCGAACTGGTGGGGATCTTTGACCAGCTGCATGGTGGCGTTGTCGATGTAGATGTGGTTCAGCTCGACATCGGGGAATTCCTTGGCCACCTCCTTGACCACCTCGCGCCAGAAGACCATGCAGGTGAGCACGTTGGCCTTGTCCACCGAGGTGACCTTTTTCCGGCGCAACCGGGCGGCGGCAAAAGCCATGCGGGCAATGCGCTCGATCTCGGAGCGTTTGTAGATCTTGGTGTCCCAGGCGCGCTCATCCGGTCCGCTGCCTTCTCGGCCCTTGGGCTGGCCGAAATAGATGCCCGAGGTCAGTTCACGCACCACCAGGATATCGAAGCCGTCGCCAACGATGTCCGACCGCAATGGACAAGCAAGGGCCAGGGCCTTGAACACCTTGGCCGGCCGCAGGTTGCAAAATAGGTCGAAGTGCTTGCGCAGGGGCAGGAGTGCAGCCCGTTCCGGCTGCTGGGCAGGTGGAAGGTTTTCCCATTTGGGGCCGCCCACCGAACCGAACAGAATCGCCTCACTGGCCTCGCAAACCGCAAGTGTCGAGGCGGGAAGGGCCTCGCCGTGCTTGTCGATGGCAATGCCACCGACATCGGCATGGGTGTAGGTCAGGGCAAAACCAAACTTCTGCTGGACCGCATCCAACACCTTGATGGCCTCGGCCATCACCTCCGGACCGATGCCGTCACCGGCCAAAACCGCAATCTTGTGCGCCATAATCATCCTCGAAAAAACGGAAGGGTTCCGTAAGTATTAGGAAAGGGAAAGAGTTTAGTTACTACCAGATCGATTCCACCACTGTCAACCTCGGAAAGTTGGTTCACCGAAAAGCTCCGCCGCAAGAATCAACGGCTTAGATGCAGGGCCTCGTATCGCATGAACAACCCGCCGCCTCGATCCCCGCACAAACGGCAAGCAGCCGCGGCGCGCCGGAAAACGGCAAATGGAGACGGCGGGTCTCGACGATGTGCCATCGGCCGGCGTCGAGCTGGTCAACCCCGGCCAAGGCCTCGTCGTGGGCCAACATGAGTATCACCCTGGTCGCGGGAACAACCAGCGGGCGGATCAGGGGCAAGAAGAGAACCGGTTCGGCCACCGCTCGGCTGGTGATATGGGAAAATCGTCCCTGCCAGGCTGCTGCATGCGGCTCGATCCGATCCGCCACCACCTCGGCATTGAACAAGCCCAGGGTGCGGATCAGGTGACGGAGAAAGCTCACCCGCTTGTGTCGAGGTTCCACCACGGTAAAACGGGCGTCGGGCAGGACGCAGGCCAGCACCAGGCCGGGAAAGCCGGCACCGGTACCCACATCGAGCAGATGCGCCGGGCTTTCGCCCTCCCGCAGCAGCGGCAGCAAGGTGAGCGAGTCGAGGAAATGCGTCTCGATCGCTTGCCGCTCCGGGGTGTCGCGGGCGATCAAGTTGACCCGCCGGCTCCACTTCATCAGTTCGGCCAGATAGACGAGCAGCCGCTCGCTGGCGGCCGGTTCCAGCTCGATGTCCAACAGCCGCGCTCCTTCGAGGAGCAGGCTGCGGCTATCGTCGGCCAAGGCGGATCGCCACCGAGTTGCCGTGGGCGGTCAGCCCTTCGAGCCCGGCCAACCGCTGGATATGTGCAGCGTCGCCCTCGAGGGATTGACGACTGTAGCTGATGATCGAACTCTTCTTAAGGAAGGTTTCGACACCGAGCGCCGAAGCGATGCGGGCGGTTCCCATGGTCGGCAGGACATGGTTGGGTCCGGCCACGTAATCACCCGCCGCTTCCGGGGTCCAGGAGCCAAGGAAAATGGCCCCGGCATGGCGGATTTTCGGCAGCCATTGCCAGGGTTCGGCGACCTGCAACTCCAGGTGTTCGATGGCGATCTCGTTGGCCAGTTCGACCGCCGCCTCCAGACTGTCGGCCACCAGGATCAAACCCCGTTCGGCCAGTGCGGTCCGGGCGATGTCGGCTCTCGGCAGAAGCGGCAACTGGCGGTCCAGCTCCGCGACAATCTCTTTCGCCAGTTGCTCGCTGGTGGTGATGACCATGGCCAGGGCCTGGGGATCGTGCTCGGCCTGGGCCAGCATGTCGGCGGCGACAAAGGCAGCCTCGGCGGTGGCGTCGGCCACGATCAACACCTCGCTCGGTCCGGCAAGCATGTCGATCCGCACCCTCCCCATCACCTGGCGCTTGGCCTCGGCCACATACTGGTTGCCCGGCCCGACAATCACATCCACCCGGGGAATGGTGGCGGTACCGTAGGCCAGGGCGCCGATGGCCCAGGCCGACCCCATCTTGTAAATCTCGTCGATACCGATCTCACGGGCGGCAATCAACAGCGCCGGGCTGACCCGGCCGTCGCGGCCCGGCGGAGTGACCATGACCCGACGGCCCACTCCGGCGATCTGGGCGGGGATGCCGTTCATCAGCACCGAGGAGACCAGGGGCGTCGAGCCCTCCTTGCCGCCGGGCACATACAATCCGGCGGAATCCACCGGTCGCACCAGTCGGCCGGTCACCGTACCGTCGTCGCGGGTCAAGAACCAGGAATCCTCCATCTCGCGCTCGTGGAAACGCCGAATGCGTTCGGCGGCAAAGCGCAGGGTCTGACGGAACGCGTCGTCCACCTCGTTTTCTGCTTGGGCAAACTCGTCGGAGGCAACCCGCAGGTTTTCCAGCGCCATGGACGGGGAGTCGAATTGGCGGCTGAACTCGAGCACCGCTGCGTCGCCCTCCCGGCGGACGCGGGCCAGAATGGAGGTCACCGCCTCCCGGCAGGAGGCATCGGTTTCGTCGGCAAAACGGTTACGGATCGCAGTAGCGATGCTGCGGCCCTCCGCAGAACTCAAGGGGACAATATTAATCATGACAATTCACCATTGATGCGCCCTCGCCTCGACGACGGCACGCTCCGGTTAGAGGCGGAAGAAAAAAAACGGGAGGGGAGTATTATTCTCCCATCCGCTGCTTGTCAACTCACAACTGAATGACAAGCGCATTCGTCGGCAAAAGCAAAAGGGTCAGCGCCGGCAGGGCTGCGCCAAATCGAAACCGAGCCCGAAGGCCCTCTCGTTCATCGCCACAAACTCGGCAGGCACCCGATCTTTGATCGCCTTGAGCACCGATTCGGGCCTGACCAAATCGGTCAAACCGACGAGGGCGCCAAGGACGCAGATATTGAAGGCAATGGGCTTGCCGATCTCCCGCATCACCGTTTCATGCATTGGCAGCTCGACCTGCCGGGCATCCACCTTGCGGGCGGTCTCCACGAAATGGGGATCGGTCAACAGCAGGCCGCCGGGCCTGATCTCCGGGGCAAAGCTGTTGTAGGCCTCCTGGGTCAGACAAACCACGATGTGCGGCTCGGTCACCACCGGAAAATCGATGGTGGCATTCGAGAGGATGATGTCGCTGCGAGTCGCCCCGCCCCTCGCCGCCGCCCCATAGCTCTGCGACTGAACCGCGTTGATCCCTTCATGGATGACCGCAGCCTCGCCCAGCAAAATGGCGGCGGTGATCACCCCCTGCCCGCCCGAACCGGAAAAGACCAGCCGCGTCCCTTTCATCGCCGCACCTCCTGCATCGCCCTGGCGATGATCTCGTCGTAGGCCTCGCAATACTCGGGCCTTTCCACATCGACGAAGATGCCGCGCGCAATCAGCCCGGGATTCTCCGCCAGGGCTTTGGACCCGATTTTCGCGGTGATCCGCTTGAAGTTCTCGATCATCTGCACCGCCTCGCCCTCCCGGTTCTTCCGGCCAAAGTAGGTGGGGCACTGGGTGAGGATCTCGACCACGGCAAACCCCTTATGGGTGATCGCCCGCTTAAGCAGGTCGATGGTTTCCAGGGCGTGATAGGTGGTCGACCGGGCGACGAAGGTCGCGCCCGCCGCCTTGGCCAGCTCGACCACGTCGAACTGGCTGTCGATGGTTCGATACGGTGCGGTGGTGGCAAAGATGCCCACGCCGGAAAGCGGCGAGAACTGGCCGCCGGTCATGCCGTAAATCCGGTTGTTCATAACAATGGCGGTGAGGTCGATATTGCGGCGGGCGGCATGGATGAAATGATTGCCACCGATGGCCAGGGCGTCGCCGTCGCCCATGGGCACGATCAGGGTCAACTCCGGTCGGCTCAGCTTCACCCCGGTGGCAAAGGCCAGAGCCCGGCCATGCAGGGTATGGAGACTGTGAAAATCGACATAGCCGGAGATGCGCGCCGAACAGCCGATGCCCGAGGCGATGACCAGGTTGTTCTTGTGTAACCCCAGTTCGTCGACGGCGTGGAGCAGATTGTTGAGCACGATGCCGTGGCCGCAGCCCGGACACCAGAGATGGGGAAAAAACCGTTGCCGAATGAAGTCATGCACCGCCATCAGACGCCCCTCCCCTGGATCACCCGCAGCACCTGTTTGATGTCGGCCGGCGCGATCAGCTTGCCGTCGACCCGGTTGGCGAGGAAAACCCGCTCCGGGTCGGCCACTGCGGCCCGCACCTGGGCCAGCACCTGCCCCATGTTCATCTCCACCACCAGCACCGCCTTGACGCCGCTGCATTTCTCGCGGATCGCCTCCCTGGGAAAGGGCCAGAGGGTCTGGAGTTCGAGCACTCCGATCCGCTCGCCCCTGGACCGCCGCTCCCTGGCCAGATGGATCGCCGAACGGGCAGAGGCGCCGTAGGAAACCAGCACATACTCGGCGCCATCGAGAAAATATTCCTTCAAGTGGGTGATCGCATGCACCCGGTTGTCGATCTTGTCGACCAGGTGGTGGAGCAATTCGCTCACCACCTTGGGGTTGCTGGAGGGAAACCCCCACATGTCGTGATAGAGCCCGGTGACATTGTAGCGGTGCTCGCCGCCGAAATCCGACATCGGCAGGCGGCCATCCTCGCGGGGCAGGTAGGGATAGTAATCGACATCCTTGGGCACCGAGGTTTGCAGGCGCTCGACCAACTCGATCTCCCCCGGCTCGGGAATCTCCAGCCGCTCCCGCATGTGACCGATGACCTCGTCGAACAGCAGAATCACCGGCGAACGGTAGGTTTCGGCCAGGT
>Ga0074195_1001627_pt1 | contig 29902 bp, 27 predicted proteins | sample EPASupsiteHSE623_FD_64525 | JGI IMG/M metagenome (GOLD analysis project Ga0074195, IMG submission 64525) | Bioremediated contaminated groundwater from EPA Superfund site, New Mexico - Sample HSE6-23 | ecosystem: Environmental > Aquatic > Deep subsurface > Groundwater > Contaminated ... | reverse complement strand
ATATTTTCCCTGGTTTTTATCAACGGCAGGATAATGGCACAGCAACAGATGCAGCAACCCAATTTTTCAATTGATCCCGATTCGAAAAAGATCATTTACAGGGCCGTCGTTGAACAGGAGGGAAGCCCTGCTTACCTGTATGATAAAGTTATTGAATGGTTTGGTTACTATTATCTGAATCCGCAGTCGGTCTATACGGTTCAGGATAAAGTGAACGGAAAGGTTGAAGGATTGGGACGCATGAAGATATACTACCAGGATGAAAAGGTTGGAGTGAAACGGGATGCCGGTTTGATCTTATACCAGGTAAAAATAGAATTGAAGGAAAATAAATACAGGTATACCCTAACTGATTTTAATTTAAAGGGAACTTCGCGGTTCCCAATTGAAAAATGGATGAACAAATCCGATCCGGCATATAATCCCAATTGGGATTCTTACCTCTACCAGGTAGATACCACCATGCAAAGATTGATTTCATCGATGCAGGAAAAAATGAAACCAACCGTTATAAAGAAAGATGAGTGGTAATCCCGGCCCGGATATAAGGGCAGTATCAAAGGAAGAGATTGAACACTTTCTGATCATGCACGGTGAAAAAAAATTTCGTGCCGGTCAGGTTTATGAATGGCTATGGAAGCGTTCATGCCGTTCTTTCGACGAGATGACCAACCTGCATAAAAACACGCGTCAGCTATTGAAGGATCATTTCATGTTCAATACAGCCAGCGTTCACACGTATCAGAAAAGTTCGGACGGCACCGTAAAAATCGGGTTTCAGCTGCATGATCATCAAATGGTCGAAGGGGTTTTAATTCCCTCAGACGATAGGATTACGGCATGCATATCCTCGCAGGTTGGTTGTGCATTGGGTTGCAAATTCTGCGCTACAGGGAAGCTTGGGTTCCGCCGCAATCTGTCGGTCGGCGAAATACTGGACCAGGTGACCTCCATGCAGCAAAGTGCTTTTAGTGGTGGTAAACAGCTGTCAAACATCGTCTTCATGGGGATGGGCGAACCATACCTTAATTATGAGAATGTCACGAACGCCATTGGTATGATCACCTCGGATGAAGGGCTTGGGATGTCGCCGCAACGAATAACCGTTTCGAGTGTAGGAATCCCGAAAATGATAAAAAAGATGGCGGATGATGATCCAAAATACCATTTCGCTCTCTCGCTGCATGCTGCGACTGATGCAAAACGTGATCAGATCATTCCGTTTAACCTCAAGCATCCACTGAAGGAAATTATAGAATCACTGAAATATTACCATTCGAAAACAGGTAAACGAATTACAATCGAGTACATCCTTTTTGGCAATTTCAACGATTCAGTTTCAGATGCAAAAGAGCTTGCCGTTTTTTGCCGGAATTTCCCGGTTAAAATAAATATTATTGAGTATAATCCTGTGATGGAATCTGGTTTTGTAAAATCACAACCGGAGAGGACAAAGGCATTTGTATCCTATCTCGAAGGCAGGAATATTGTTGTAAATATCAGGAAAAGCCGTGGGAAAGATATAGATGCAGCATGCGGTCAGCTCGCAGGAAATATGCTTGCCGCCAGCAATGAAATGTAACCACCAAATCCTGCCAAGATGCAGAATATTAACAGCTGACAAAATATAAAACGATGAATCATTCTACATTTGAAATACAAGGAAATATAGTCGATGTTGTTGGAAAAAGAATTTTTCAAGGGACCCTTGTCGTCCGCGATGGAAAGATCGAAGCCATTCGCGAGGAACCGGTAGCCTCACCTGAATATATACTGCCCGGACTTATCGATGCGCATGTCCATATTGAGAGTTCGATGCTGATACCATCTGAATTTGCCAGGCTTGCGGTTGTCCACGGTACGGTTGGAACGGTTTCTGACCCGCATGAGATTGCCAATGTGCTGGGAGTGCCAGGGGTCAGATTCATGATATCGAATGGTAAAAAAGTACGATTTAAATTCAACTTTGGTGCGCCATCATGCGTTCCGGCCACCCCTTTCGAAACAGCCGGAGCCAGGCTAGGCATAGATGAAGTGCAAGAACTCCTGCAAATGCCGGAGATAAAATACTTGTCGGAAATGATGAATTTCCCAGGTGTGTTGTATGATGACACCGAAGTACTGGCGAAAATTGCAGCTGCTAAAAAGGCCGGAAAACCAATAGATGGACACGCTCCAGGAGTTACAGGTGAGCATGCTGAAAAATATATCAGGGCAGGGATCAGTACCGATCATGAATGTTTTTCGATTGAAGAGGCCTATGACAAGATAAGGTATGGGATGAATATCCTGATCCGTGAAGGAAGCGCTGCAAAAAATTTCGAAACGCTTTTCCCGCTCATTGATGAATATCCCGATCAGGTGATGCTATGCTCCGATGATAAGCATCCCAATGACCTGGTGCATGGACACATCAACCTGGAGGTGAAAAGGGCCATCGCAAAAGGTATGAATATCATGAATGTGTTGCGTAGCTGCACCTATAACCCGGTAAAACATTACAACCTGGATATTGGGTTGCTTGGCGTGGGTGATCCAGCTGATTTTATTCGCGTTGATAACCTGAGTGAATTCAATATACTTGAAACCTATGTTGATGGCCAATTGGTGGCCAAAAATGGACAATCTCTGATTACCAGTGTGCCCGAGATCCCATTCAATAAATTTGAAGTTGGAAAAATCAGGACGGCTGATATCCGAATCAAGCCTGAAGGTGATCAAATCCGCGTTCAGGGAGCGTTTGACGGACAATTGATCACGGAACAGTTCATTACCGAAGCAGCCATCATGGATGATAATGTTGTTAGTGATCTTTCCCGTGACATTCTTAAGCTGGTTGTTAAAAACCGATATGCTGAAGGTCCCGCAGCGGTTGGTTTCATTCATAACATCGGTTTGAAGAGGGGGGCACTGGCATCCTGCGTGGCCCACGACAGTCATAATATTGTAGCGGTAGGTGTTGATGATGCTTCTCTTGCTGCCGCCATTAACCTGGTTATCGAGGCAAAAGGGGGTATTTCATTGGTGGATGGTGGGATAGAGCAACTGCTGCCATTACCGTTTGCCGGAATCATGTCGGGAATTGATGGATACGAAGTTGCACGGCTTTACGATGCGATGGACAAAAAAGCAAAGGAGATGGGCAGTCCATTATCAGCCCCATACATGACCTTGTCTTTTATGGCATTGCTTGTGATTCCTGATCTGAAAATGAGTGACAAGGGATTGTTTGACGGAACCCGGTTTGCCTTCACCGATGTATTCGCGAAATAAAGTTATATATTTATATATATTGGTAACTTATATTTTATTAAATTTGCGGCATAAACTCAAAATGAACACGCTATGAAGAAGAAAACAAACCTTGACATTCAAAAACTCGAACTGGCTGCCAGCAAACTGCGTGCAATGGCTCATCCGATGCGTATAGCAATTATTGACCTGCTGACTGAGAATAAAAGACTCACTGTGACGGAGATATACGAAAGGCTTAGTATTGAACAGGCATCTGCCTCGCATCACCTTAACATTTTAAAAAACAAGGGATTACTTGAATCGAAAAGGGATGGTAAAATGATATTGTATTCGCTCAAAACAACCGTGCTGGCGAATGTAATTGATTGTATCAACCAATGCGTCATGCACTAATCCCAGGTTTCTTCCACATCCCAGTTTGAACGTATTTCAACTGTCTTGTTGAAATACGTGACCTCTTCAGGTTGGATTCCCTGTTTGTAATTTCCTGTATCCCAGCGCCTGTTTTTATTCCGGTCGATAATTGCCTTTATTTTGTATTTTCCCGGGGGCATGAAGTTGAAGGCGATCTTCCCGGATTGTGTTATCACGTGTTCTTCATATTTGGTGGCCTCTTTTTCATCAAGCAACTGAACAATGTATTGTCCAGGGCGTTCATCAATATTCATATGCAGGATCAGGTTCCCGAATTCCCTTTCAGCCCTGGTTCTGAATTCAATACGGATGGAGTCGTGGCTTATGTTATGAATGCCGAAAAAAATCGAATCCGGGATTAAAAGTTTGTAGGCTTTTTCTTCCAGCCACTTGTGATGAATAATAATACTTCTTTTCAGGCTATCGTTGAATTCGATCCTTGGGAAGAGGGTATCGTTCCCTTCAATCATCCTGATGCTGTCAAAATTCCAACGGATCAGCGGATAGGAAAAGGTCAGGACAAGGTCATTCTTAAATTGGTTAAGCCCGTTTTTCGGTGTACCGGTTAACGAGAGTACGCTTTTACTGCTTTTCTTGTCCGATTTCTTGGGATTATCCTTACCTGCAATATCCAGCATTATCGTGTCGAGTACGACAGTGTCGCTCCATATTTTCAGGACCAGTGAATCAGTGTCAGGGCGGGTGATCCAAAGTGTTACAGAATCTTTCCGGGTCGAATATTCCGCAACATGCCAAGGTGCGATTGAATCGAAATTCAAGGGAACGAACCGGATCTCTTTTGCCGGGAACCGAAATGTAAAAACAACGATGCCTTTTTCGGGAGTAGTTGATTTTACCACCCGCTGAATGGAGTCGGTTTCTTCAAAAAGGTAGAGGGCATAGGATGGATAGAGCAACTGACTTTGTTTTACCGAATCGGCCACCCTGGCAGAATCAGCCTTTCGGAGCTTTTCGGCTTCTGCGGTGTTGGGTTTGGCATTTTTAATAAGTGCTGCTATTGTTGAATCCTTCCTGGTTGTATCGGCCTTTTTCCTTTGAATATAGTAGGGTTTCACAAGGGTGTCGGCAAAGGCAATTTTTTCAGTCATCTGGTTGAAAATCAGGTCTCCGTTCTGATCAGCAAGCGCAAAAAGTTTAAATTGCTTATCCTGCAGGTTGTTGAAGATAAAATGGCCCTGATCGTCCGTTTTAGTCAGGTAGTATGGTGGAACACGGAGCGGCAGGGAGTCAAATGGCAGCGTATCATTGTTGTTGATGTACAATTCAACAAAAACATCCTTCTGTGGTTTATGATCAAAAGCGTTCACCAGTGTACCCTGCAATGAGAGGGTATCAACAAAATCGCCTGTTGAAAATACATAATTGAATCCTTTCAGCACATTGCTTTCGGTGAAATCGGCGATCGCATTTCCAAAAGTAACGGAATAGGTAATGTTTGAAACCAGTGAATCGTCAAATTTCAGCACCAGTGATTTTCCACGTAACCTTGGATCAAGGGGTGTTTTAAGAGGGGGTGAAATGAAAACTTCCGTGGCGGGATTTTTCAGGTTGATGAACTCATCAAAATCAATACGGAAGCTGTTTTCCTTGAACCTTACCGACATGTTTGGCGGATTACAGGCTAGTACAGTTGGTGGTTTCAGGTCCTTGGGACCACCATCGGGACTGACCGGATTGGCACAACGGGATAGCAATAATGCTGATCCGATAAGAAAAATGAAAAATAAACAGGTCTTTGGTTGCACCCGAACTGAGGATTTTCGTAAGTTTGCGACCCCAAATTTACCAATCGTTTTGATAAGATAACCTTTTTTTATTAATTTTACATTGTTAATCAGTAAACAGTAATCCTATGTCAGGTCACAATAAATGGTCCACCATCAAGCGAAAAAAAGGCGCACTCGATGCCAAACGATCGAAGATATTTTCCAAGATCATCAAGGATATCACCATAGCCGTGAAGGAAGGTGGAGCCGATCCTGATGGAAATCCGCGTCTGAGGCTGGCCATCGCCAATGCAAAGGGCGCCTCCATGCCAAAGGATAATATTCAGCGCGCCATCAGCAAGGGTGCCGACAAGGATGCTGCTGCCCTGATTGAAACCACCTATGAAGGGAAAGGTCCTCATGGTGTGGCCATTTTTGTGGAATGCACGACCGATAACTTGCAGCGGACTGTTTCCAACGTGCGGGCCTATTTCAACAAGCACGGCGGGGAACTTGGTCAGAACGGGATGCTCAATTACCTTTTTGATCGCAAGGGTGTTTTCGTTGTTCCACAGGGTAGTTTGGACCGCGATGATTTTGAAATGGAGATGATCGATGCCGGGGCAGAAGACATCACCCTGGAGGATGATTTTTTCACGATTACAACAGCCATGGAAGATTTTGGCAGCATGATCAAAAAGCTGGAGCAGCTGAAAATTGAACCGGAGAGCGCGGCCCTCCAGCGGATCCCGAAAACAACAGTGTCTCTTGATGAGGATGCCACACGAAAGGTATTAAAACTGATCGATATTATTGAGGAAGACGACGATGTTCAGAATGTTTTTCATACCCTGGACATCAGTGACGAGATGGCAGATAAGTTATAATGAAAAAAGCGGCTGAGGCCGCTTTTTTTATCATACTTCGCAGACATATTGAGTAAGGTTGATCCCTTTGGGCAGATCCAGTTTTTTCCGTAACCTGATCCTGGAAATTTCCGTACTTGGGGCAGTAATCTTAAGGATATGAGAGATTTCCTTTGTGTTCAGGTTCATGCGCAACAGGGCACAAAGTTTGTGATCATTGGGCGTTAACTGCGGAAATTGCTTCCTGAGTCGTTCAAAGAAACCCGGATGGATCTTTTCAAAATGGGCCTTGATACGATACCAGTCGTTATCAAATTTGATATTCTCATCAATTGTCTTCAAAACCTTTGCAATCTCAATCTTTGTTATGCTCTTTTCGGTTTTCAGGAGCCGGTTGATATCTTTTTTGATAAGGCCAATGATTTTATTTTTCTGTGAAATGAAAATCGATGAAGTGGCCAGCTCCCGGTTGATGAGATCAAGTTCCATATGGTGTTTCTGCTTAAGCAGCTGATTCACCTTCTGCTCAGCACGGATTCGTTCCTGCAAACGCAGGTTGCGCTCTTTTTCAACCTTCTTGCGCTGTTCGATTTCACTTTTCAGTTCCGATATAATACGTTCATTCGTGATCTCAAGGTTCCGCTGGTAATTGGCAACCTCAATGGCAGCGCGAATCTGATCAACATCAACCGGCTTAAAAAGATAGGCATAGGGTTTCAGTGAAAATGATTTGGAGAACACTTCACTTTTATTCATGGAAGTAAGGAAGATGATGCCACAATTATAATTCTCGGTCAGGATTCTGGCTGCTTCAATGCCATCCATTTTCCCGGCAAGCCTGACATCCATGATGACAATATCGGGTTCCGATTTTGTTTCCTGGAGATTCGCAATATTTTCAATTGCATTTTCTCCTTTCGTATCGATACCCAGCACTTCATAGCCGAGTGTTGTAAGCTTGGCTTTCAGATCATGAGCGATGATCAGCTCATCTTCTACGATATACAAACTAATTGGCGCCATAATTTGGTGTATTAAATTTTGAAATCTGCGTTGGTAACTATATTAAATGTATCAATTGCAATGACTAGTTCTTCATTGGTCGGCATCACCATTGAGACAACAGGAGATCCCGGTTTTGTCAGGATGGCCTCTTTTCCCCTTGTTTTATTGCGTTCCGGATCAAACTGAACTCCAAGAAATTCCAGGCCTCCAAGTATTCGATTTCGCGTATCCAGATCGTTCTCACCAATACCACCGGCCATAACAATAAGATCAACACCGCCCATGGCAGCGGCATAGGCTCCGATATACTTTTTTACCCGGTAGGCATACATGTCAAGCGCCAGTTGGGCACGCTTATTCCCGTTATCGGCGGCCTGCTCCACATCGCGCATGTCGAAAGAGATTCCGGAAATACCGCAAACACCACTTTTTTTGTTAAACATGGCATTGGTATCGGCAATACTGAGGTTTTCCTTTTCTGCCATAAATAATAAAACCCCAAGGTCAACATCGCCGCTCCGGGTTCCCATCATCAATCCTTCGAGCGGGGTGAATCCCATGGAAGTGTCAACCGATTGGCCATTCTGAATCGCTGCAACAGATGAGCCGTTGCCCAGGTGACATGTTATTATTTTGATATTATTGAAATCTTTGCCCAGGTAACTGCAGGCTCTTTGCGCAACAAACTTGTGCGATGTGCCATGGAAACCATACCTGCGGATCTTATACTTTTCATAATATTCATATGGTATGGCATAAAGAAAAGAGTACATCGGCATTGACTGATGGAAAGAGGTGTCGAAAACGGCAACCTGCGGTACATCTGGAAGAATGGCCTCGATACTGAGGATTCCCTTAAGATTTGCCGGATTGTGCAATGGGGCCAGTTCAATGCATTTTTCAATATCCTTTTTAACGTGCTCTGTGATTAAAGCGCTTGTTTTGAAGTTCTCTCCTCCGTGTGCAACCCGGTGTCCAACAGCAACAATCTCTTTTTCATTTGCGATCACACCGTAAACCGGGTCTTTTAGCGTTTTCAGGATCAGGTTGATTCCGATCTGATGATCAGGTACCTCCTGGATGAGTTTATATTTGTCTTTACCCGTTACCTGATGCGTGAGTTCACTCGTAGGTAATCCGATCCGGTCAAGCAACCCTTTGGCTTTAAGATCAGCTTCAGCAGATATTTCGATTAATTGATACTTAATTGAGGAGCTGCCACAATTTAAAACAAGGATTTTCATTTACTTAGTAGAATTTTTAGTGTGTGTCAGTGGTTTGTTGATCCTTCTGCAAACCAAGCATTAAGGAGCAGATGTTAGGTTATGCAAACATACGACATAAATATCCTTTTGCAAAGGAAAATACTAAAAAAAAACGTAACAAATACTTTTTTAATCGTATTTTTGAACTCCTTATTAAAAACTGACCAAGTGGCTTTAATCAATGCAGTTGTTTCGTGGCTGATGAAAAAACGCATTCACCAGATCGAATTATTCATGAAATACCCTCATGAAGTTCAGACGGAATTGCTTCGGAAACTGATTCTGACTGCCCGTGGCACGGAATGGGGAAAGCGGTTTCACTTTAAATCCATCACTACCCCGGAACAGTTCAAGGAGCGAGTGCCATTATTTGATTATGAATCAATTAAGGGATCTATTGACAGATTGCGTCAGGGCGAGCAGAATATTCTGTGGCCTTCGGAAATTAAATGGTTTGCCAAGTCGTCAGGTACAACCAGTGATAAAAGTAAATTCATACCAGTCAGCCAGGAGGCGCTGGAAGAGTGTCATTTCAAAGGAGGAAAGGACCTGCTATCAATTTATTGCAACAACCATAACGAGACTAAGCTTTTTGACGGGAAGGCAATCGCCATGGGTGGATCACACCAGATTATGGAGGTGAACAATGATATATATTACCAGGGAGATCTTTCAGCAATTCTTATTCAGAACCTTCCGGGATGGGTAGAGTTTATGCGTACCCCAAACTTGTCGATCGCCCTTATGGACGAATGGGAGAGTAAGATTGAAATGATGGCCAGTGCAACGATACTGCATGATGTGACCAATATTTCGGGAGTTCCTTCCTGGACCCTTTTGCTTTTCAAGCGTGTGCTGGACCTGACCGGGAAATCAAACATCCTTGATGTTTGGCCCAACTTTGAATTGTTCATTCATGGAGGAGTTAACTTTTCTCCCTATCGTGAACAGTTCAGGCAGATCCTTCCCTCCGAAAAGGTGAATTACCTTGAAACGTACAATGCCTCAGAGGGCTTTTTTGGTATCCAGGACAGAAGTAAATCCGATGATATGCTCCTGATGCTTGACTATGGTATCTATTACGAATTCATTCCCACCGACCAGGTAGGACGGGATTATCCTGAGGTTTGTACACTCAGCCAGGTGGAACTACACACAAATTATGCTATGGTCATAACCACCAATGCAGGATTATGGCGTTACCAGATAGGGGATACCGTTCAATTTACCTCGCTGGAGCCATACCGGATTAAAATTTCGGGGCGAACCAGGAATTTTATCAATGCATTTGGAGAAGAACTGATCATTGAAAATGCTGAAAGGGCCATGACAATTGCTTGTGAACGAAGTCATGCCATTGTAACAGAATATACTGCAGCTCCGGTTTATCTTTCGGGCAACCAGAAAGGTGCCCACGAATGGCTCATTGAATTTGAGAAACAACCGGAGGATCTCGCCTTTTTTACCAGTTCCCTGGATACCGCGCTTAAATCGCTGAATTCCGATTATGAAGCCAAACGGTACAATGGGATGTTGCTTGAAGAACCCCATGTTCGCGTTGTTCCCCCGCAAACCTTCTACAAATGGCTAAAAATGAAGGGTAAACTGGGGGGACAATATAAGGTGCCCCGCTTGTCGAACGACCGAAAATATGTGGAGGAAATACTGCAATTATTGGTGCAAGATTGATTCCTTTTTATAATTTTGATGGCAAATTAGAAATTATGCATATTGCTATCGCCGGAAACATCGGATCCGGGAAAACAACACTGACAGGACTGCTCGCAAAACACTTCGGCTGGGAACCACATTACGAAGATGTGGATACAAATCCCTACCTCAACAGTTTCTACGAGGATATGCAGCGTTGGTCATTTAACTTGCAGATATACTTTCTCAATAGCCGTTTCCGCCAGGTTGTCGATATTCGTAAGTCGGGAAAAACAGTGATCCAGGACCGGACCATTTACGAAGATGCCTTTATTTTTGCACCCAACCTCCACTCGATGAATCTCATGAGCACCCGTGACTTTGAAAACTACAGGTCACTTTTCGATCTTATGAGTACATTCATCCAGCCTCCTGATTTGCTGATCTATCTCAGGGCCAGCGTCCCCACGCTGGTTAACCAGATTCAAAAACGTGGCCGGGATTATGAAAATGCCATCCGCCTCGACTACCTGAAGAACCTGAATGAAATTTATGAGGATTGGATTGAAAGTTACAAGTTTGGCAAACTGCTGATCATTGATGCAGACACCCTGAAAGTGAGTGAAAATCCCGAAGATCTTGGCTCCGTGATCGAAAAGATCAATGCCCAGCTTCATGGATTGTTTTAATTTGCTTGATCAATTTCCCGCATAATTCCTGGCCATCAAAGGAAACAATTTCCCGGCATATGCTTAAAACGACAGACAAATGAAGATCCTAGGCGTCATTCCAGCACGATATGCATCTACAAGGTTTCCGGGAAAACCGCTCGTTGTGATTGACGGGAAGACCATGATCCGTCGCGTTTATGAACAAAGCCTGAAATGTGAGGAGCTTGCCGACACGATAGTGGCCACTGACGATATGGCAATTTTTAACCATGTCAGGCTGTTCAATGGCAATGTGCTCATGACAGATCCGAATCACCGGAGCGGTACTTCCCGTTGTAATGAAGTGGTTGAACAGCTTGGAAAGTCGGGGAAGTATTTCGACTATGTGATCAACATCCAGGGGGATGAACCATTTATTGATCCTGCGCAGATCAGTCAGGTTGCCAAATGTTTTGAGGACCCTGAAATACAGCTTGTAACACTCATTAAAAGGATTTCAGATCAGGCTGATCTGGCCAATCCCAATGTTGTTAAAGTCGTTGTTGATAAAAATGGCTCAGCTCTCTTTTTCAGTCGCTCACCCATTCCATTTAAACGTGGCATGAACCAGGATGCCTGGCTTTCTGCCACGACATACTATAAGCACATTGGCATCTATGGTTATCAGTCATCGGTACTGAAAAAAATAGTTGACATGAAGGAAACACCCCTGGAGGCAGCTGAATCACTGGAACAACTGCGCTGGATTGAAAATGGATTCAGAATTCAAACGTATGTCACAGAATTTGAAAGTATTGCAATTGATGCTCCGGCTGATTTATTAAAAATTACTAACAGGAGCTGAATCGGTCATCAATATTCCCGTATCTTAGCAGTTTGTAAAAGGCAGATATATGGACATCCGTAATTGTATTGCTGAATTGTTGTCAATGCACGACTGCGTGATCATTCCGGGTTTCGGAGGCTTCATCGGAAATTATTCGCCAGCGCGCATCGATCCGGTGCATCACTCATTTCAGCCTCCAACCAAAAAGCTGCTGTTTAATATTAATCTGAAGCAGAATGATGGTCTTTTGGCAACTGCTGTTGCTGCCGCCTTTGGAACTTCATACCAGGAGGCCTTCAAATTAATCGATGATTTTACCGAGGAGTGCCGTCATGATTTGAAAGCCGGCAAGTCCATTGTTGTCCCTGAGGTTGGACGACTCTTTTCCGGGAGGGAGGGAATTATCCAGTTTGAACAGAATAGATTGTCTAATTTACTGCCGGATGCATTTGGATTGACTCCCTTTATTTCGCCTCCAATAAGCAGGAATGCAACTTTAATAGGCCGCGAGAGGTCACTGACCTCAGCCGGATTATCACCGGGCGGTAGAAGAATATCCTTCCCCCGGTCCCTCAAATGGGCGGCGATACTGGCTTTACCAATTGGGATTGCGGCAGTGATCGGTGTTACCCAATATGACAGGGGCCTTTCAGATCCCTCCAACAATGCCGGGATTCTGAGTTCTGTATTTTCCAGGTTTTCATCTGCTTCGCTGGTTGAAAAAAAGGAGGCCCCGCAAACAGCACCGGAACCGCAATTTCAATATGATCAGGTTCCATCTGCCTTTGAACCAGAGGTATCCGGGGATATTTTACTTACAGAGAATGCAGATGTTCCCTTAACCGATGTTGAAACACAAGTGCTGGCGGAGTCCGCGCCAAAGCCGCAACCTGTATCACAATCGAGCGGATCAGAGGATTCTTTTGTCATTATTGTCGGCGCCTTCAGATCAAAGGCCAATGCTGAAAAGTATATCTCCGAACTCAGGGAGAATGGGACACAAGCCTCTCTTTTTGACCGTTCAAAGTCGGGTTTGTTCCGGGTGACCATTGGAGTATTCTCACAGCGGGAAGAGGCAATGCAATTGCTGTCTTCAGCAAAATCCGGTGATTTCAGCAGTGCCTGGCTGCTAAAAAAATAGTTGATTTGTGGCGAAAAAGAAATTGATTCATTTCCAGGAAAATCTATCCTTTCCATACCTGTTCCAGCCAACCTACAACGATCTTTATCCGCGGTATCCAATGCGGTCGAACTGGCATGCCAGTTTTTTTAACAATGATCATCCGATCATTCTCGAACTGGGATGCGGAAAAGGTGAATACACTGTCGGACTGGCGGCGAAATATCCAGCAAAGAATTTCATTGGAATCGATTGGAAAGGAGCACGCCTGTGGAGGGGATGCAAAAGTGTTTCAGAACAGGGATTGAAAAATGTCGGATTTATCAGAACCCAGATTGATCATATTGAACAGGCTTTCGCCCCAGGCGAGGTTTCAGAAATCTGGATTACTTTTCCAGATCCGCAGTTAGGAAAAGAACGGCGCAGACTTACATCTCCGGTTTTCCTTGAAAAATATAAAAATATTCTGCCACCCGGCGGGATCATTCATCTGAAAACGGATGATCCCTTTTTCTATAATTATACCATGAATGTCATCCGCGAGTTTAATCATACCCTCATTTGGGCCACAAACGATCTCTATCATTCAGGTTGCAGCGATGATGTTGTTACGATCCAGACCTATTATGAAAATCGCTGGCTGGACTTGGGAAAAAAGATTTGTTACATTAAGTTCCAACTTGAAGCACAATGAAAAAGATTATCCTCGTATTGCTATTGTCAGTTTTTTTTCGCCTTGGTGCCATGGCCGAGGAGGGCATGTGGATTCCGATGTTGCTTGAACAGCTGAATATTAAGCGGATGCAGGACCTTGGACTGAAACTTTCCACTGAAGATATTTACAGTATCAATAAATCCAGTCTGAAAGATGCCATCGTGCAATTCGGCGCCGGATGTACAGCTAACATTGTTTCACCTGAAGGACTGGTCCTGACAAACCATCACTGTGGTCTGGGTGCAATCCAGCGGCAAAGCTCTTTGCAACATGATTACCTTACCGATGGATTCTGGGCCGGCTCCTTTGCGAAAGAGCTTTATTGTCAGGGAGTTACAGTTACGATGCTGGTTCGGATGGAAGATGTGACCGCAAAGGTACTTGTAGGAGTGGATCCAAAACTGAATCAATTGCAACGCTCGCAGATGATTAAGCGGAATATCGAAAAACTTGAAAAAGCAGCTGTTCAAGGAACGCGTTACGAAGCCAGGATCAGACCATTTTATTATGGTAATCAATATTATATGTTTGTAAATGAGGTGTTTAAAGACATAAGGCTGGTCGGTGCACCTCCTACCAGTATCGGAAATTTTGGGGGAGATAGCGACAATTGGATGTGGCCAAGGCATACCGGCGATTTTTCGGTTTTCAGGATATATGCTGATAAGGATAACAAGGCAGCTGATTATTCAGCTGATAATGTGCCATATAAGCCTAAAACCTACCTGCCGGTTTCGCTGAAAGGTTATCAGAAGGGCGATTTTACATTTGTAATCGGATATCCTGGCAGCACACGCGAGTACCTGACATCATACGGTGTTGATTTAATTGCCAATTCAGAGAATCCGATGAGGATCAGCCTGCGGAAAAAGCGTCTCGATATCATTCAGGATGCCATGCTTAAAAGCAGGCTGGTGCGCATCCAGTATGCTTCGAAGGCCAATGGAATTGCGAATGCTTGGAAAAAAATGATCGGAGAATCAATTGGAATCCGCCGGGTGCATGCCGTGAAAGAAAAAGAGCAGTTTGAGCAGAAATTTCAGGACTGGGCGGACTCAGGTAGCGCAAGGAAGGCAGCTTATGGAAATTTACTTGGTTTATTTGAATCGACCTACAAGGAGTTTAAACCTGTCGATTTATCCTCCTTCTACATTACTGAAGCCGGGCAGGGTATTGAGGTGGTGAGGTTCTCATCCGGTTTCAGGGAACTGGTCAAGCTGAGCAAAAATAAAGAGACAAAGCCTGCGGAGATTGAAAAATTGAAATCTGCTCTGGCCAGATCAAGCCGTGATTTTTTTAAGAATTACCAGCCGGCAGTTGACGAAGTGATAACAGCCGTTATGCTTCAGGAGATGGCAACCGGCATGGAATACAAATATCTGCCAGCGGTTTTTAATAAAATTTCAAGGAAGTATAATGATAAGTTTAGGGCCTTCGCTGCTGAGATCTTTTCTGCCTCGCTGTTCACTGATTCAACCCGTTTGTTTCGATTTATTGACAAGTACCAGATATCACATCTGAAGAAATTGGAAAATGATCCTGCCTATCAATTGATGGCAAGCATCTACGAACGGAATGAAAAGGATATCTATCCGGTGGCGATGACATTTGCGTCCCGAATCGATAGTCTTCAGCGTATATACATGTCAGCCTTAATGGAGATGCAGCAAGACAGGAAGTTTTACCCGGATGCAAATTCGACCATGCGCCTTGCGTATGGTAAAGTGGATGATTATCAGCCCGCGGATGCGGTGAACTACCATTATTTTACCACCCTGGCCGGCGTTATGCAAAAGGAGGATTCAACGGTTTTTGATTACAGGGTAAATCCAAAGCTTAAACAGCTTTTTAAAAATAAGGATTATGGCAGGTACGCTGATAAGGATGGATCGATGCATGTTGCATTTACCGCAAGTAATCATACCACAGGCGGAAATTCTGGCAGTCCTGTCCTGAATGCCGATGGTGAATTAATAGGTCTTAATTTCGATCGTAACTGGGAGGGAACCCTGAGCGATCTTTATTATGATCCGCTGCAATGCCGCAATATTTCCCTGGATATCCGATATTGCCTCTTTGTGATGGAAAAGGTTGCTGGTGCCGATCGATTGATCAGCGAGATGAGGATCATTTACCGGTAAATTTGCATCAGGGCATTCTGCATGGTTGGATATTTAAAGCGGAATCCGGCCTGAATCAATTTTTCAGGCATGACTTTCTGGCCTTCCAGTAAAACCTGTGCTCCTTCTCCATACATCATCTTCATGGCGAATGCGGGAATGGTGAACCATACTTGCTGCTTAAGTACCTTTCCAAGTTTGTCGGAAAAATCAGCATTATCGGTTGGAAAAGGTGTAACTGCATTTACGATGCCGCGTAATGATTGATTTTCGAGCGAAAATATCATGGCTTCGATCAGATCATCAAGATGGATGAATGACACCGGCTGAGATCCATTACCTATTTTACCCCCCAACCCGATACTGAAGGGGAGATACATTTTTGAGAGTGCGCCACCGTCGCGACCCAGGACCACCCCGATCCGGAAAATCACGAGACGGGTTGAAGCTGCTGCTTTAATTGCTTCCTGTTCCCAGGCAGAACAAACCTCTGTCAGGAAGGATCCGGCATAGGCGCTGCTGGATTCATCATGGGTGTTAATCGAATCGTAAATCCCAATGGCAGAAGTGGAAATAAAAACGGCGGGTTTGTGAGAAGCCCTTGTTATGGCAAAGGCGATTTTCCTGGTAGTGGTTACCCGGCTTTCCATGATCAGTTGCTTATATTTTGGGGTCCATCTTTTTGCGATTGGCGCTCCGGCAAGGTTGATCACCGCATCGGTTCCTTCAATTTTTTCTTCAAGAAATTGTTCATCCGGCATTTTGAAGGAATCACGATCGATTACCTTAACAGTCCATCCCATTCCGAGGGCCCTCTTGATCAAGGCCTGTCCGATGAAACCGGAGGCTCCGCTGAGTGCTAGGTTCATAGGTTTTTTTTCGTAAAGTTATGGATTTCTTTAAATTTGCGTTACTTTTATAGTCCGAAAAACTGTCATAATTTGAACTACGCCAACTAACCGCTAAATCAAGAAACTAGTCATGGATCATCAAGAGCAATCAAAATTATTTAATGAGTTTCCCTCAATTTCTACCGACACCTGGGAGGAGAAAATCCATACCGACCTCAAGGGCGCCGATTATATTAAAAAATTAGTTTGGAAAACCGATGAAGGATTCGATGTCAGACCCTATTATCGCGCTGAGGACCTGCAGGGGCTTGAATACCTGAAAGCTCTTCCTGATACTTCTCCTTTCGTGAGGGGTCTCAGGAAGGATGATAATGACTGGACTGTCAGGCAGGATTTCAAAACGACGAATATCGAGGATACCAATGCCCTGGCCATAGATGCCATTAAAAGGGGGGCTGGAGCCATTGGCCTGAAGGCGACCGAAATATCAACCCATAAACAAATGTCCCGGTTACTTGAAGGAATTGACCTGAATACTACCGGAATCAATTTTATCGCTGCTCAATCCTATCCACTCACCCTTGAATTGTTTTTGTATGAAGTCAGCCACAGGGGCGATACCGGAGATATAATCAAAGGTTCTCTCAATTTTGACCCGATCAGTTACCTGCTATTAAAAGGAGAGTTCTATGTAAACTGGATAAATAACCTGGAGGAGACTGAATATCTCCTGGATATAATCCATAAAAAGCTTCCTCATTTCAAGGCAGTTACCATCAATGGCCATTATTTTCAGAATGCCGGATCTACCCTTGTTCAGGAAATTGCTTTCAGCCTGGCTTCCGCCAATGAATATTTAGCCGGGTTGACAACAAAGGGCTTATCCATCGACCAGGTTGCTCCTTATATGCAGTTTTCACTTGGCATCGGATCAAACTATTTTATGGAAATTGCTAAAATCAGGGCTGCAAGATTATTATGGACCAGGATGGTTGAACAATATCACCCGGACGATCCCGGTTCTTTCAGGCTTCATATTCATGCCACCACCGCCTTGTGGAATAAATCGGTTTATGATCCTTATGTTAATATGTTGCGTACTACCACGGAAGGAATGTCAGCAGCGCTGGGAAATGCCGATTCTATTACCGTGCAGCCATTTGATGTTCCATTCAGGGATTCCGATGAAATTTCACGCAGGATTGCACGAAACCAGCAACTCGTATTGAAAGAGGAGGCTTACCTCAATAAGATAATAGATCCCAGTGCAGGATCCTACTACATTGAAAACCTCACTCATTCCATCGCGCAGCATGCCTGGAAGCTTTTCAAGGAGGTTGAATCGAAGGGAGGTATGATAGAATGCATCAAATTGGGATTTATTCAGGATGAGGTTGAACGCAGCAGGCGGCAAAAGGAGATGGACATAGCACAGCGCAAAATTGTCATCCTGGGCACCAACCAATATCCTAATTTACAGGAAAAAATGGCTGACAAGATCGGGGAGTCAGCCGAAATGCATGCATCGGTTGAATCATCATTTAAAAAGTTAGTCCCTTTCCGGGGTGCCCGTGCATTTGAAGAGATCAGGCTTGCCACTGAGAAATATGTCGCACAGGGAAACAAGCGGCCAGGGGTGTTTCTGTTTACCATGGGCAATCTGGCCATGCTGCGTGCCCGTGCCGGGTTTACCACCAACTTTTTTGGTTGTGCAGGGTATGAAATATTTGATAACCAGGGATTTTCGACCATTGATGAAGGCGTTGCAGCCGCATTTCAATCGAAAGCTGAAATGATTGTCATTTGCAGCTCTGACGAAGAGTACGGTGCAATTGTCCCCGAAATAGCACAAAAAATCAAGGAATCACATCCTGAAACCCGGATTTTGGTAGCAGGATATCCAAAAGATCTGATAGAACCATTGAAATCAGCCGGTGTAGATGATTTTATTCATGTTAAAAGCAATTTGCTTGAGACTCTCCGGAATTCAAACCGCCTGTCAGGTATACTTTAATATATACGCTTTTATCCATAAAGCATTATGAATGAGCTTAATTCGAATTTGAATCCCGCCAATTCACCCAAAGTGCCAATGCATATCTTGGTTGTTGAAGACAATGCGATAAATCTGAGGTTAATTTCAGCTGCTTTAATGCGTGCAGGACATAAGGTTGATTCGGCAACAGACGGAGCAGCCGCAGTGGCAAAATTCCAACCCAATGTTTATGACGCAATTCTGATGGATATCATGATGCCGGTGATGGACGGTATTACCGCCACACGTGAAATCCGCAGGATTGAAGCTGGACAGGACCCCGGAGCCGGATCAAGGGTGAAAATTATTGCGATTACAGCAAATGCTTTTGAGGATGACCGGTCAAAGTTTTTTGAGGCCGGCATGGACTACTATATGAACAAGCCAGTAGACATAGATGAGTTGAACAGGATTCTGAATGTTTAAGTAAGCTGATTTTAAATGAGAAAGTCATCGCTTCGTCCTTTTATAACGCCAATGATCATGTATCTGATCGGGGTTGCAGTGTACGTGATCGCTGTGAGTTATATAGACAGGAACAAGATCCTGCAAAATATTGACGAAACCCTGCTGCATTCAGCCCGGAGTGTCAAGTATATACTGCCTGAGGATTTTCATGACCGGGCAGTTGCAAAGGGGGCTATCAGTGATTCCGAAAACATTAGCAATATCAGGATGCTCTCGGATTTTGCCAGAGCCGAAGAACTATCCTACCTGTATACCGCGGTAATACGTGACGGGGTTGTCTTTTTTACCTCATCCAGTGCGTCTGAAGAGGATGTCAAAAAGAATGATCTTCCATATTACTGGCAGGAGTATCCGGAAGCCACACCTGAATTTAAAGCCACCATCCAGGCCGATTCTCCAACATACGAATCATCAAAGGACCGGTGGGGCTCGTTCAGAAGTGTCATTCTTTGTGAATTATCACCGGGAGGAAAAAAGTACCTGGTAGGCGCCGATATGGATGTCAGCTTTGTGAATATGGAAATCCTTAAGGGCGTAGGAGTCATTTTCCTGTGGGCGTTTTTCTTCCTGATTATACTGATCCCCTTATTTGTTGTGACGAGGAACTTTTATAAAAGTCATGCATTTCAGCTTGAAAAGGAAAATCTGGAGCGAAAACAGGTTGAGGCAAAACTGGAGCAGTATAAGCTACACCTGGAAGAGATTGTCCGCAGACGGACCGACCAGCTGCAACAGGAAATTTCTGAGCGGAAACTGATAGAAGTTGAGTTGGAAAAGGCCAAGGAAATGGCCATTCGTGAAAGCAGGGCCAAATCAATTTTTCTGGCTAATATGAGCCATGAAATCAGGACCCCGATGAATGGGGTAATTGGGATGGCCAATATCCTCAAGGATACAGAATTAAACGATCAGCAGCGGGAATATCTCGATATTATTGAGATTTCGGGGAACAATTTGTTATCCATTATCAATGACATTCTCGATTTCTCGAAGATTGAAGCCGGGCAGGTTGAACTCGAAAATATTCCTTTCAACCTCATGCAGCAGGTAGATGAGGTTACAAAGATCCTGCATATAAAGGCTGAGGCAAAAGGACTGAAACTTTTTTTCATGATTTCACCGGATTTGCCCGACCAGGTTAAGGGTGACCCGGTAAGGTTCAAGCAAATCATTATCAACCTGACAAATAACGCGATCAAATTCACCAGCGAAGGAAATATTACAATAACGCTCGAACAGGTCAATCAGTCTGCAGATAAAATCATGGTTCGCTGCAATGTAAAGGATACGGGTATCGGGATCTCTGCCAGTGGCCGCGAGAAGCTGTTTAAAGAGTTTTCTCAAACTGATGCCTCCACCACCCGCAAGTATGGCGGCACCGGACTAGGCCTTAAAATCTCCAAGGATCTTGCGCATCTGATGGGCGGTGATATAGGTGTTGAAAGTGAGGAGGGCAAAGGTTCCACATTTTGGTTTACAGCCGAATTTGGCAAAGTGACCCAATCTGAACTCGACAGCCTGAAAGAAGAAAAGAAGGATAGTTCCTTAAAAAAATTATCCATACTCATGGTTGAGGATAACTATATCAGTCAGAAAGTGGCGAAAACCGCCCTTGACCGGGATGGTTATCATAACATTGAAATTGCTGAAAATGGTAAGGTGGCAGTAAAGATGTTCATGGAGAAGGAGTATAACCTCGTGTTGATGGATATCAGGATGCCGGTGATGGATGGCCTTGAAGCCACTGAAAAATTCAGGGAGATCGAACGGAATTATCCTGACAGGAATCCGACAACCATTGTCGCATTCACGGCTTATGCCATTGAGGGTGATCGGGAACGATTCCTGTCAGCCGGGATGGACGATTACATTGCAAAGCCATTCCAGCCGGAAGAGCTTATCCGGGTTATTGAGAAATATGCCAACAAGCATCGTTTCCGTTCGCAACGTTCCCTGAAAATCCTCTTGGCCGAAGATAATAAGATCAACCAGAAGGTTGCCACCAAAACATTGGAAGCCTTCGGTCATAAAGTTGATGTGGTTGAAAATGGCCTGGAAGCAATTGAGAAGGTGAAGGAAAATGAATATGACCTGATCATGATGGACCTGGAAATGCCAGAAATGGACGGCATTGAGGCCACCCGTGTCATCAGGGAAATGGAATCAGGGAACCTGCTTTCAGGAAGCAACAGGAAGAGGCTTAAAATAGTGGCATTAACGGCACATTCTTCGACGGAGGACAGGGCCAGATGTCAGGAAATCGGGATGGACGACTACATAAGCAAGCCATTCCGGCAAAGTGAAATTGCGAGGGCACTCAATATTTAATCGAAATTTATGACAAGGATTTTCATTTTTCTGGTATTTTTTCTGGCCGTTGGACTGATAGGTCCGGTGTTAGCCCAGGATGAAAAAGTGCGGGCCGAAATTGAGGAAGAAAAGGATGATGACGGTGCGACCCTGAATTTTGGTGCGGATATTTTTAGCCGATATGTATGGAGAGGATACGATTATGGGAATTCACCCGCAATCCAGCCAAACATTTGTTTCTCATGGAAGGGACTAAATATCGGGGCATGGGGTTCCTATTCCTTTGCCAAACACAGCATTGAAATCAATGATACAACCGTTATCGATGCCGGAAACTATTCAGAGATGGATTTCTATGTGTCCTATACCTACAAATGGTTTACGCTGATGTTTTTTGATTATTTCACCATGAATGGATTGAATCCGAACGATGGAAATAACTATTTTGATTACCGTAACGCCACGACCGGCCACACCTTTGAAGGTTGCTTGTCGTTTGACGGACCCGAAAATTTTCCATTGCAGTTCATGGCAAGCACCCTGTTTTATGGCGCTGACAAAAACAAGGATTCCACAGGCGTATATGGATACGGGACAAAAAATAATTATTCGACCTATTTTGAACTTGGTTACAAGATTAATATCAGGAAAATTGACGTAGAACTTCGCCCTTTTATCGGCGGGACGCCATTCGGCAGTTCCTGGTACGGACCCGAAGCCGGGATTACAAACCTGGGTTTGACGGCAAAAAAGTCAATTGCGATCACCCCATTGTACGCGTTGCCGGTGCAAACCACATTGATGGCTAATCCCCAGGGCCAGAGTATTTTTCTTATTTTTGGCGTGTCACTATAAATCCTACTACAATACTATATAAAGAACGATGAGACCAGATTTTAAAAATGTAGATTTAATGCAACATCCTGCCGGAAAACCTTTCCCTGAATGGGAGAAAGAGTCCGGAATTCAGAAGAACTGGAAAACCCCTGAACAAATTCCGGTAAAGCCGGTATACGGCGAGCATGACCTGGAAGAGATGGAACATCTCAATTATGCCGCCGGCCTTCCGCCTTTTCTGCGTGGACCTTACTCTACCATGTATGTGATGAGCCCATGGACCATCCGGCAGTATGCTGGTTTTTCCACCGCGGAGGAATCCAATGCATTTTACCGGCGCAACCTCAAAGCCGGACAGAAGGGACTCTCTGTGGCGTTCGATCTTGCCACGCACCGGGGATATGACTCCGACCACGAACGTGTGGTGGGCGACGTTGGCAAGGCAGGTGTTGCCATCGATTCCATTCTCGACATGAAAATCCTATTCGACCAGATCCCCCTCGATATCATGTCTGTTTCCATGACGATGAATGGCGCCGTATTGCCCATTCTGGCCTTCTACATTGTGGCCGCAGAAGAACAGGGCGTGCCCATGGCGAAGCTTACAGGAACCATACAGAACGATATCCTGAAGGAATTCATGGTGCGGAATACCTACATTTATCCACCGGGCCCTTCGATGAAGATCATTGCCGATATTTTCGAGTACACCTCGAAGAACATGCCGAAATTCAATTCGATCTCCATCAGCGGTTATCATATGCAGGAGGCTGGAGCTACGGCTGATATAGAGCTGGCATACACTCTGGCTGATGGCCTTGAATATCTTCGTGCCGGAATCAATGCCGGGATGGATATCGATACGTTCGCGCCGAGGCTTTCATTCTTTTGGGCAGCCGGGATGAACCACTTTATGGAGATTGCCAAGATGCGGGCAGCGCGTTTGCTGTGGGCCAAAATGGTTAAGCAATTCAATCCGAAGAACCCAAAATCGATGGCTTTGCGCACGCATACGCAAACATCGGGATGGAGCCTCACCGAACAGGATCCATTCAACAACGTGGCCCGGACCTGTGTCGAGGCGCTTGCTGCCGCGTTGGGTCATACCCAATCGCTGCATACCAATGCCCTCGATGAGGCCATAGCGTTGCCGACGGATTTTTCAGCCCGCATTGCCCGTAATACCCAGATTTACCTCCAGGAAGAGACTCAGATCTGCCGATCGGTCGATCCGTGGGCAGGATCATATTATGTTGAAATGCTGACTCACGAAATAGCTCATAAAGCCTGGGCCCTCATCGAAGAAGTTGAAGTGCTGGGCGGCATGGCAAAGGCCATTGAAACCGGAATTCCCAAAATGCGGATCGAAGAAGCATCGGCCCGCAAACAGGCAAGGATCGACTCAGGAAAGGATAAAATTGTTGGTGTGAATCTCAACAGGCTTGAAAAGGAAGATCCGATTGAGATACTGGATGTTGATAATGCGGCGGTTCGCGAATCGCAGGTGCTGCGCTTGGCAAACTTGCGGGCAAACCGCGATAATGCGGAGGTGCAGGCGGCGTTGGAGGAGCTTACCAAATCTGCTGCTTCCGGAGAAGGAAACCTTCTTGCTCTTGCGATTGATGCTGCACGTAAGCGGGCATCGCTTGGGGAAATTTCGTTCGCACTTGAAAAAATATACGGGAGGTATAAAGCAGTGATACGAAGCATTTCAGGAGTTTATTCCTCGGAATCAAAAGATAATGAGGCATTCGCTAAAGCGCGTGAACTGGCCGACAATTTTGCTGAAATGGAAGGCCGTCGCCCGCGCATCATGATAGCAAAAATGGGGCAGGATGGGCATGATCGTGGCGCCAAAGTGGTTGCAACCGGTTATGCAGATATTGGCTTTGATGTGGACATTGGCCCATTGTTCCAAACGCCCGCCGAATCGGCAAAACAGGCAGTTGAAAACGATGTCCATATCCTTGGGGTCTCAAGTCTGGCTGCAGGTCACAAAACTTTAGTGCCCCAGGTAATAGAGGAGCTCAAAAAGCTGGGCCGCGAAGATATCATGGTCATCGTTGGCGGTGTTATCCCACCGCAGGATTATGATTTCCTTTACAAGTCAGGCGCCGCCGCCATTTTCGGACCTGGAACCGTTATTTCTGAAGCAGGCATTAAATTGCTCGAGATTCTGATTGAAAGCCGGAAATAGTTGATGGAACTGCATTCGTTCTCCCTGCCAAACGGGATCCGCCTGGTACATTGTCCAGTTCAGAGCCCGGTGGCTCACTGTGGCATTTTTATTCATGCAGGTTCGCGCGATGAAACCGACGCTGAACATGGCATCGCCCATTTCATTGAACATACCATTTTCAAGGGTACAGAAAAGCGCAATGTTTTCCAGGTGCTGAACCGCCTGGAAAACGTCGGCGCTGATCTGAATGCCTATACAACAAAAGAGGAGACCTGCATTCATGCCTCCTTTTTGTGTGAACATTATGACCGGACCCTTGAACTTTTCCAGGATATCTTTTTTCATTCGATCTTCCCGGAAAAGGAGCTGGAACGGGAGAAACAGGTTGTGGTGGATGAAATCAGATCTTACCAGGACGCTCCTGACGAACAAATCTTCGATGACTTTGAAGATTTGGTTTTTGCCGGTCACCCTCTGGGGAAAAATATCCTGGGAACAGCAAAAAGTCTGAAAAAACTGAAGCAGGCCGATATTCTGCGGTTTATTCACAATAATTACCGGTTGAGTGAGGTGGTGATCGCCTCGGTTGGAAAGATCGATTTTGCAAAACTTGTCAGGATTGTTAACAAGTACTTCAGTGATCATCCCGGTCGCGGGAAAAGTCGTCCGCGGATCGCATTTCGAGACTATAAGCCATTCATCAAAAGCCTGCGAAAGAAGACATCCCAGGTTCATTGCATCGTTGGCGCTCCGGCTTATGAATTCGGCCATGAGCGAAGGATTCCAATGGCGCTTCTCAACAACATATTAGGTGGCCCTATCATGAATTCCCGGTTATCACTTGCCTTGCGTGAGCGAAACGGACTGACTTACCATAATGAATCAAATTACGCAGCCTATTCAGATGCCGGGATTATTCACATTTATTTTGGAACCGATCCATTAAATTATGAAAAGGCGCTTGTTATTTTACACAAGGAGCTGAATCGTCTGAGGGAAGAAAAGCTTAGCCCGGTTCAGCTGCATACCGTCAAAAAGCAGATTATCGGGCAACTGGCCATTGCCCAGGAGTCGAATATGGCAGCCATGCTTGCGATAGGTAAAAGTTATTTACTGCAAAATCGTTTTGATCCGGTGGAAGTGATCATCGACAGAATCGGATCGACAACAGCGGAGGAACTGATTGAAATTGCCAATGACATCTTTGATCCGGTAAAGCTGAGCATGCTGACATTCAGGTAATTTTCTCAGACTGGATTGGTCTCAAGGAATGTTTTTCTGTGTTGAAAAATGCCATTCACCTTTTTATGGATAAATAAATGATCGAGCAGGTTGCCGATAACTCCTGCGGGGGCCTTGTAAAACAGTTTATCCGTCATCATTACCCCGTTTCCCACAACTTCAAAATGATGTTCGTGATGCCATATGGCATATGGTCCCGAGCGCTGTTCATCAACAAAGAAAAAGGGTTCATGTACATGGGTTATTTCTGTGACCCAGGTCATGGGTATGTTGAATATGGGTGAAACTTTATAGGTGATGATCAACCCGGGATAGATTTTTTCAGGCACCCTGGATGTGATAATGAAATTCATGTTCCCGGGGGTAATTTTACTCAGGTTTGCGGGATTACTGAAAAATTTCCATGCATCTTCCGGAGACATTGGTAAAAACTGTTTGAATTCCAGCTGGCGCATAATCAATGGGTTTTGCTGAAGCAAAACTAATAAAATTCGGCAGACCTTATAAAAATGGTAAAGTTGACAAGGTTCTTCGTATTTTGCACGTACAAAAATTTGGACCATGTTTGATGAACAATTATATGCCTATTCCGAAGCGCATACTACCCCTGAAATTCCCATTTTATCAAGGCTGAACCGTGAAACCCATCTTTCACAGGTCTACCCGCAAATGTTATCAGGTCATATCCAGGGAGCATTATTACGGATGATGAGCTTCATGATACAGCCGGCACGTATTCTGGAAATAGGCACCTTTACGGGATACTCGGCCATCAATTTAGCGGCAGGCCTGTTCAATCCGGAACATCCAGGATCATTGCATGGTGATGATCCTGACGGACCGCAGATTACGAATCACAACCTCCTTCATACCATTGAGGTAAATCCGGAGTTGGAAGAGATGATCCGAAAATTTATCCGGGAAGCCGGACTTGAAGACAGGATCATTCTTCACATTGGCGAAGCGCTTGAAATTATCCCAACCTTGAATGAAACATGGGACCTGGTTTTTATTGATGCCGACAAACCAAATTATTTGAATTATTATGAAATGGTTTTGCCGAAATTGCGCCCAGGCGGCTTTCTGATTGCCGATAACGTATTATGGGATGGAAAGGTGCTTGATGAACCTGGAAAAATGGACAAGGATACCCGTGGTATTACTCAATTCAATGAGTTTGTTCACAGGGACGACCGTGTAGAGCATGTGATGCTGCCGGTAAGGGATGGATTGATGATTTGCCGGAAGATATAACCAACTGATTTATCTCTTGATGCTGCTTCGCCACTCCTAAACTATCCAACCCTGTACTCAAATTTCACCCCCTCAAGCTCCTCATTGGCTTTAATGATCTTCTTTTTCAAATCTTCCTTAAACCGGATCATCTTCCTGTGAAGTTTTTCATCGCCTACAGCAAGAATTTCTGCGGCGAGTATGGCCGCATTCTGTGCCCCATTTATGCCCACGGTGGCAACCGGGATCCCCGGTGGCATCTGGACAATGGCGAGCAGCGCATCGAGGCCTTCAAGAGATGCCTTAATTGGAACACCAATAACCGGCAGGGTGGTCATTGCTGCAATAACTCCCGGAAGATGGGCCGCCATGCCAGCCGCGGCAATAATCACGCGGATGCCCCGATCATAGGCGTTTTTGGCGAATGCTTCCACTTTGTCGGGAGTCCGGTGGGCTGAGAGTGCATTGATCTCAAACGGGATCTGCATATCATTCAAAAATTTAGCGGCAGCTTCCATGACAGGAAGATCGGAGGTGCTGCCCATGATGATGCTTACTTTAGGTTCCATCAATTCGGGTATTACATGTTGAAAAACAAAAGTAATGATATTTTGACTAACTTTGCATTTAAGCAACATATGATTGATTATGACAAAGGTACAGGTCAGGGAACTGGTTTTTGAAAAGTTTATCAGCAGGGAAGAAATTGAAACAGCGGTGCAAAAGGTCGCTGATGGGATTAATCGCGACTATGCTGGAAAAAATCCTTTACTGCTGGCTATTCTTAACGGGGCATTTATTTTTGCCTCTGACCTGATGCGAAAAATTACTATTCCGTGCGAAATTTCATTTGTTAAGTTTGCTTCCTATTCGGGGACGGTCACGACCACGAATGTAAAGGAGCTGATCGGACTGAATGAGGAACTTGGAGGCAGGCATGTTATTGTGGTTGAGGATATTGTGGATACTGGTATCACGATGGACAAGTTGCTTCAGGATATCCGCGAAAAAAAGCCCCTGGATGTAAAGGTGGCCTGTTTCTGTTTTAAAACGGAAGCATTTCAGAAGAATTTTAAGATTGATTATCTGGGCATGGAAATTCCAAATGATTTTATTGTTGGTTACGGACTTGACTATGATGGTCAGGGAAGAAATTTCCCCGAGATCTATCGTATTGTCAAATAATGTTTACCTGTGACAACCATTTATAATTTTCGCATCCAGATTTATTGTCACGATGCTACTTCAATACAGTAACAATTAAAAACCGCGGTTATGTTCAATCTCATCCTCTTTGGTCCGCCGGGTGCAGGAAAAGGAACCCAGGCCATAAAAATTGCTGAAAAATTTGGCTGGAAACATATATCAACCGGCGATATCCTTCGTGCTGAAGTGAGCCAGGGAACGCAACTTGGATTAAAAGTCAAATCGGTCATGGAAGCCGGACACCTGGTTTCAGATGCGTTGTTGATTGAGATCATGGAGTCGGTTTTTGTCAATAACAGCAAGGTGAGTGGATTTGTTCTCGATGGTTTTCCCCGAACACTTAACCAGGCAGAGGAGCTTGATAAAATGCTCATGAAGCATGATCAACAGGTTTCACTGGTACTCGCACTGGAAGTCGATGAAGATGAGTTGGTTAAGCGCTTGCTGAATCGGGCGGTGGAGCAGGGCCGCAAAGATGATACTGAGGAAGTGGTAAAAAACCGGCTGGTTCAGTATCATAATCATACCAAACCCTTGATCGACTACTACAGGGATAAGGGTTTATATAAAGAAGTATATGGTATGGGAACCATAGATGATATCTTTGATCAGTTATGCCTTGTTATCAAACCGTAAAAAAATCGTAAATCGTAAATCGTAAATCCAATTGGCTGATTCAAATTTTGTTGATTATGTAAAAATCCACTGTGCTTCCGGCAACGGCGGGGCGGGTTCGAGACATTTTATGCGTACGCGGACCAATGCGCACGGGGGCCCCGACGGCGGAGACGGCGGACGCGGCGGACACATTATACTTAAGGGAAACAGCCAGTTTTGGACGTTGCTTCACTTGAAATTCACCAAACATCTCAAGGCTGAACATGGAGGGGCTGGTTCCAAGCAATTGATGCACGGGGCGAATGGAAGGGATGTATTTGTTGATGTCCCGCTCGGCACAGTTGCCCGGGATGCTGAAACCGGAGAATTTGAATGTGAAATTACCGAAGATGGTCAAACCCATATACTCGTGCCTGGTGGCAGGGGAGGCATGGGGAATGATCATTTTAAAACCCCTACTCGGCAGGCCCCCAAATTCGCACAACCCGGCGAGCCCGGACAGGAGTTTTGGAAGGTCCTTGAGTTGAAATTGCTGGCCGATGTTGGACTTGTTGGATTCCCTAATGCCGGAAAATCAACCCTGTTGTCAGTAATCTCTGCAGCAAAACCTCAGATTGCAGATTATCCGTTTACGACATTGGTTCCAAATCTTGGCATTGTTGGATACCATGATAACAGATCTTTTGTGATGGCCGACATTCCTGGAATCATTGAGGGAGCCCATGAGGGAAAAGGACTGGGACTGCGATTTCTACGCCATATCGAACGAAATTCGACCCTGTTGTTTATGGTGCCAGCCGATTCAAAGGATATCCGTAAAGAATACCAGATTTTATTGAATGAACTGCAGCAGTACAATCCTGAATTGCTCGATAAAAACCGTGTGCTGGCTGTTACGAAATGTGACCTTGCTGATGATGAAATCATCAGGGAGTTAAAAAAGGATCTCCCGGAGATACCATGCGTCTTTATCTCTTCGCATAAGAAAACCGGACTGGAGAAACTGAAAAACCTTCTTTGGGAGGAGCTGAACCGGAACGCATGAGTGTTGACACAAAATGGCAAATCGAAGCGCATGTCGAACAGGAGCACTGGATGAATCATTGCAATGCAGTTATCCTGATTGTTGAGTTGTCTTTGATTTGCAAACGCTGGCAGTCGAAGCATTCCCAATATCCATCTTTATGCTGGAAACATTGAAATCCATCGATCAGGAGGTGTTTTTATTTCTTAATGGGCTGCATTGCTCGTATTTTTACCCGGTCATGTTTTTTTTAACAAAAACAATA
>Ga0074195_1001625_pt1 | contig 29981 bp, 25 predicted proteins | sample EPASupsiteHSE623_FD_64525 | JGI IMG/M metagenome (GOLD analysis project Ga0074195, IMG submission 64525) | Bioremediated contaminated groundwater from EPA Superfund site, New Mexico - Sample HSE6-23 | ecosystem: Environmental > Aquatic > Deep subsurface > Groundwater > Contaminated ... | reverse complement strand
CCTGGCTCCATTAAAGCGATCATGAAGTGGCGCCATTAGACCGGTCACGAGGTGGCTCCATTAAGCCGATCCCGAAATGGCTCCATATGGGCGGTCAGTAACAGAGCGGCAAGAATTTCCACAAAAATACCTAATTTTGAAGAGATGTGACAACTATTAAGGACTCCACAACAACTCTCAGACCGCTCTCTACCGGCCGAGGTATTTTCCTCTACCAAATGGAGAAAGGAGCTGCAAATGGGCATGAACCAGATGGCCATCTGAAGATCCTCCGGGCCGGGCTTTTCATAAACGGCAAATTGCATTGGGGCTGGAGAAAACCGGGGGTGTGAAAAAACAAAAGCACAGGACAATCGGTGCCAACAGCTTGTTGGCCGCGAATTGTCCCGTGCCGGGGTGCGCGAAGAAAAAGGGAAAAACATCAATCCGATTCCATACTGACCTTCCACACCTCCCACACCTTGCCCACAAGATCCGGACCGGGTTTCAGGGTGAGTTTGCCGGGCTTCCAACCGGAAGGCGTCGCCTCGGTACCCTTGCTCTCCCTGACAAGCTGGAAGGCTTGAATCTGACGTATGGTCTCTGCCACATTTCTGCCAACCGGAGGCGTCAGCACTTCGTATCCCTGAATAATACCATTGGGGTCGATGATAAATCTGCCGCGGTTTTCCACGCCGGCATCCTCATCGTACACGCCATAGGCTGTGCCGACTTTACCTCCACCGTCGGAGAGCATGGGAAAAGGAATGCCGCCAGTGACCATTTTGGACAATTCATGGTCATCCCACATTTTATGGACAAAAACACTATCCACGCTCATGGAGAATACTTCGACGCCAAGTTTCTGAAACTGCTGATAATGATCGGCGACCGCCGATATTTCGGTTGCTCAAACAAAAGTGAAATCACCCGGATAGAAACAGAGAACGATCCATTTCCCCAGATGGTCCGAAAGCTTTACCGATGTGAATGTGCCCTTGTGGTACGCAGGTGCTGCGAAATCAGGGGCAGGTTTTCCTACCTGGATCATTTTTTTTACCTCCTTTACCGGTTGCGACGCCTCTTGCTCATTGTGGATGTCAGGTTGGCCGACCAGCCCTCCAGTGGGGCGGGCACAGCCAATCTCAGGATTCTCCGCCATACAGTTACCTCCTTACACAGTTGAGACAGTGCGGTCCTTTTTCATCGCGCATAATTTTCCAATATAAGAGAAATTACTATTTTTCAAAACCGAAAAATAGTAATTTCTCTTAATCTTTAGACCTTACGAAATGCTTTTTATTCAGCTGAAATACCAACAAGATGGCCAAACCCTACAGGATTATTGCCAATCCAGAGACGACCCAATATCCTGCCGAGGCATTGCGCCCATAGAGAAAGCGGCTGGCATAGCCCAGTCGTCTCAAGATATCGATGTAAATAAAGCAACCAGCTGTTGGGCCGAGAAATACTGCGACAGCATCATCAGACGGTCCGCTCCGCCACTGACCAAGGCACAGTGTTCATTCAGTCCATGGTTCTGTCGCAGAGAAAGAATAGCGATAATTGTCAGCATAGGGATAAAAATCGACAGCGTGGGAGCCGTCTCGATGATAGCACCATTTTCCATCAATGAACGGATGCCGAGTATCAGGGAGATGATACCAATCGACACAGTCGCGACCAAAAGGAAGGTGGAAAGGACCAGACCAATGCCTGCGATTTGGGAATTAACCGACAATCCAACCGGTGCAGCCAGACCCACTCCAACCATGGCCAGTGCAAAGGGGGGCAGAGCTTGAGCAAAGGTTTTGTTGGTGGCGCTATTAAATCCTCCCGAGACCCCGATTTCCGTTCAAAGGAGAAATCTAGGTTTTCTAAAGTCGGTTATTTCTTGCCGCCGCACAATATGCCATCAAAAAGTATCGTAGGACAAACCAAATATTGGTGTCACAGCACCAGCTGGGATGGGAAAGCTAAAGATTTGGAAGCGGATGTTCATTGGCTGCGGGCATATTTCGCCGCAAAAGAGGTGTATAACAGCTCAATGGGGGAGCTATTTTCAGGCAATCGGTGCGATTCGTCCGATGTAAATTAAAGAAGCGCGGCCCCGCCGACGTACCCAAACCGACCTGAATGCTCGCTGCCGGTCCCCTCGTTGTCACGAAGAACTGGCATCCACACCGGATCTTAGACAGAACTTTTCTTGGCGTTCGCAGGCTCCGCCTCTATAATAAGGTACTCTGACGCGGCCATTTCCCTTGAGGGCCTCGCGTCCCGAACCGCTCACGAAGACCGACGAAGAACATGGCGTTTTTACCCGGAAACAATAATTCACGGCACACTGTGCCCCAATCCTTGCTGAAACGGCTTGTCCAGGCTGTTCGCCAGCGGCGGGTGCTCTTTGCCGAGGCCCTTTTTTCCCGTTTCGAAATCAATGGCGATAATGGTGCTCCCGCGGGGACAGCATCACAGGAAATTGAGAAACGTCGCCATCCAAGGATTGGCTTGACCAACACCTCCGTCAATGTCACCGATGGCTGCATGTGTGCCACCGCCTATCTTGCCAACATTTCGCCCTCCGGTCTCTGCCTGTGCAATCTGCCCGAGCAGCTTTATCGAAGTGCCAGCCACTTGACTATTTTTTCCAGCGACAACCCGGGACTTCCGGTGCTGCAGATCCAACCACGCTGGGAACAAACCGGCTGGAACGGCAAGACCATCGGCGCGGCCGTTGTCAACGCCCCAAGGACATGGCGGCTCTTTTTCCTTCGCACGGCCAGCCAACTGGAAGCCTGAGGTTGAAAACGATCCCTCCTTGCGGACCCCAGCACCGTCTCATCCGGGATGCAATCACTCGATTGCGTATGTATTACATGTTGGAGTCAGGAGTACGGCAGCAAGGAAGCCGCCATTTCCAATTTGATGTGGCCGGAGGCCGGTATGATTCGTGAATAGTTTGCAATACAAGGTGAAAAGCGGCGCAAGGCTGCCATAGGGAAAAAATTTAAAAACTGCGGGAGCAAAAAGCAGCCTAGGTCAATTCCTCGCCTGTGAGCATTGCCTCGCTCTCTTCTTGCGTCTTTTCTCGGTTGATTTTCCGCTCTTTTTTAGCTTCTTTCTTTTTCTGCTTCTCCAATTCCTTGAGCCTCTTTTCCTGCTTGTAGTTTGTGCGTTTCATCGCAAAATATCCCCCTCTCGACCGTGAAGAACAGGCTATGCCGAACCAACAAGAGGCCCCGCCCCGAAGGGCGGGGCCGTTTATGACAACGGAAACTTAGCGTTTTTTGACGTTGGCGGCTGCAGGGCCCTTGGCGCCATCGACCACATTGAAGCTTACGCGTTCTCCTTCCTGGAGGGATTTGAACCCGTCAGCTTCGATTGCGGAATGATGAACAAACACATCCTTGCCGCCATCCTGCGCGATAAAACCAAAACCCTTAGAATCATTAAACCATTTTACAGTTCCTTCAGCCATTGTTACTACTCCTCTTTCGTTGTGCGCGGGGCGCACGGTTTGGTGGTTGGCCCCGCTTTGGGACCTTTGGTACTCTACCGGACCGCAACAATGGTCCGGTATACGCTTGTTTGTGTAGATCATTGTGAACGCCTGCCCAGCCCGAAAATGCCCGAAGCGGCAGGGCGTTTCGACCGGGACCGATTTCCGTTGGTTCCCTGCGGCCCGGCTTTGCCCTTGGGCGCGCGCTGCTCTGTTCCCGAGCGTTTCGTTGCATGGCCGGACGCGTCGTCCGCCTGCCGAGAAACGGGAATAGCGCCTGTCGATTGCCGAGACATTGTGCCATCGAGGACGCGCTCGATAGCCTTGACCATCCGGCCATCCTCGGCGGTGGCGAAGGTTAGCGCCTCTCCGGAGCGGGCGGCCCTTCCGGTGCGGCCCGTCCGATGGATATACGCCTCGGCGGTGTCCGGCATGTCGTAGTTGACGACATGGGAGATGCCGGTGACGTCGATGCCGCGCGCGGCGATATCGGTGGCCACCAGGACATTGAAGGCGCCGTTTTTAAACCCGTCGAGGGCCTGTTGTCGTTTGTTCTGCGACAGATTGCCCTGGAGCGAGGTCGCCTTGAAACCCGACTGCATCAGTTTCTGGGCTAAATTCTTGGCCTTGTATTTGGTCCGGGTAAAGATCAGGGTGGTGGCCATCGCCCCATCCTTGAGCAGATGCATGAGCAACTCCGTCTTTTGCCCCTGCTCGACGGCATAGAGCAGGTGGGCAATATTCTTCACCGAACGGGTGGGGTTGATTTGCACGGTGACCGGGTTTCGCAGGATATCCTCGGCGAGATGCCGGATTTCGGCGGGCATGGTCGCCGAAAAAACAAGACTTTGCCGCTCACGGGGCAACTGGCGGAGGATGCGGCGGATGTCGGGCAGAAACCCCTTGTCGAACATATGATCGGCCTCGTCGAGGATCAGGGTTTCCACCTGGCCGAGGTCGACGGCCTTCTCGCTCAACAGGTCCAAAAGGCGACCGGGGCAGGCCACTACGATCTCGACCCCATTGCGGATCTTGACAATCTGCATCTGTTTGCTGACGCCACCGTACACAGCAACGCTGCGCAACCCGGTTTTGGCGGTGATCGTACAAATAAAGGCATTAATCTGCTCAGCCAGTTCCCTGGTGGGGGCAAGGATCAGCGCCCTGACCCCTTTTCCCTGCGTCTGCATGAGATGCTGGACCGTCGGCAGGGCAAAGGCCGCTGTTTTGCCGGTCCCGGTCTGTGCCAGACCGAGGAGGTCGCGGCGCTCGAGAATGGGGGGAATGGCTTGCTGTTGGATGGGGGTTGGCGCAGTATACCCGCAGAAACGAACGGCTTGTTCAAGGTGAGGGTTCAAAGAAAAAACGGTAAAAGACATTCTTACTCCCGCAATCAGAATAAACGGCTGTCACCGCGCCCTTGTTCCGAAGGGAACGCATCGGGTGCTGGCTGACGGACGGCTGCTGATTGCATAAAAAATTGATAGAGAGCCACCCAAAAAGCGGCTGCATACGGGGGATGTGCAGAGCAGACGACTGGAGCCAAGGCGGTCCGCGCGCCACGCGCAGGCCCTGGCCTCATGCCAAAATGGTGCAGGTGCAGAGGAAAGAGAGACAAAAAAATGATCTAACGACGCCTCGAGCCTTTCTTGGCCGGTGGTTTTGCTTCATTGCAGACCAGCTTGCGATGGTTGTATTCCTTGTTGTTCAAACCATCCATAACCTTATGCCCTTCGGATCTGTTCGACATCTCGACAAAGCCAAACCCCTTGGATTGACCGGTGAACTGATCGACGATAAGCTTGGCGCTGACCACGGTGCCAAAGGTGCCACAGAGATCTGCAAGTTCGGATTCGGTGATGGTGTATGGAAGACTACCGATGAAAAGTTTCATGCTTTTCCTTCCCTCCAGGGTAGTAAGCAAGAACTTTTCAGGTATCGTGGGATTCGTAGCGTCAACGAGGGATATCGGAAAAGGAACGTGCTAAGTGAATAAGAGTCTCTCTTATACTTGATACTTCCCCTCTTTGCAAATAATAAATCTCAACCAATCTCAACCGAAAAAAAAAACGAGCGCCCCCAACGCAGGCCGCCAAAGCACATCATCCCTCCGAAAGTATTTCCATCCACCGGCAATAATGCTATATTCGTGTTTTTAAACGGATGGCGGCGCTCTTCTCTCCATCCGCGCGGCCCCTGGCGATGCCAGCCTCTTTTCCCCTGACCCCCACGAAAACCATGGACGACAAACCAAATATTCCCCAGGTGCGGGAGCGTATCGACCAGATCGACGACACCATCCTGGAGTTGCTGAAGGAACGCCTCGATTGCGCCAAGACCATCGGCCTTTTGAAAAGCGAAACCAATCGGGCCAAATGGGACCCGCAGCGCGAGTTGGAGATCTACGAGCGGCTTCGGAAAAACAACAACGACATTTTTCCCTACAAGGCGCTCCGCTCGATCTTCCACGAGATCATCACCACCTGCCGCCTGTCGCAGCGTAAAGCCAGTGTCGCCTATCTCGGGCCCGAGGCCACCTTCTCCCATCTGGCCGGCGTTAAATATTTCGGCCAGACCGCAGAATATCTGCCGATGGAGTCGATTGCCGAGGTCTTCGAGGAGGTGGAAAAGGAACGGGTTCAATACGGCATCGTCCCGGTGGAAAATTCCATCGAAGGCGCGGTCACCTATTCGCTGGACGCCTTTTTGAAATACAAGGTCAAGATCTGCGGTGAGATGCAACTGGCTATCACCCATAACCTGGTGAACCGCTCGGGCAACATCGAGGACATTCAAACCGTGGCCTCCCATTCCCAGCCGCTGGCCCAGTGCCGCAACTGGCTACGCAAGCACCTGCCCAAGATCCCGACCCTGGATGTCTTTTCCACCGGCACCGCCGCCCAAATGGCCGCCAACAACCCCAATGTCGGCGCTATTGCCAGCTCGCTGGCGATCAACACCTACGGTCTCCAGGTGGTGGTTCCGGGCATTGAGGACTACCAGGGCAACACCACCCGCTTTCTGGTGATCGGCCGCAAATCGCCGAAAAAGAGCGGTTGCGACAAAACCTCGATCCTCATTGGCCTGATCAACCGCCCCGGCGCCCTCAACGAGATTCTGACCATTCTCTCGGCCAAGAACATCGACCTAGCCAAGATCGAATCCCGGCCGACAAAGGACAAGCAGTGGAGCTACCTCTTCTTCCTCGACATGATCGGTCACATCGAAGATCCGGTCATTTATGAGGCCTGCAACATCCTCAAGCAGATCTGCGCCTATTTCGAGCTGCTCGGTTCCTATCCGCGGGCCGACGACATCAACCTCAACGGCGAGATTTCCTGAGCAGGCAAGCACACGCCAACGGGACAAACAACGAATCGAGACAGACCATGTGCGCCCTTCTCAGCTGCCAGGGACTGGCCAAGGCCTTCGGTGCCCAAACCCTGTTCACCGACGTCACCCTGATGATCGGGGCCGGCGACAAGGTCGGCCTGATCGGACCCAACGGTTCGGGCAAATCGACCCTGCTCAAGATTTTCTGCGGACTTGAGCAGGCTGACAACGGCACGGTCTTTGTCCAAAAGCTGTTGCGAATCAGCTATGTACCCCAGGAGGACCACTTCAACGAAGAGGCCAACTGCATCGAAACCCTCCACGAGGCGGTTCGGCATCTCGATATCGACGAGGCGGAACAGTATAACCGGGTGCACGCCCTGCTCAGCCGCGCCCAGTTCGCCGATCCGCATCAGCCGGTTCGCCTGCTTTCCGGCGGGTGGCGCAAGCGTCTGGCGATCTGCCGCGCCCTGGTCACCCGGCCCGAAGTCCTGATCATGGACGAACCCACCAACCACCTGGACATCGAAGGCATCCTCTGGCTGGAACGTCTGCTTAACGCAACACTGCCGGAAAGCCCGTCGGCCTTTCTCATGGTCAGCCACGACCGCCGCTTCCTGGAAAACACCGTCAACCGGGTGATCGAACTGGCCCCTGTCTATCCCGAGGGTTCGTTTCAGGTCCGGGGCACCTACGCCGATTTTCTCGAAAAAAAGGCGGACTATCTCCTGCAACGGCAAAACCTGGAGGAACGGCTGGCCAACAAGGTGCGGCGCGAGACCGAATGGCTGCGCCGCGGACCCAAGGCGCGGACCACCAAGGCCCGTTTCCGGATCGAGGAAGCCGGAAGACTCCAGGACGAACTGGGCGAGGTCCGCAGCAAAAACCGCTCGGTCGGCCAAGTGGGCATTGCCTTTGACAGCACCCAGCGCAAAACCAAAAAATTGCTCACCGCCACCGGCCTGACAAAAGGCTTTCACGGCACGCCGCTCTTCTCGGGACTCGACCTCTCTCTCACCCCCGGACTCCGCCTGGGCCTTTTGGGCCGCAACGGCAGCGGCAAATCGACCCTGATGCGCCTGCTGGCATCGGCCGCCCGCCAAAGTGGCCTCAAGCCGGACGAGGGCACCATCGTGCTTGCCGACAACCTGCGCATCGTCAGCTTCGACCAGCGCCGCGAACAGCTTGACACCTCGGCGACCCTGCGTCGCGCGCTGGCCCCGGAAGGCGACAGCGTCGTCTACCAGGGGCAGAGCCTGCACGTGGTCACCTGGGCAAAACGGTTCCTCTTTCGCGCCGACCAGTTGGAGACCCCGGTCTATCGCCTCTCCGGCGGCGAACAGGCCCGCATCCTCATTGCCCGGCTGATGCGCCAACCCGCCGACATCCTCCTGCTCGACGAGCCCACCAACGATCTCGATATCCCCTCCCTCGACGTGCTGGAGGAGAGCCTCTGCGAGTTTCCCGGCGCCCTGGTGCTGGTCACCCACGACCGCTTCCTCCTCGACCGGGTGTGCAACCTGGTGCTCGGCTTCGACGGCCGGGGCCATGCCGAGTACTTCGCCGACTACGACCAGTGGCTGGCCATGCTTCAGGAACGCGACCGCGAGGAAGAGCAGAAGTCTCCGGCGGTCGCCAAGGATAAACCGGCGGCCAAGCCGAAAACCGGCAAGCTCTCCTACATGGATCAGCGCGAATACGACCAGATGGAAGGACTGATCCTTGCCGCCGAGACCCGCCTGGGAGAATTGGAGGCATTGATGGCATCGCCCGAGGTGATGGCCGATCCCGCCCAATTGCAGCGATACTGGCAGGAGCAGCAGGAGGTGCAGACCAGGACCGAGCGCCTCTACGAGCGTTGGGACGAACTCGAGCGACGAAAACAGGGCTGAAGCCACCCGGCATTGCATCCCCCACGGACAGTTCTCCTGCTCTTGCCGGCAATTTTTTCTGTCCCCCGGGTCTGTTTTACCCTATACTCCCTTCTACCAACTCCCCTTCCGTCCTGTCCCGTCAACAGGCGGAAGTGCCCGCCAACCAAACACGGAGCCCTTATGACGAAGGTGCGTCAACCGCCCCCTCTCTTCGGCCTGTTGCTCTGTCTTGTTCTTTTTTCCTGCGGCCAGGAACCCCCGAAACCGAGCTGCGCAGATCCCTTGGGCTGCGTGACCATCGGTCCAGACGAACCGATCAAGATCGGCGTCCTGCAAGCACTTTCCGGCAAGGTCGCCCCTTTGGGGCAGGAACAACTCCGGGGCTTGGAATTGGCCCTACGGGCAAGAGACGGCCAAGTAGCCGGACATCCGCTCAGCCTTCAGACCGAGGATACCGGCTGCACCGGCGAGGGAGGCGCGAATGCCGCGCTCAAAATCGTGGCCGACCCGAAGACGGTAGCTATCTTCGGCACCACCTGTTCCGGTGACGCCGCCACGGCCGCCGAGGCGATGTCCGCTGCCGGGCTGACCATGATTTCCGGCAACAACAGCGCCCCCTTCCTCACCGCCATCGGCGGCCAGCGAGCACCCAACTGGCAGGCCGGCTATTTCCGCACCGCGCCTAACGAGGAACACGCCGGCGCCGCCGGCGCCACCTATGCCTTTACCCAACTCGGCAAACGCAAGGCCGCGACCGTCAACGACGGCGACATCTACACCAGGGGACTCACCGACGGGTTCGCCCGCGCCTTCACCCAACTCGGTGGCGCCATCGTCCTCGACGCCTCGGTCGGCAAAGGGGACACTGAGATGGGCCCGCTGCTCACCGCAGTGGCCAACTCCCAGGCAGAAGTCCTCTTTTTCCCGCTCTTTCAACCCGAGGGCAACCATCTCCTCTCCCAGGCGCGAAAAGACAAACGGCTGAACCAAATCACCCTGATGAGCGATGGCGCCCTGATCGAAAATTCTTTCCTGGCCGCCGTGGGCGACCTGGCCCGTGGCATGTACTTTGTCGGTCCCAGCCCGGCCAAGACGGACCGCAGCGATCGATTGGCCAAGACCTATCTCGGCACCTTCAAGGTTGCTCCGGCCACCAGCTATTACCAGAGCGGCTACGATGCGGTCGATTTACTGTTCACCGCCATCGAGCGCACGGCGATCCGTCAAAAAGACGGGAGCCTGGTGGTCGGCCGGGAAGCCTTGCGGCGCTTTCTCTACGCGAGCACGAACTTCGCCGGCGTTACCGGCAGTCTCACCTGCGACCAGTTCGGCGACTGCGCCGATCCTGTTTTCAATGTGCTCCGATTGGACGAACCCGAGGCTGGCGTTGCGGGTTTGCAAAACAACGTGCAATTCAGCCACGCACCCACCCGGCAGCCGTCCCCTGTTCCTCCCCGGCCAGAGCAAGACCGACAATGACTCCTCCCTTGCCTTCCTGGCGGCAACCAGGCATTGCCGGCAAACTGCGGTTGGGCTTCGGCTTGCTTTTTTTCCTTATCTTCTGCATCACGGCCTCATGGCTCTTTTCCCTCCACCTCGCCAATCAAGCCGGACAAACGATTGCCAATTGCGCGGCCATCGAGCGGACAATCCTCAACATGGATCGATTACTGGAAAAAGCGCGACGGCTCCATGGCGACTTTTTTCTCCAGTACGGCAGAGTTGGCCTTGTTGAGGCCCACGACCAATTCGCCCAACCATCGGCACGATCGATCGCCGAGGCCGTCGCCGCCAGCGCCAAGTTGCAGCAGATGCTTACCGCTGCGGATATCGGCAGGATTCTCGGCGAACACCATGTCGATCTGAATCTGTACCTAGCCACGGCCAGACGGTTTGCCGACACATCGGTTGTAGCCGTCGACCTGATCAAGCGCCTCGCCGATCCGGAGCACGGATTGGAACCCCGGCTTGAACGATTGCTGACCGAACTCCGAACCGCAGCAACCCCGTTTGCCCCCCTGGACGCCCTCTGTCGCGAACTCCGCAGCTCTTCTCAAGAATACCGCATCACGCGTCAGCGGCACCACATGCAATCGACCTTCAACACGCTCGGCGATCTGTGGCGGCATATCGAAACGACCGCAGCCCTCGACCCGGCAGCGGCCCGCCACCTATATCGCTTGATCGAAGAGACCAAAGCATCGAGCGAGGAGCTGTTGGCCGTCGACCAGGCAATCAAAAACACCTTCAACGATTTCAACATTCAAGCCGCTAACGCCCAACCCATTGCCCGGTCGCTGGTCCATCGGGCCGGAATGGCGGTGCAGGACGCCCAGGCCCAGGTCGCCCGCGCCTTCCGGACCGCGATGATCCTGCTGGCGACGGTGATTCTTGTCGCCGCCATTGCCGCTTTGTTGGCCAGCCGGTTCATCTCCCGCAACATCACCCAAAGAATCAAAGTCCTCGGCGACTGCACCGCCCAGTTCCAGAAGGGACGTCTCCAGTTGACAGTGCCGGAGTCGCCCATGGACGAATTGGGGCAGTTGGGCCGGACCTTCAACGCGATGAGCGGACGCATCAGGCAGTTGATCGACGACCTGGAGTCAACCATCGAACAGCGCACCAGGCAACTCGGCGAGAGCGAACGGCGCTTTCGTCGGATCGCCGACGAATTGCCTCATGTGGGGATCATCGGTTTCGACCGCGAGGGACGGGTGTTTTTCTGGAACCTCGCCTGCGAACAACTCTATGGCCACAGCGGCTCCGAAGCCCAAGGCAAGACCATTGCAAGCCTTGTCGCCGATCCGACCCATCAAGACGACCTGCGCCTCCAGTCACGCCAACACATCGACGAAGCCCTGCCCATCGCCGCAGGCGAGGCCCGGCTCCGCCACAAAAACGGCTCCCCGGTGCAGGTATTCGTCTCCTACTTCACGGTCAACGTCTCGGAGGATCGCCAGGAACACTTCAGCCTCCATATCGATCTGACCGAACTCAAGAGGGCCCAGGAAGAACGGGATCTTCATGAAACGATCTACCGAAGCCTGTTCGAGCATACCAGCAGCGGTGTTGCCGTTCTGGCCGCTCTTGAGGAAGGCCGGGATTTCCTGATCGAGGATTTCAATCCGGCTGCCGAACGGATCGAGTCACGCCGGCGGGGAGACATCCTCGGCCGCCCTTTATCGACCTGTTTCCCCAACGTCGTCTCCACGGGTTTCCTGGCCACCGTTCGCCAGGTTTGGCTGACCGGCGAGCCGGTCTACTTGCCGCCGATGCTCGAAGGCGAGCAAGGAGCGAAGCGTTGGCGCCAGGGCCATGTCTACAGGATCCCCACCGGTGAGGTGGTGATCGTCTACGACGATATCACCACCCTCAAAGAGGCCGAGTTCGAACATGCCGCCATGGAGGCGCAACTGCATCGGGCCCGCAAGATGGAAGCCATCGGACTCATGGCCGGCGGCGTGGCCCATGACCTCAACAACATCCTCTCCGGCATCGTCAGTTACCCGGACCTGATGCTGATGCAGCTTCCGCCGGACAGCCCGCTGCGCAAACCGGTGCATGCGATCCTGGACTCGGGACAACGGGCGGCGGCAGTGGTTGCCGATCTGTTGACCGTGGCCCGGGGCGTGAGCAGCGAACGAAAAATCTGTTCCCTCGCCACTCTGACTCAGGAATACCTCGACTCGCCCGAACATGGGGCCTTGCTCGCTCGCCACCCCGGCGTCGTCTGTACCACCCGTTTCGCCGACAATCTCGGGTCGCTGTCCTGTTCGCCTGTCCACGTCAAGAAAAGCCTGATGAACCTGGTGAACAACGCCGCCGAGGCCATCGAGCATACTGGCCGGATCACGCTCCTGGCCAGGAACGAGGAACTGGAACAGGCTCGGGCTCGACTTCTGGGCATCGAGCCCGGCAACTATGTCGTCCTTGAGGTCGCGGATTCCGGCACCGGCATCGCACTAACGGATATCGACCATGTGTTCGAACCCTTTTACAGCAAAAAGGTCCTGGGACGAAGTGGAACCGGCCTGGGGTTGGCCGTGGTCTGGAACACCATGCAGGATCATCAAGGGACCGTGACCGTCGCCAGTGGCGAGCACGGCACGGTGTTCAGCCTCTTCTTCCCGGCCGCCGAACGGAACTCCGAGCCAGCGGGAGCGATGGAGGAGGTCACGATTCCTCGGGGAAGAGGAGAAACGATCCTCATTGTCGACGACGAATCCCTGCAACGGGAGATCGCCGGCCAAAGTCTCGAATCCCTGGGCTACCGGCCTATTTCCTGCGCCTCGGGGGAGGAGGCGCTTGCCTATCTTGCCACCCACAGGGTCGATCTGGTATTGCAAGACATGCTCATGGGCACGGGCATCAATGGCCGGGAAACCTACGAACAGGCCCTTCGCCTCCATCCCGGGCAAAGAGCCCTGATTGTCAGCGGCTTTTCCGAAAGCGACGACGTGCACCAGGCCATGCGGCTCGGTGCGGCAGGCTATGTCCAGAAACCCTATTCCCTCAAGACCCTGGGCACGGCGGTCCACGCCGCTCTCCATGACCGGCGATGACCGGGCGATGAAGATGTGCGGATGTGCTCGATAAAGCCCGAGACATCGAATGCTCCCTTCCGGCGCCGGATACGATCACCCAGTGGAAGGGCGCCCTTCCACCACCTTCCCTCCTCATCGTTGCTCGTCCTGCATGCAGGTCGAACCGGTCGGAAGCTGCCGCCGGTGAATCCCGTTGACACTCCGCACGCTTTTCACTATAGATGCGCCGGTACTGGTTCGGAAAACTGCGTGCGGCGCCTCGCCATTGCCCGAATGTTTTCCCAGCTCCTTATCACTACAAAACAATACCTTAAAGGACACTTCCATGTTCCGAGCCTTGCTCCTTTTTCTGAGCGCCCTGCTGCTCACCTCCGGCCAGTCCATGGCCGCCACCAAGCTGGTCAACGGCATCGACGCCAACTTTCCGCCCTTTGCCTTCATCGACAAAACCGGCCAACCCAGCGGCTTCGATGTCGAAGCCATGAACTGGATCGCCAAGGACATGGGCGTCGAGGTCAGCCATCAGCCGATCGAGTGGGATGGCATCATCACCAGTCTGCTCACCAAGAAGATCGACATCATCGCCTCGGGCATGAGCATCACTCCGGAACGGGCCAAGCAGGTTGCCTTCACCCAGCCCTACTGGATCATCAAAAATGTGTTTGTGGTCAAAAAGGGTTCCGCCCTGACCGTGGAGACCTTGCTCAAGGGCAAAAAAATCATCGGCGTTCAACAGGGCACACCGGAAGCCAAGTGGCTCAAGGAACAGATTGCCACGCAACGCTTCGATTACGAACTCAAATATTACAATTCCTCGCCGCTGGCCGTCGAAGATCTGCTCAACGGCCGCATCGATGCTGCAGCCATGAACGACGCCCCGGCCACGGATGCAGCTGGAAAAAAGGCGGTGCAGATCCTGGGGACCTTCGGCATGGAGCAGGAGGATTTCGGTTATGCCGTGCGCAAAGAGGACAAGGAACTGCTGGATCGGATCAATACCAGCCTGAAAAAGCTGATGGCTTCTCCCGATTGGGAAGCGCTGCAGAATAAATACGAACTGAACAAATAGCCTGGAAAGGGCGGAATATCCTGTTCCGCCCTTTTTCCGAACCGGCCCTGCCAACCTGCCTGAACGGCGCTGGACTTTTTAACCTCTTCACGCCTCATGCCGACCAGCCTCAGCGTACTCGTCGACGCCCTCCCCTATCTCCTCCAGGGGACCTTCAACACCGCGGTCATTGTGTCGGCCGCCATGCTCCTGGGGTTGCTGCTTGGGGTTGCTATCGCCGTTGGTCTGGTCTATGGCAATCGGCCACTGCGCTTTGTCCTGGGCCTGTATGTCTGGTTTTTTCGGGGCGTTCCGGTGCTGGTTCTGCTCTTTCTCTTTTACTTCGGCCTGTTTACCTACCTGGGGCTACCCTTCAATGCCTTGGTGTCCGTGTCGATCGTCTTGGGCATGACCACCGGCGCCTATCAGGCCAACATCTTCAAGGGGGCGATGCTGTCGCTGCCGCGCGGCCAGTTCAAGGCGGCCAGCGCCCTGGGCATGACCGATCTACAGACCATCCGTTCGATTATCCTGCCGCAGATCCTCCGTCTTTCGATCCCGGCCTGGTCCAACGAATACTCGATCATCCTCAAGGATTCGGCCCTGGCCTTTGTCATCGGCGCGCCGGAGATCATGGCCCGGACCCAGTTCGTGGCCTCTCGCACCTACCAGCCCCTGCCGCTCTACATCGCCGCCGGCCTACTCTATTTCCTGCTGACCTGGCTCGGCGTCGCGGCGCTGCGCACCCTCGAACACCGACTCCGGATCCCCGGCTATACCCATCACGGCAACCCATGACCACCGACACCACGCCCATCCTCCGGGTTGACCATCTGCGCAAATGCTTCGGCGCCGCCTGCATTCTCAAGGACGCGAGCCTGAGCCTGCGCAAGGGGGAAATCAAGGTGCTGATCGGCCCCTCGGGCGGCGGCAAATCCACCTTGTTGCAGTGCATCAACTGCCTGGTGCTCCCGGACTCCGGCGAGATCCACCTCGGCGGCCAGCGGATCGACCTGGCCAACAAGGCCGATCTCTACCGCCTGCGGCAGCAGGTCGGGATGATCTTTCAGGATTTCAACCTCTTCGACCACCTGAGCGCCCTCGACAACATCGCCATCGCCCTGCGCAAGGTGAAAAAAATGGGCAAACGGGAAGCGGCGGAGCGGGCACGGCTGGAGCTAGAGCAGGTGGGGTTGGCCGGCAAGGCCGGTCTCTATCCGGCGCAATTGAGCGGCGGCCAGAAGCAGCGCGTGGCCATTGCCCGGGCGCTGGCCATGGATCCCAAGGCCCTGCTCCTCGACGAGCCGACCTCGGCGCTCGATCCCGAACTGATCGGCGAGGTTATTGCGGTGATCCGCGCCCTGGCCGCTCAAGGCATGACCATGATCATGGCCACGCACCAGATCGGCCTGATCGCCACCCTAGCCGACGAGATCCTCTTCATGGAAAACGGCGTCATCGTCGAGCAGGGCGCACCGGCGAGCCTGCTGGGACCTGGCAACCCCAGCAAGAGCCAGGGATTTTGCGACCGGCTCAACGATCTGGCCGACGGGGGCGGTTGATCGTGACGCTCTCGCCGTTTTATCGGGAACTGCTGGCGGCACTCAACCAGGGCCTGCTGATGAGCCTGGCCTTGATCGTCCCGTCGGCCGTGGGCGGGGTGTTGATTGGCATTACCGCCGGCGCGATGCGGGTGTTCGGCTCGTCCTGGGTGCGCCGCCTGGGCGACGGCTATGCCGCGCTCTTTCGCGGCACGCCGCTGGTGGTGCAACTGTTCGTGCTCTACTTCGGCCTGCCCAACGTCGGCCTCTACCTGAGCCCCTATGCGGCTGCCATCACCGGGTTCATGTTGTGCAGCGGCGCCTACCAGTCGGAATATGTTCGCGGGGCGCTGCTGTCGATCAAGCGGGGCCAATACCTCGGGGCCCAGGCCCTGGGGTTCTCCGCCTGGCAGACCGTCAGCGCGATCATCGTGCCCCAGGCGGTACGGCGGGCCCTCCACGGTTGCGGCAACGAGATCGTCTACCTGATCAAATACTCGTCGCTCGCCTATGTGGTCACCTGCATGGAACTGACCGGCCAGGGTAAGACCATTGCCACCGAGTATTTTCGCTTCACCGAGGTCTTCGCGATCATCGGGCTCTATTATCTCGGTTTGGTCACCCTGGCGCTTTTTGTGCTGAAGAAGATCGAACAGCGCCTCTTCGTCCCCGGCTTCGGCCACCGATAAGCCAGCGCACCTCGAATCTCACACCCCACCCCATCCGGCGCCTTGCTCAGCCGCCGATGCGCGACATGCGGCCATGGCAGTCGCCACCGGAACGGCGCATGCGTTCTTCCAGTTGGTGTCCCTGGGGCTTGTTGCGGATCGCGGTCAGCAGGGCTTCACGAATGGCGGCATCGGTCGGCTCGTTGCGAAGAACGGTGCGCAGATCGACCTCCGCATCGTGGAGCAGACAGGATCGAAGCGTGCCGGCCGAGGTCAGGCGAAGCCGGTTGCAGCGGTTGCAGAAATGATGACTGAGTGGGCTGATGAAGCCCAGGGTGCCGACGGCGTCCGCACCCAGACGGAAGACCTTGGCCGGGCCATCGTTGCGTCCCTTCTCCAGGGGGATGAGTTCGCCCAGGGTGCCGATCCGGGCCATGATCTCGTCGGTGCCGATGAAAGTGTCGGCATTCCAGCGGCTGGAGGAGCCGATGGGCATGAATTCGATGAACCGCATCTGCAGCGGCAGCCGTTGCGACATCCGGGCAAAATCGAGGATCTCGTCGTCGTTGATATGGCGCATGGCCACCATGTTCAGCTTCACCGGTGAGAACCCCAAATCGAGCACGGTTTGAATGCCGCGCCAGACCTGGTCGAAGCAGTCGACCCCGGTGATCGCGGCCACCCGCTCGGGCCGCAGGGAATCCAGACTGATGTTGACCTTGGTCACCCCGGCGGCATACAGCTCCTTGCCGTACTGCTCCAAGAGCACACCGTTGGTGGTGATGCGGACATCGTCCAACCCCTCGATCAGGGTGAGATCGCGGATAAAGCTCAGCACATTGCGACGCACCAGCGGTTCGCCGCCGGTGAGCCGGACCTTGGTGATGCCCATGGCCACCGCCACCCGGACCACCCGGAGCAGCTCCTCGTAGGTGAGCAACTCGTCGTGGGTCAGCTTGGCCAGGCAACCGCTGGTTTCCTCCTCGGTGACGCAGTACATGCACCTGAGGTTGCAGCGATCGGTGAGGCTCAGCCGTAAATAGGAAATCGGCCGGGAAAACAGGTCGGTCAGACCATGTCCCGCTGGAGCAGAGCTGGTGTTTTCTTGTATCATTGTGTATGGTGCCCGCAGAAAAAAGCGTTGCCTTCGCATTTGGGCGAGCGGCAACGTGCAACTGATTCCTACTGATACCACCGAAACGGACCGATTGCAACCGGCTGCCCATGCTTATTCTTGCCATTGAAAGCTCCTGCGACGACACGGCGGCGGCTGTCCTCGAACCGGAAAACCGGGTGCTCTCCTCGATCGTCAGCAGCCAGAACGAGATCCATGCCCGCTTCGGCGGCATCGTGCCCGAGCTGGCCTCGCGCCGGCACATCGAGATGATCCGGCCGGTGGTGGACGAGGCCCTGCGCAGCGCCGGCGTAACGCTCGACGATGTCGATCTTGTCGCCGCCACCCGTGGGCCGGGGCTGGTCGGCTCGTTGCTGGTCGGCTTCACCTTTGCCAAGGCCCTCGCCCTGGTGCGCGGCCTGCCCTGTGTCGGGGTCGACCACATGGCCGGCCACCTCTTGTCCTGTCTGCTTGAGGAGAGGCAACCCGCTTTCCCTTACACCGCCCTGATCGTCTCCGGCGGCAACACCTCGCTCTTTGCGGTCAACGACCCGCTGACCTTTACCCGCCTGGGCCGGACCCGCGACGACGCAGCGGGCGAGGCCTTTGACAAGGTCGCGAAACTGCTGGATCTCGGGTATCCGGGCGGGCCGGTGATCAGCCGGCTGGCGGCGAACGGCAATCCGGCGGCCATCGCCTTTCCCCGGGCCCGACTGGGCGACGAGAGTCTCGACTTCAGCTTCAGCGGCCTCAAGACCTCGGTGGCCAGCCACGTGCACAACCAAAGCGGTAACCGGCAGCCGCTTGCCGTGGGCGACATCTGCGCCTCATTCCAGGAGGCGGTGGTCGACGTCCTCGTCGAAAAGACCGTGGCTGCGGCCCAACGGACCGGCCACCGGCGGGTGGTCATCGGCGGCGGGGTGGCGGCCAACCCCCGGTTGCGAGCGGCGCTTGCCGCGCGTTGCGCGTCCCTGGGGCTTGAGCTGTTCATGCCCTCGCCGGTGTGGTGCACCGACAATGCCGCGATGATTGCCCTGGCCGGGTATTATCAATTTCTCGGGGGTCAGTTGGTGGAGGCCGATACCGACGCCTATTCCCGTTCGCCGCTCAACTAGCCCGATGGCACACGAAACAACGAAAAAACTCCTTAAGCGCCGGGAACTGGCTCCCAATAAAAAACTGGGCCAGAACTTCCTCGTGCACGAGCACACCCCGAAACGGATCGTCGACCTCGCCGGCTTGCACCCCGAGGACCGGGTGATCGAGGTCGGGGTCGGTCTGGGCGCGCTCACCCGGCCCCTTGCCGCCGCTGTGGCCAAGGTCGTCGGCCTGGAAGCCGACTCGGGGATCGTCCGGCTGCATCAAGAGCAACAGGACCTGCCTGCCAATGTCGAGTTGCGCCATGCCGACGTCCTCAAGACCGACCTGGCCTCTCTGGTCGAGTCGGGTACGCGACTGAAAATCGTCGCCAACCTGCCCTATTCGATCTCAAGCCCCTTTCTCTTTCGCCTGATCGACCATGCCGACATTATGGATTTCGCCGTGGTCATGCTGCAAAAGGAGGTGGCCCGGCGATTGATGGCCGAGCCCGGAACCAAGGAATACGGGGTACCCACGGTCCTGTTCGCCGCCTGTGCCGAGATCAGGCCGCTGCTCGCGGTCAGCCCGGCGGAATTCCACCCCCGTCCCAAGGTCGACTCGTTGGTGATCCGCATCGGTTTTCACCCGATGCCGCAACGAGCGCAGGCACTGGGCGATTTTGACCGGAAGCTTCTTGCCCGGATCGTCCACGCCGCCTTTGGCCAACGGCGCAAGACCCTGCTCAACGGACTGGGCAACGCCGGCCTGGTCGCCGACAAGCAGGAGCTGATCCGCCGAATTGAAGCCGCCGGGATCGACCCCTCGGTCCGGGCGGAAACACTCAAGGTGGAGGACTTTGTTCTGTTGAGCCGTGCCCTTGCCCCTCCCCCAACATCGCCCGATCACCTCCACCCGCTTTGATCGCCATGAACGCACCCAAGCATTCGCCGCCCCAGATCAACCCCTACGTCTTTCCCGTTCTCCTCGCCGGATTCGGCCTCTGGTGTTTCTACGATGGCTGGGTCACAACGGATCCGGAGATGCTCAAGCATCAACTGTTCAACCGCATCGCCAGTGGGGTGCTCCTGGTGTGGGCCATTCTCGACACCCTGCGCACCCGGCGGCTTGAGCGCAAGGAGAAGGCCGCCAGCTCCGCCGAGGAATCGACCCCGTGAACGACCCCGCCGAGGCGGCGACGCAACCGCCCACCAACCGCCAACTGCTGCTGCCCTATGCCGCACCCTACCTCGCCTATGTGGGGATCGCCTCCGTCCCGGCGACAGTCCTGCCCCTGGAGGCCAACTATCTGCTGCGGATGGTCGCGGTTGCCCTGCTCCTCGGCTGGGCCTGGCGCTGGTACTGCCCCCTCAAGGGACCGCATTCGCCAATCGGCTCCATCCTGACCGGGATCGTGGCGGGGCTCCTGGGGCTGCTCCTCTGGCTCGCGCTGCTCTCGCCCTTTGTCGCGCCCGGCACGGCCGAGCCCTGGCCGGCCCACGTCTTTTTCCTGCGCCTGCTCTGCGCCGGCCTGCTTGTTCCTCTTTTCGAAGAGCTGGTCATGCGCGGCTTCGTGCTGCGGCTTGCGGTGCAATGGGACCAGGCCCGCAGGCGGCAGGAACCCAGGCCCTTGCTCGTCGCCCTCGACCAAAGGTCCGTCAACGCCGTTGCCCCGGGAACATGGTCCTGGGCCGCGATCCTGCTCTCCACCCTGGCCTTTGCCTCGGGCCATGCCCGGCACGAATGGCTGGCCGCCGTCGCCTTTGGCCTGTTCATGGCCTGGCTCTGGGTGCGCCGGAAGGATCTTCTCGCCTGCATAACGGCCCACGCAGTCACCAACATCGCCTTGGCCGGCTTTGTCTATTCCACCGCCAGCTGGCAGTTCTGGTGAGAGTTGTAAGAATGATCGGCACAGCCCCGGTGCTCCTGTTTTCGTCTCTTCTTCACCATGCACAATTTCGTTTTCCATAACCCGACCAAGATTCTCTTCGGCCGGGGCACCGTCGATGCCGTCGGTCCGGAAACCAGGGCCTGGGGACAGAGGGGGCTACTCGTCTACGGCCAAGGCAGCCTCAAGCGGAGCGGCCTCTATGATCGGATCGTCGTCTCCCTGCAGGCGGCGGGGGTCGAGGTGATCGAACACGGCGGTGTGCGCTCCAATCCATTGCTCTCCCATGTCCGCGAGGGCGTCCAGCTGGCCAAAGCCCATGCCGTCGACGTCGTCGTGGCCGCAGGCGGCGGCTCGGTCGTCGACACCGCCAAGGCCATCGCCGCAGGTTCCCTGGCCGCGCATGACGTCTGGAAATTTTTCACCGGCAAAAAGGGCGTCCAAGGCGCGCTACCGGTCACCACCGTGCTTACCCTGGCAGCCTCGGGTTCAGAGATGAACTCGGGCATGGTCCTCACCAACGAGACCACCGGGGAGAAATTCGGGTTCGGTCACCGTCTCCTCCATCCCAAGACCTCGATCCTCGATCCCGAGACGACCTTTACCGTACCGCCCGCCTACACCGTCTATGGCGCGGTCGATGCCCTCAGCCACGCGCTCGAATTTTACATGACCGCAACCGATCCGGACAGCCCGGTGCAGGACCGGCTCATGGAGGGATTGATCGAAAACGCCATGGTTGCCTGTGACCGCTGCCTGCGCGATCCCCACGACTACAGTGGGCGCGCCAATCTGATGTGGACCGCCACCCTGGCCCTCAACGGCCTGACCGCAGCCGGCCTGGGCAGGGTCGGCTTCCCGATGCACCTCATCGAGCACTCCCTCAGCGCCCTCTACGATGTGCCGCACGGCGCCGGTCTTGCGGTGGTCCTACTCGGCTGGCTGCGGGCGCACCAAACCCTCCTCGCCGAACGGATTGCCAGGCTGGGCGAACGGGTCTTCCGGCTGTCCGGACAAGGGCCGACCGAAACGGCGGCGCAGACCATTGCCCGGCTGCACGAATGGCTGCGCAGTGTCGGCGCCCCCCTCACCCTAGCCGATCTCGCCGTTCCAGCCGGGGACATTCCCCGCATCGCCGACAATACCAAGGGGCTGGCCCGGATCTGGCGGTTGCGCGACTATCCCCCGGAGCGGGTTGCCGCCATTCTTCGGCTCTGCGTCTGAACCCACCAACAGCCGGCCCCAGCCGGCCATTGCACCGTCCGCCCTCCGCCGCTGCACGGGGCACGACTGGAGAAAACCTCAATTTCCCCATGACATTCATCGGTTGATGCGGTAAGTTGCCAGGGTTTTTCAACCCCTGATTCACCAGGAGGCGCACACTTGACGATGAAACGAGATATTTCGGCTGGCAGGCCTGTTCCGGCGGATTGGCTCAGCGATTTCGACCGGTATCTGATCGGCGAGGGAACCCACGAGCGGGCCTATGAAAAACTGGGCGCGCACCTGGTCCGATTCAACGATGCTGATGGCGTGGTCTTTGCCGTCTGGGCACCCAACGCCCGCAAGGTTGCGGTCATCGGCGATTTCAACGGCTGGGACGACAGCCGTCACCCCATGCACTCCTCGGACACGGGCATCTGGTCGCTGTTCGTCCCCGGTCTGAGCGAGTTTTCCGTTTACAAATTTCGCATCACCACCCAGAAAGGCGCGCTCCTGGACAAGGCCGACCCGTATGGCTTTGCCATGGAGGAACGCCCCCGCACCGGTTCGGTGGTCGTCGACCTGGATCAGTACCAGTGGCAGGACAGCGAATGGATCGCGGCCCGTGTGCAGCGCCAATCCCTGGACCGCCCCATCTCCATCTACGAGGTCCATCTCGGTTCCTGGCGCCGGGAGGCGGACGAACACTGGGGGCAACGCTATCTCACCTACCGGGAGATTGCCGCCACCCTCATCCCCTATATCCAGGACATGGGCTACACCCACATCGAACTGCTCCCCATTGCCGAGCATCCTTTCGACGGTTCCTGGGGTTATCAGGTTCTGGGTTTTTTCGCCCCGACCTCCCGGTTCGGCACACCCGAGGACTTCATGTTTTTTGTGGACCAGTGCCACGCCGCCGGAATCGGGGTCATTCTCGACTGGGTCCCGGCCCACTTTCCCAAGGACAGTGCTGGGCTCAACTTTTTCGACGGCACCCAACTGTACGCCCACGCCAATCCGCTGCAAGGTGAACATCAGGATTGGGGAACGCTGATTTTCAATTACGACCGCAACGAAGTCCGCTCCTTTCTCATCTCCAACGCCCTCTTCTGGATAGACAAATACCATATCGACGGCCTGAGGGTGGACGCGGTTGCCTCCATGCTCTATCTCGACTACTCGCGCGAGGAAGGCAAGTGGATCCCGAACCAGTACGGCGGCCGGGAAAACCTGGCAGCCATCAGTTGCCTCCGCAAGATCAACGAGGTCGTGCATGGAGTGTTTCCCGGTATTCTCACTATTGCCGAGGAGTCGACCTCCTGGCCCATGGTTAGCAAGCCCACCTACCTCGGCGGCCTGGGATTCAGCCTGAAATGGAACATGGGCTGGATGCACGACACCCTGGAATACATGACGAAAGATCCGCTGTTTCGCCGCTTCCATCACAATCAGATGACCTTTGGCATGCTCTATGCCTTTCACGAAAACTTCATCCTGCCGCTGAGCCATGACGAGGTGGTCCACGGCAAGGGCTCGCTCCTGAACAAAATGAGCGGCGACGAATGGCAGAAATTTGCCAATCTTCGAGCCTACCTCGCCTTCATGTGGGGCTATTCCGGCAAAAAGCTTCTGTTCATGGGCTGCGAATTCGGCCAGTGGCAGGAATGGAACCACGATACCGGCCTGGAGTGGCAGGCGCTGAACGCTCCCCGTCACCGGGGAGTGCAACGGCTGGTTCGGGATCTCAACCTGGTATACCGCCACGAACCGGCCCTCCATCAGGTCGATTTTGACTGGCACGGGTTTCGTTGGATCGACGCCAACGATTCGGACAACTCGGTGCTCTCCTTCATCCGCTTTGGTAAAAATCCCGAGGATTGCATCGTCGTTGTCTGCAACTTCACCCCAATGGTGCGTGAACGGTATCGCATCGGCGTTCCCAAGGCCGGCGCCTATCGGGAGTTGATCAACTCCGACCAAGACATTTACGGAGGAAGCGGGATCGGCAACGGTCCGAACATCGTCAGCCTGGCCGAACCGTGCCATACCTTCGACCACACCCTGTCGCTCACCTTGCCGCCGCTGTCCACCCTGTTTCTGCAACCCTGTTCCTAATGTCGCATAGGCTTTTTTCCTAGAGGACCTCAACCACACACTCCACACACCATGAAAACCCGTTTAATTCTCCTGTCCCTTATCGGTGTCGCGGTTTACATCGTGCTCGCCAACTTTAACAGCAAGATGGTCAAGGAAGCGGCATTGCCCAAGGATCACGGCAAAGCCCCGGTGCAGCAACCCCTTGCCAAGAGTGCACCCACCGGCGACAAAACCGCACCGGCACCGGTTGCCGTCAAGGAACCTGTTCCGGAACCGGCGCCGAAACTGCAGGAACAACCGGTACCGCAGGCGGCTGCCCCCCAGGAGAAGACACCAGAGCCCGCAGCCATTCAACCTACAGATGCACAGACCGCCAATGGCGATGCAATGCAGCACTTGCAGGAAGAGATCGCCCTGAAAGATCGGCAGATTCGTCAACTGCTCGACAGCCAGGAAGCGCTTGCCGCCAAGTATCGCGCCGTGCTCGCGGAAACCGCGATAAAAACCGACGGAGTCGTGGCCAAGGACAAACAGCTTGCGGAGCACGCCGAGCAGGTCAAGGCCTTAACGGCCGATAAGGAGAAAACGGCAACGGAATTGACTGCGACCAAAACCGCCTTGGCGCAACTCCACCAGGATTTCGAGCAGCTCAAGATTGCCGGGGCCGAGGTCAAAGACAAGGTCCTCAAGGAGAGCGGCGAGCAGATCAAGGCCGTGACCGCCGAAAAGGAGAAGCTTGTCGCCGAACTCCAAGAAGCCAAAGCCCTTGCCGGACAACTCGGCCAGACCCTCGAGCAGGTCAAAACCGCCGGGGCCGAGGCCAGAGATAAGATCCTCAAGGAGAGCAGTGAGCAGATCAAGGCCGTGACCGCCGAAAAGGAGAAGCTTGTTGTCGAACTCCGAGAAACCAAGGCCCTTTCCGGACAGCTCGGCCAAACCCTCGACCAGATCAAAACCGCGAGCATGCAAAACGAGCAATTGCTCCGCGAAAAGGAGACCTTGCTCAAGGCCGCACAAACCCAGATGCAGGAGCAGACTGGTTTGTTGAACCAGGTCAGGGCGCAGCTTGCCGAGACCGCTGACAAACTGACGGCGACCAAGGTGGATTTGACGCAAGCCATGAAGAAGGCCGAGGACTTGATCCGCCTCGGTGCGGAAAAGGAACAACTGGCCGCCACCCTGAACGATCAGAAAGCGGCTGTCGAACACGCCCTGCGCGAAAAATCCGAGGCGCTTGACAAGGCAACCCTCGCCATCCATTCGCTGCGGCAGGAGGTTGCGGCACAGCCCCAGGCCGTGGCCACGGTGCAGGGCCTCCTCGATGCGCGCATCAAGGAACACGAGCAACTGAAAGCGGAGACCTCGGCGCAAATAGAGCAGTTGCGCAATCAGGTAGCGGCGCTCGGTAAAAAAGACGATCAAACCGCCCAGGAGCTGGCGCAGTACAAGACCGAGGCGGAAACCGCCCGGAAGAAGGCCGAGGAACTCGACGCTGCTCTCGCCACGGCGCAGGTCGCCCAGACCGAGGCGGAGAAGTCGCAGGAGGCGGCCACGCAAGAGAACGCTGCCCTGCTAAAACAACTCGCCGAAAAGGAAACGGCTCTGGCCAGCGTCCAGGCGCATATCAACGAGCTGGCCGCCAAAACCACCGCGCTCAACGATGAAAAGCTGGGGCTGGCCAGTCAATTGCAGGCGATGCAGGCGGATCAAAAGAATCTGCTGGCGGTGAAGGCTTCCTTTGATGCGCAGGCCGCTGCCCTGGCGAACGCCGAGGGCAAGCTCAAGCAAATGGCAGCCCTCCAGGCAAAAAACGAGGAGATGAACAAGGCCCTGGAGGAAAAAACCACCGCCCTTGAAAAGGCTGCGCGACAGGGCGAAGAGTTGGCCGCACTGCAAACCAAACACGCCGAGCTGAGCAAACAGGCCGATGCATCCGCCGGTGCGCTCAAGCAGTTGGAGGCGGAAAAATCCGACCTGATGGCGCAGCTGGCAACGGCTCAGGCCCAGGTGCAGAATGTTGACGGTCTGAAGAAAGCCCTCGACGAGAAAAGCAATACCCTTATGCTGGCCGAAACGAAAATCAAGGATCTGGAAGGGGTTGGCGAACAGATCGCCGCGCTCGAAACCAAGCTGACCGCCGCGCTGACCGCCAAACAGGCTGCGGAGAAAAAGGTAGGGGAGGTCGAATCCTCGATAAAAAACCTCAACGAATCGCTGAGCGCCAGCAACGGTAAGGTCAAAACCCTGGAGAGCGACCTCGCAACAGCCCGGACCCGGATCAAGGAGTTGACCGACAAACATCAATTGCAGGAACAGCAGGATCTTGTCCCCACCCTCCAGCAGCAGATCGCCACCCTGCGCGAACAGATCGGACAGTTGGAGGCGACTTCAACCCAAACCAAGAAGGCGCTCGCCGAGGCCACCGCAGCCATGCAGGCCAACACCGAGGCGGCGCAGGAAGCCGGCAAGCAAGTGCAGGCCCTGACTGCGGAAAAGGAAGGCCTCCAGCAGTCGCTCAGTGCGAGCCAGGCAACGATCGAGGCTCTGAACAAGCAACTGGGCTCCTTGAAGACGCCACCGGCGGCAGCGGCACCTGTTTCGGCTCCGGCCACCCAAGCGGAGAGCCCGACGACAGGCCGCGCGACCGATGCCGACCACGACGGGGTCGGCGATGCCGCCGATCTCTGTCCTGGATCGCCCGCCGGTTCGTCGGTCAATCCCCTGGGCTGTCCGGCTCAGAAAGGCATTGTGCTGGAAGGAGTCAACTTCGCCACCGGAACGGCAGCCCTGACCCCAGAATCCCGAAAGAAACTCGATGAAGTGGCCGGCGCACTCAGCCAAGCCCCCCAGGTCAAAATCGAGGTAGCCGGGTATACCGATAGCATGGGCGATGCCAAACGGAACCTCAACCTCAGCGGCCAGCGCGCCCAGGCCGTGGTCAAATATCTGACCGACAAGGGTGTTGCCGCAGCCCAACTGACCGCCAAGGGGTACGGCGCAGAAAATCCGGTTGCCGACAACAACACCGCAGCGGGACGCCAGAAAAACCGGAGAATCGAACTGCACCCGGTCGCCCAATAAAGCGAGCGATTCTTTGCGCACCAAGCCCTGGCGCCCAATTGGGTGTCAGGGCTTTTTTATTGCCGCGCGACTCTCCGGCAGATGTTCCGTCTAGACCAGCTTGACCAAAGCCAGGTTGACCAGCCCGATAAGAAAACCGAGGAGGGCTCCGAACAGGTTGATATACTTGAATTGTTCCTCCATGATCGAGAGGAGGAGCCGCTCCAGTTGAAGAAGGTCGAGGGAATCGACCTTGTCGGTCACGACCCGCTTGATGTTCAAGGATTCAACCACCCCAGGAACCTCCTGAAGCAACATCCGGTTGGCGGTGAGAATGCTGTACTCGACGAGCCCCTGGCGCACGCCGTGGGGAACGATGTCGTACAGCCGGCCCAAGGGACGGGCCAACAAGGTGTCCACCATGGCGCTCACCATGGAGTGGACCAAACGCTCGCAGGCGCCGGACCGGAACAGGCCGAGACACTCGCGTACGATCGCCGCGCGCAGCTGCAAGGCTCCCTCTCCCGGTAAAAACTGGGCGGCCAGCTCGCCCAGCGGCCGCTCGCCCCCCTCCAAAACATGCTCCATCCCGACATGCAAGAGGGCCCTCAAACCGGTGAGCGCCCCCTCGCTTTGGCAGGCGGCAAGTAGTTGGTTCGCGCAGGTCCGGCAGAGCGCGGCTAAGCGCTCCTCGTCCACGCCGGCCAACACGACGTCGAGTCGCTTGGCCAGCAGGGTCTCGATATGCGCCTCAAGCGCCGAAGTCATCCGCTCCTGAACCTCGGGATTGCGCAGCCACGCGGCCCAATCCGCCTCTTTTTCGTCCAGATAGGCGCGGATCTTCTCCTCAACGGTGTCCATCTCCAAAAAACCCTTGGCCATGGCGCCTACCGGCCCCAGGGTTTCGAGGAAATGATCGACTCCGGCAAGGATACCTTTGACCACTTGTGCCCGCAGCACCGGATCGGCCAGTTGCGCACCCATGCGTTCCAGGAGGGGCGCGGCTTGCTCGCGAAGAACGACATGCGCCAGAGCGGTCAACTGCTCCGGCACCACATCGCCGACGGTGCGCCCCCGTTCGGCGGCTTGTCGCAGAATCGCAGCCAAATGGCCGGCCAGCCAGGTTTCGGTCTGTTCGCTCGCCAGAAGCGCTCCCAACATTTCATCGATAAACAGATAGACGGCACGCCGATTCTCCGGATCGAGAAAGCTATTGAGCTGCCGATCGCCCAACTCCTGCAGACGGTCGACAATGGCGGCAGTAATTTTTTCCTCGAAGCCGCTGCCAGCCAGATAACGATTGACACCTTCTGCCACCTGGTACTTCAGAGTTTTGACGCCGACCTGAAAATAGGACCGAAAGCGGACAGGGACGATATCGGGCAGGGGGCCGAGATCCTGCTTGAAGATCTCCTGCACCTTGCGATCCGCCAGACGGGCAAGATGATCTTGAAACGGCTCGCCGGAGATGGCTGCGCCGATATCCCTGCCGGTGAGGAGGTGATTACCCACCATCTCGCCGATGTTGACTGCCAGGGCGTGGCGTTTGGCGGGGATGACGCCGGGGGTCATCGGCACCCGGATACCGAAGAGCGACCAGGGCCGCAGCGGCCGAAAGAGCATACGGATGGCGATCTTGTTGGTCAGGTAGCCGATGAAGGCCCCGATGCAGGGATGGGCCAGGGAACTGAGCAAGGCAGGGTCGATGGCGAGCACGGTGGTCAACCTGTACGAGAGGGTTCGGCGGAAGCGGGAAAGATCAGCGGGAGCAACTCCTCGGGCCGGGCGACGAGATGATGGGCCCCGGCCTGCCGTAGCTCCTCCGCGCTGCGAAACCCCCAGAGCACGCCAGCCGCATCCATGCCGGCCGAACGCGCGGTGCGCATATCGACCCCGCTGTCGCCGACATACAGGATCTCCGCTGGCGCAAGACCGAGCAGCCGGGCAATCTCCAAGGCGGCGCCGGGATCCGGTTTTTTCGGCACGCCGGGTCGCTGGCCCAGGAGCGGCTCAAAAGTCCACTGGGGGAGGAGCTGCCGTACGCAGAGGCGGGTGAAGGCGTCGGGCTTATTTGAGAGAATACTCATCCGCAGCCCCACCGTCGTCAACCGGTCGAGCAGGTTGGCGATGCCGGGATAGGGTTGGGAGTGCTCGTGCCAGTTCCGGGCATATTCTTCCTCGAAGGCTGTCGCCGACCTCTGGATCATCGCCGGTGTTCGCAGGTCCTCGGGCAAAATCCGCTCCACCAGGGCGATCAGGCCGTCGCCGACAAAGTTGCGGAAGGCGTCCACCGGATGGCCGGGCAACCCCTGGCGGGTCAGGACGCGATTCGCCGCCACCGCCAGATCCTCCAGCGTGTCCAGCAGGGTTCCGTCGAGATCGAAAAGGACTGCTTGATACCGCATCGACTTCATGCTCCCTATTCGTCTATCAGCGCCATCCGGTTCTCGGGTCGAGTCCGCAAGCCGTGGGCGATGACCGCCGCCCACTATAACCGGGCCGCTCTCCGCTCGTAAACGATTTTTGCACCGATAGGCGCGCGCCGTGCACGCCGTGAGAAAAAAACAACAATGCGCACTTTTCTATTGTTCCCGGCCAACAAAAAGCTATAACTTTAAAAGATGAATATTTTACAATATATAACAAGTCAGGTTGGCCTATCGCCGCAACCTGTTCATGTTTTGTGCCGGAGCGTAGCGCCCTATCTTCCCTTACCTCTTTCGTGCGATCGTACTTGAATGAATCCGGAACCCTCCCCGCCCGACGTCATGGTTGACCTGATCAAGGTCAGCAAGGTCTACCCCCCCGATATTCACGCCCTGGCCGATATTTCCCTCACCGTCATCAAGGGTGAGATCGTTTTTCTCACCGGCATGAGCGGCGCCGGCAAGACGACGCTGCTTCGCCTGATCAGCCGCATGGAAAAACCGACCAAGGGCTTGATCGATGTCGCGGGCTTCGATGTGGCAAAACTGCCGCAGAACCATATCCACCTGCTCCGCAGAAAAGTCGGCATGGCCTATCAGGATTTCAAACTCCTGCCGGAAAGGACC
>Ga0074195_1001624_pt1 | contig 29982 bp, 27 predicted proteins | sample EPASupsiteHSE623_FD_64525 | JGI IMG/M metagenome (GOLD analysis project Ga0074195, IMG submission 64525) | Bioremediated contaminated groundwater from EPA Superfund site, New Mexico - Sample HSE6-23 | ecosystem: Environmental > Aquatic > Deep subsurface > Groundwater > Contaminated ... | reverse complement strand
CCACGAGGAAGGCGATTCGGTGGGCATCGATTTCGAGATGGACTCGGTTCGGGTCCTTCCAGAAGAACAATAAGCGGAGAAGAACAATGGCACATACGATTACTTATGATATAGCGTTTATCGGGCACTACACCAAGGACACGATCGTCACCAAAGCGGGGACGCGGATCGTGAACGGGGGAGCCTATTTCTATGGGGCCTCGGCCGCGCGCCGCATGGGATTGAAGACGGCGGCGGTGACGCGCCTCGCCATCGAGGACTTCCCCAGTTTCGCCCCTCTCGCCGATGGCGGCGCCATGGTGCGGGCGATCGCTTCCGAACATTCGACCTGCCTCAAGCTCGAATACCCGACGGACAACCCCGACGACCGGCTGCTGTCGGTAACGACAGTGGCGACGCCCTTTGAGCCAGCCGATATCGCCTCGATCCAGGCCGGCGTCTGGTCTGTGGGGGCATCCATTCGAGGCGAGGTGAGCCTGGATGTCCTGAAGGCCATAAAGGCGACGGGCGCGCGGATCGGGCTCGATGCCCAGGGTTTCGTGCGGGTGATCCGCGACGGGACTCTCACCTACGACAGGAATTGGCCCGAAAAAGCGGCGGTGCTTGGCCTCATTGACGTTTTTAAGGCGGACGTGGTGGAAGCCGAGATACTCACCGGCTACAGCGATCTGAAAAAAGCGGCGGCGGAATTGCTGAAGTATGGCGACATGGAGCTCGTGCTGACGCACGGAGCCGGGGTTCTGGTTTGGGCGAAGGGGGCTTTTTACGAGGCGCCCTTCACGCCGCGCTCGCAAGTGGGCAGGAGCGGACGGGGCGATACTTGCCTCGCCTCCTACCTCGCGGCAAGGATTTCCATGGAGCCGCGGGAGGCGACGCGCTGGGCCGCCGCCCTCACCAGCCTGAAGATGGAAGCCGTGGGACCTTTCTCGGGCACGAAAGCCGACGTGGAAAAAGCATTGAAGGAGCGCTACTGAATGAATGGCAAGCTCAGGATAGGCATCGTCGGCTTGGGGCGACTCGGCAAGCGGCATGCCGAAAACCTAGCCCGAAGAGTGGGCGATGCCGATGTGACCGCCGCGTGCTCCCTCGTTCCCGAGGAACTGGAGTGGGCGAGAAGGGAATTGGGCGTCGAAGCCCTGTACGACGATTACGCGAACATGGTGGCCGAGGCCGATCTGGACGCCGTTTTCATCGCGAGTTCGTCGTCCGTCCATGCCGCCCAGATCATACAGGGATTGGATCGCGGCCTCCACGTTTTCAGCGAAAAGCCGATGGGCGTTTCGATCGAGGAATGCCTTTCGATCGAGAAGGCGGTGGCGGCCCATCCCGACAAGACCTTCATGGTTGGCTTCGTGCGCCGTTTCGATCCCAGCTACCGCTACGCGAAGAAGCTCATCGAGGAGGGAGCGATTGGAAAGCCCTTCCTCGTTCGTTCCCAGACGGTGGATCTGGACGAGTACGCTCCCTTCCAGGTCAAGTTCGTGCCCAGCTCGGGCGGAATATTTCTCGATATGAACGTGCACGACATCGATCTCGCCCGCTGGTATCTCGGCGACGAGGTGGCGAGCGTCTACGCGATCGGCGGCAGTTTTGTCCATCCGGAATTCGAGGCAGTGGGCGACGCGGACAATACCTGCGCCCTCCTCAAATTCAAAAGCGGGAAAATGGCCGTGCTCTCGGTCAGCAGGACGGCCTTCCATGGGCACGATACACACACCGAGATCACCGGAAGCAAGGGAATCATAAAAATCGGCATGACGCCGGCCAAAAACCGCGTCGAGCTGTTTGATCGGGAGGGTGCCAGAGTCGAATGTGTCAAGGATTTCTACGAACGCTTCGCTGAGGGATTTTTGGCCGAAGCCGAATATTTCGTCGAGTCAGCGCTTCAAGGAAGGGATCCGGGAATGGTCGCGCGCGATGGGACGGCGGCGACCGAGGTAGGCTTCGCGCTCGGCAGATCTTTCAGGGAAGGCAGGATCGTAACCCTGTAATACACGGCTTAGCCGTGGAGATATTCGAGAGGAGGTACATATGGGCCGCAAGATCATTCTTGCTCTCATGGTGCTGCTTGCCGTCGCCGGAGTCGCCTTCGGTCAGACGAGGCAGTACAAGATCGGTGTCACGCTCTATGACCGTGACCAGTTCATCTCTTCGTTGGAACAGGCAATCCTGGAGGCAGCCAAGAAAGTCCCGAACGTCGTCGTCGATTCCCAGGACGCGAAGCAGGATGTCAACCAGCAGATGGCGCAGGTGGACGTATTCGCGACCAAGAAGTACGACGCCATCATTGTCAACCTGATCAACACCGACACGGTCGAAACCATCATCTCCCGCGCGAAGGGCATCCCGGTCATTTTCGTCAACAGGCGTCCGCGCGACGCCGTCATCGACGGCGTCAAAACCGCCTATGTCGGATCGCAGGAATTCGACGCGGGCAAGATGCAGGGCGAGTTCCTCGCCCAGTTCTTCAAGGGAAAGACCGAGCTTCGCTATGTGCTGTTCATGGGACAGCTGGGACTGGAGAATACGCTCGAAAGGACGCGCGGCGTGAAGGAAACCCTCACGAAGGCCGGCTTTAAGCTCACCAAGGTGTACGAGGACACCGCCGAGTGGGACCGCTTCAAGGCGATGAACCAGATGCAGCAGCTTCTCGGTACCGGCAAGCCTTTCGATGTCGTCATCTGCAACAACGACGAAATGGCCCTCGGCGTCATCGAAGCCATGAAGGCGCTCAAGATGGATCTGAAAAAGATCCCCGTCGTCGGCATCGACGCGACTCCCCCGGCGAAGGAAGCCGTAAAAGCGGGCGAAATGGCCATGACCGTATTCCAGAACGCCAAGGAGCAGGGCCGCGTCGCTCTCGAATTGGCGCTTAAGGCAGCTCAGGGCCAGAAGATCGAAAAATTTGGCTGGGTGCCTTTTGAGCCCGTCACGCTGAAGAACATCGCCAATTTCTGACAGGCTCCCTATTGATCGCTCGTCGCCGACCGCCTTCGCGTTTGGCGACGAGCAGCCTTGACAAGACCTTTCCGGCAAGGATGGGCTTATGGATGAGAATATTCTGGAAATGCGAAGTATTGTGCGCACCTTCCCGGGCGTAAAAGCCCTGAACAGCGTGGACTTTCATCTGAAGAAGGGGACCGTCCACGCCTTGATGGGGGAAAACGGCGCCGGAAAATCGACACTCATGAAATGCCTGGTCGGGATAAATCCACCTGACTCGGGCGATATAATCCTTAAATCGAAAAAAGTGACCATTCTAAATCCCCTCACCGCGCTGAAACTCGGCATCGCCATGATTTACCAGGAACTCAACCCCGTTGCCGAGCGGAGCGTCATGGAAAACATTTGGCTTGGCCGCGAACCCACCTATGGCAAGATCGGTTTTTTCGTCGACCACAAGGCGATGTTTCAAAAAACGAAGGAGCTTCTGGCCGATCTCGAACTCGATCTGAATCCGCATCAGAAAGTGAAGGAACTCTCGATCGCGAAGATGCAGATGATCGAGATAGCGAAGGCTGTATCGTACAACGCCGACATCGTAATCATGGACGAGCCCACGAGCGCCTTGACCCCCAACGAGGTCGATCATCTCTTTTCGATGATACGCAAGCTGAAACAAAGAGGCGTTTCGGTCATCTACATATCGCATAAAATGGAGGAAATCTTCAGGATTGCGGACGAAGTTACCGTCCTTCGCGACGGCAACAAAGTTCTTACCCGGCCCATCGCCGAAATGAATATCGGCACGCTTATCTCAGCCATGGTCGGAAGAGACCTCACTGAGATGTTCCCGAAAATCGAATGCCCCATAGGAGATATAAGGCTCGAGGTGAGGCATTTCGAAGTTCCTGGCCTCCTCCATGATATATCCTTCGATCTCCGCCGCGGCGAGATTCTTGGCGTTTCCGGCCTTGTCGGGGCGGGCCGCACCGAGCTTATGGAAACTATCTTTGGACTGCGCAAAAAAAGTGCTGGTGAATTGCTCGTGGACGGAAAGCCAGTGCAAATCGATTCGCCGGTGGACGCGATCAAGGCAGGCATGGGCTTTCTCACCGAGGACAGGAGACTCACTGGCATCGTTCCCGTGCTTTCAGTGAAGGTTAACACCGTCCTTGCCCACCTCGACGGCTACAACGGAGGTTTCGGCTTTTTGGAGCAGCGCAAGATGACCAAAGATTGCATCGAGTACAAGAACAAGCTCTCCATCAAGACGCCGACGATTGAAGCCCTTATCCAAAACCTTTCGGGCGGCAATCAGCAGAAAGTTCTTGTAGCCAGGTGGCTCCTCAACAATCCGGACATTCTCATCCTCGACGAGCCGACGCGCGGCATCGACGTCGGCGCGAAGGCTGAAATCCACTCGATCATCACAAAGCTCGCCTCGGAGGGGAAGTCCATCATTATGGTGAGTTCTGAGCTTCCGGAAATAATCGGCATGAGCGACAGGGTCATGGTAGTGTGCCAAGGTCGCATCACCGCCATCCTGGACAGGAAGGATCTGGACCAAGAGACGATTATGCGATATGCGACATCGATCGAAAATCACGCCGCATAGGCAAGGAGTAGCGCATGAACACTTCTGGATCGATCGGAAGAATTCTCAATAAATACACTATTTTTATCGTGCTTTTCGTGATGGCGGTTGCGCTTTCCTTCCTCTCGCCCTATTTCCTCACACCCCAAAACCTAATCAACGTTCTGATTACGGAATCAGGACGGGGCATTCTGGCGATCGGCGTCGCTTTCACTATCATTTCCAAGGGCATCGACCTGTCAGTCGGCTCGATTGTATCACTGACATCGGTGGTGGCCGCGAGCCTTATCCAGGATCCGTCCTACGGCGCTCGCATATTTCCCGGACTGCCCCTGCTTCCCGTGTTCGTGCCCGTTCTCGCGGGGCTCGCGGCTGGCATCCTCATTGGCGCGATCAACGGAGCCCTTATCGCATATACGGCGATCCCTCCCTTCATCGCGACCCTGGGTTCGATGATAGTGGCACGAGGATTGGGTCTTATATTGACCAATGCCTACCCCGTACCTATGCTAAGGCCTGAATTCAAGCAGATTGGACAGGGCAGCCTCGGGCCCATACCCTATGTCGTCATCGTCTTCATCCTTGTCGCGATTGTTGCCTATATACTCCTGAACAGCACGAAATTCGGCAAGAATATTTACGCGATCGGCGGCAACATCAACGCGGCGCGGACCTCAGGCATCAAAGTCGAAAAGAATCTCGTGTTTATCTATGGTTTCTCGGGGCTCTGCGCCTCGATTGCGGGAATCCTCATCACGGCCCGCGCCGCGTCGGGCATCGCTACGCTCGGCAACAATTACGAACTTGACGCGATCGCCGCGGCGACGATCGGCGGCACGAGCCATGCGGGAGGAATCGGGACGATACCTGGGATAATCGCTGGTATCCTGATTCTGGGAATTCTGAATAATGGCCTTTTGCTGCTGGGCATCTCGCCCTATCTCCAGCAGGTTATCAAAGGCGTTATTATTGTGGTCGCCGTCATTTTCGATATGAGAAAGAACGCCATCAGGCGGTAAGCCGCGGCGCAGAATAAAGAAAGGAGAAAGACTAATGTTAGATCGAGGAAGATTTTCCCTGAACAGGATCGCTTGTCCATCGCTGTCCCTGCCGGAATTCCTGGATTTCGTCCAGAAGCTCGGTTTGGGCAAGATCGAATTGAGGAACGACATTCGCGACGGCAAGGTCCTGGACGGAATGGATCCGCGCAGGGCCGCCTCCCTTATGAAGGAACGGGGCTTGAAGGCGACGACGATCAACGCCCTGCAGAAATTCAACCTCGTCGCGGCGCGGCCCAAGGCGAAGACGGAACTGGCAGCCATGCTGGCCACCTGCGCGGAAATCGACTGCCCCGCTGTCGTGCTCTGCCCCAACAACGACGCGGCTGATGGGCGATCGCCCGAAGCGCGCCTTCAGGAGACCGCGGATTCGCTGAAGGAGTTTGGGCCGATGTTCGAGAAAGCCGGCGTTCTGGGATTCGTCGAACCGCTTGGCTTCGGCATTTCCTCGCTCGCCTCCCTCGACGTGGCCATCGAGGCCATAAAAGCCTCGGGCTTCTCCTGCTACCGGGTCCTCGTGGATACCTTCCACCATTACATCGGTCCGGACGAAAAAGCGTCCCTGAAGAAAGCCGCGGCTTCCGGCCTCGTGGGTCTCATCCATATCTCGGGCGTGGAATCCAACATCCCGAAGGCGGATTTCCGCGACGCCCACAGGATCATGCCCGGCCCCGGCGATGTCATGAAGAGCAAGGAGATCGTTCACGCTTTGCTCGCGGCGGGCTACAAGGGCGATATTTCCTTCGAGCCCTTCTCGGAAAGCGTCCAGAAGCTTCCCCCCGAAGAACTCAAGGCGGAAATCAACAAGAGCATAGCGTGGCTCTCCCAATAAGGGCCGTGAATTCCATGATCGAAAAGCATAGAGAGGAGGATACCATGAAAGGAAAAATCAACGTCGGCATCATCGGCGCGGGCAGGATCGGCAAGATCCACGCCTCGAACATCGTCTACTTCATCCCGGAAGCGAAGGTGAAGACCATAGCGGACGTCAATCTGACCCCGGAGATCGAGGCATGGGCAAAGGGTATCGGGATCGCCCAGGTGACGAAGAATCCGGATGAGATATTCGCTGACCCGGAGATTTCGGTGGTGCTCATCTGCTCGTCCACCGATACCCACGCCGACCTGATCATCAAGGCCGCCAAGGCCAAGAAGCACATTTTCTGCGAAAAGCCGGTCGACCTCACGGTGAAAAAGGTCGTGGCGGCGCTCAAGGCGGTGAAAGACGCCGGGGTCAAGCTCCAGGTAGGCTTCAACCGAAGGTTCGACCACAACTTCGCCCGCGTGCGGGAATTGGTGGCGGCAGGCGACATCGGCGTACCGCAGATCGTCAAAATCACCTCGCGCGATCCCGCCCCGCCTCCCATTTCCTACGTCGCGGTTTCGGGCGGCCTCTTCCTCGACATGATGATCCACGATTTCGACATGGCCCGCTTCCAGGCGGGGAGCGAGGTCGTCGAGGTTTACGCCAAGGGCGCCGTCCTCGTCGATCCCGCCATCGGCAAGGCGGGGGACGTGGATACGGCCATCGTGACGCTTACCTTCGCGAACGGGGTTCTCGCGACCATCGACAACTCGCGGAAGGCGGTCTACGGCTACGATCAGCGCGTTGAGGTATTCGGCTCCAAGGGCGCGGCGGCGGCCGAAAACGATCTGCCGAGCAGGGTCAAGCTCTCCACGGAAACCTGCGTGTCCGAAGACCTGCCCCTGCACTTCTTCCTTGAGCGCTACAAGGACGCCTACATCAACGAAGTGAAGGCGTTCTTCGACGCGATCGTCAACGGAAAGGAAGTGCCGGTCAGCGGCGAGGACGGGCTCAGGAATCTCCTCGTCGGACTCGCGGCCAAGAAATCCCTCGTCGAGGGCAGACCAGTCAAGATTTCGGAGATCCCACTAGAGTAAGCCATGCAAATCAAACACCCTGCGCCATTTTCGGATGGCTACGAAGAGATCGTCGGGCGAAACGGGCCGAACGCCGACATGCTCATGGATTTCGGCCACCTGAGCCTCGGCGCGGGCGGCTCCTGGTTCTCGCCGCCCGGCGACGAGCGCGCTTTCCTCCTCGCGGGCGGCGAAGTCCGATTTTCATGGAAGGGAGGCGCGCGCGCGGCCGTTTCCGCTTCCGCGCGGCGCGGAAGCCTCTTCGATGAGGAACCGACCGTCCTGAGCGTCCCCGCTTCCGCCGAGGTAACGATCACGGCGAGTAGCGATGCCGAACTCTACGTCGTCGCCACATCGAACGCCGTCGATTTCGAGCCCCACCTCTATCTTCCCGAGGAATGCTACGGCGAGGAGCGAGGCAGAGGAGCGATGCGCGGCGCGAGCACGCGAATCGTCCGGACGGTATTCGACGATACGAACGCGAAGCACTCCAACCTCGTCATCGGCGAGGTGATCGGCGCTCCCGGACGCTGGTCGAGCTATCCGCCCCACCATCATCCCCAGCCCGAGATCTACCACTACCGCTTCCTTCCGACCCAGGGCTTCGGTTTCGCCGCGATAGGAGGAAAGCCCTTCCTCCTGGGCGAAAGGGACACGATCCTCATCCGCGACACCCAGGATCATCCCCAGGTGACCGCGCCCGGCTATGCGATGTGGTACCTTTGGTTCATCCGCCATCTGGATGGTAACAGGTACGCGATACAAACCTTCGATCCCGCCCATCGGTGGGTGGCCGATCCTTCCGCCGATATCTGGAAACTGCCTTCCGAGAGGGATGCTTCCGAGGGGAAGGTGCGGCAATTGCCCGCGACATCGGCGGGGTTCGCCACGCCAGGGAGAAAACCATGAACACCGTCAGACTAACCGTAGGCCAAGCCATTGTCCGCTTCCTCGACAACCAATATCTTGACGTCGACGGCGAGGAAATCAAATACATCGCGGGCGTGACGGGAATTTTCGGGCATGGCGTCGTCGTGGGCTTGGGCGAGGCGCTGGCCGAGAAGAACCATAGTCTCGTCTTCTATCAGGCCAAAAACGAGCAGGGCGCGGGACACATCGCGACAGGGTTCGCCAAGCAGAATTCCTGCAGGCGCATCATGGCGGTGACAAGTTCGATAGGCCCCGGAGCCCTCAATCTCGTCACCGCCGCGGGCACGGCCACTGTCAACCATATCCCCGTGCTTTTCCTGCCCGGCGATGTCTTCGCGACGCGACAGCCGGACCCCGTCCTCCAGCAGGTCGAGGTGCCCTACGACTCTACGATGAGCGCGAACGACGCTTTCAAGGCCGTAAGCAAGTACTGGGATCGCATAACGCGCCCCGAGCAAGTAATGACGGCCTTTATCAACGCGATGCGCGTCCTCACCAATCCCGCGCAGATGGGCGCCGTCACGATCGCCCTTCCCCAGGACGTCCAAGGCGAAGCCTGGGATTACCCCGAGGAATTTTTCGACAAGAGAGTGCATCACCTCGAGCGCAGGGCGCCGAGCCAGGCCCAGGTGGCCCGCGCCGCGGCCATGATCCTCGCCGCCGAAAAGCCTCTCGTCATATGCGGCGGCGGCGTGCGGTATTCCGGCGCGGGCCCGGAGTTGGCCGCCTTCTGCAAGAAGTTCCACCTGCCCTTCGGGGAAACCCAGGCGGGAAAGGGTTCCGTGCTGTGGGATAACCCCTACAATCTGTCGGGCATCGGCGTGACCGGCAGCCAGGCGGCCAACCGCCTCGCGAAAAAGGCTGATCTCATCATCGCGGTGGGCACGAGGCTGGGTGACTTCACCACCTGCTCGAAGTGGCTTTTCCAGAACCCGAAGGCAAAAATCCTCGGCATAAACGTGGCCTCCTTCGACGCCTACAAGATGAACGCCGAACCCATCGTCGCCGACGCCAAACTAGCCCTCGCCGCGATCGGCGCTCATTTGGGCCGCAGGGGCTACAAATCCGCCTGGGGCGAGGAAATCACCCGCGAAAAGGCGCTCTGGAACGCGGAAGTGGACAGGCTTTATTCCATCGAGGATCCTGCCGGCCTCTCCCAGATCAGGGCGATCGGCGAACTCAACGACCAGTTGCTGCCGAGGAATGCCATCGTCGTATCCGGCTCCGGCTCAATCCCGAGCGACATGCAGCGGACTTGGCGCGCCCGCGTTGCGGGCACCTATCATATGGAATATGGCTTCTCCTGCATGGGATACGAAATAGCGGCCGCCCTGGGCGCGAAGCTCGCCGCCCCGGACAGGGAATGCGTGGCCATCGTGGGCGACGGAGCCTACACCATGCTGCACACCGAACTTCTCACCGCTGTGCAGGAAGGCAGGAAGATCATCGTCGTCGTTTTGGACAACCAAGGCTTCCAATGCATCGACAATCTCCAGCACAGCCAGGGCATCGCCCATTTCGGCAACGAGTGGAAGCGCCGCGATCCGGCGACGGGCCAACTTTCGGGGCCATCGATGAGTGTCGATTTCGCCAAGAACGCCGAAAGCTGGGGCGCCGTAGGTTTGCGGGCCTCCAACGTCGAGGAATTCAGGCGCGCCGTGAGGAAGGCACTGAGGGAAAAAGGCCCCGTCGTTATCGACGCGAAAGTAAGCGCGAAATCGATGACGGGTGGCTACGATTCCTGGTGGCACGTCGGAACGGCGGAGGTGGCGGACAGGCCGGAAGTGGTCGCGGCGGCGAAAGCGGTTCGCGAAGAACTCGCCAAGGCCAGAAAATACTGAGCGCGACGGCTCGCCCGGCGCGGTGACGCGGAAGGCGGGGTAAGCGCGGAAAAGGAGACATCGATATGAGCGACATAAAATTGGCGATCGCCCCCATCGGGTGGACAAACGACGACCTTCCCGAGCTGGGCGGGGAAATTCCCTTCGAGCAGTGCGTGAGCGAGATGGCTTTGGCGGGATACCAGGGCAGCGAGGTGGGCAACAAATATCCGAAGGATCCCGCCATCCTGAACAAGGCGCTGAAGCTCCGCGGACTGACGATCTGCAATGCCTGGTTTTCCTCCTTCCTGAGCACGAAGCCGCTCAAGGAAGTGGAAAAGGACTTTATTGCGCACCGGGATTTCCTCTACGCGGTGGGCGCGAGGGTGATCGGCGCCGCCGAACAGGGCAACTCGATCCAGGGCAAGCCACTGCCCGTCTTCGACGCCAAGCCGACGTTCAGCAAAGACGAATGGAAACGCGTGACCGAAGGCTTCAACAGGCTTGGCCAGCTGGCCAAGGAAAAGGGCATGCAGCTGACCTACCACCACCACATGGGCACGGCGATCCAGACCGCCGCCGAGATCGACACCCTGATGGAGATGACAGAGCCGGGGCTCTGCGACCTCCTCTACGACACGGGGCACCTGACCTTCTCGGGAGAGGACCATCTCGCCGTCCTCGACAAATGGATCGGCAGGATAAAGCATGTGCACCTCAAGGACATGAGGCCCGATGTCGTCGCCAGGGCGAAACGCGAAAAATGGAGCTTCCTCCAGGCGGTCAAGGCGGGAGCCTTCACCGTGCCGGGAGATGGGGCGGTCGACTTCACGCCGGTGTTCGACAGGCTGAAAAAAGCGGGCTACAAGGGCTGGTGGGTCGTGGAAGCCGAACAGGATCCCGCGCTGGCCAATCCGCTGGAATACGCGATGAAGGCCAGGGCCTACATCAAGGCTAAGGCTGGTATTTAGACAGGATAACAGGAGGAAAGTATGGCGAAAGTGAGAGTAGGCGTTGCCGGATATGGCGTCATCGGGTTGAGGCTGGCGGCGGGCGTGGCCCTCCAGGAAGATATGGAATTGGTCGGGGTGGCCGACGTGGCGCCGACCCTGTCGGTGAGGGCATTGCGCGAGCAGGGGATGCCCTACAAATTCTTCGCCGCGTCCCAGGATAAGAGAGCCGAGCTTGACGCGGCGCGCATCCCGGTTTCCGGCAGCCTCGAGGACCTCGTGAAGAGCGTCGATGTCATGCTGGACGCGACGAGCGCCGGCGTTGGCGCGAAAAACAAGGAGCTCTACGCCAAGCTAGGCGTGAAGGGCATCTTCCAGGGCGGCGAAAAGAACTCCGTCGCCGATGTCTTCTTCCATGGTTACGCGAACTACGAAAAAGGCCTGGGAGCGCAGTTCCTTAAGTTGACGAGCTGCAACACGACCGGCCTCATCCGCGCCGTCGACTGTCTTGACAGGGCGGTGGGCGTGGGAAAAGTGGCTATAACGATCATCAGGCGCGTGGCCGACCCCGGCGACTACCACCGAGGCCTCACCAACGCCCTCCAGCTGGAGAAGGCGCCGAGCCACCAGGCTCTCGACCTCATGACGATCATGCCCCATGTCGAGGCGACGGGCATCCTCGTCCACACGCCGGTAACCCACGGCCACATCATCACCGTCCTCGCGACGCCGAAAAAGTCCCTCTCCATCGAGTCGACGAAGGAACTCCTGGGCGCCCATCCGCGCATCCGCATGGTCTCACTGGCCGAAGGCTTCCTCGGCAACGCTTCCCTTTTCCGCTACGCCCGCGACCTGGGCAACCCCAGGGCCGACATGTTCGAGATCGCCGCCTGGGAAGATTCCATCGTGATGAGCGGCAAGGACGTGATGTTCGCGATCAACATTCCGCAGGAATCCGTCGTCATCCCCGAGAACATGGACGCGGTGCGCGCCTGCATGCGCATGCAGGAAGACCGCATCGAAGCCACGAACGCCACCAACAAGTATCTCGGCATCGGCAAGTGGCGTGATTAGGCGAACCTAGAGGAGGAAAGCATGGAAGGGCCCCGTCTCAGAATGAAGCCGATTTCGGCCTTCGATCTCAAAGGGAAGACCGTCATCTTCAGGCCTGACATCAATTCGCCCATAGACCCGGCGACAAAGCGAATCGTCAACACGAACAGGCTCGAGAAGACGGTGCCCAGCCTCCTCGCCCTCCTCGACGGAGGAGCAAAGGTCGCCCTCATCGCCCACCAGGGCGATACCCTCGACTACCAGAACCTCATCCCCCTGGCCGAGCACGCCGAAATCCTCTCACGGCTTTCGGGCAGAAAAGTCGGCTATATCGACGATGTCTGCGGCCCGGCGGCAATCGCCGCGATCAAGGCGCTTAAAAACGGCGAGGCCCTCATCCTGGGCAACCTGCGCTACCTCGCCGAGGAAATTTCCACCTTCGAGACCGTGGTGAAGCTAAGCGCCGCTGAGATGACAAAGACCTGGCTCGTGCGAAGCCTGGCGCCCCTGGCCGATCTCTACGTGAATGACGCCTTCGCCGCGGCCCACCGGAACGCGCCATCGATGGTGGCCTTCCAGGAACTCCTGCCCACGGCGGCCGGCATTCAGCTCATGGACGAGTATACGGCGCTGAAATCCGTGATGGACAACCCGAAGCGCCCCTGCGTCTACGTCCTGGGCGGCGCCAAGATTTCCGACGCCTTCGGCATGATGCGCAAAGTGCTCACCGATGGCAGCGCGGACAAGATTCTCGCCGGCGGCGTGACCGGTCTTGTTATGCACATCGCGCGCGGCGTCGACCTTGGCCCCGCCGTGGATAAATTCCTCAAGGACAGGGCTCTCGACGAATTCATCCCCGAAGCTAAATCCCTTCTCGAGAAGTTTGGCGACAAGTACGTTTTGCCATTAGATCTCGCGTATGAGGCAAAGGGCGCCGACGGGGCGCCGGCGAGGGCGGAAGCCCTCATTGACGCGCTGCCGAAAGACAGGCTCTTCCCGGACATCGGCCACCGGACTATCGCCGAATTCTCCAGGATCATCGCGGCCGCGGGCTCGGTCTTCGTGAACGGCCCCGCGGGGATGTACGAGGAGCCGCTTTGGGCCGACGGCACGCGCGAAGTTTGGTCGGCCATCGCCGGCGCCTCGGGCTACACCGTGATAGGCGGGGGCGACACCATCAGCGCCGCCGCCCGCTTCACCGACATGACCAAGTATTCCTACGTCTGCACGGGCGGCGGCGCCATGGTCCGCTTCCTCGCCGGCAAGCGCCTCCCCCTCATCGAGGCTATGGAAAAGGCCTTTGGGCGCGCGCTTTAGAGAGAGCTCAAAGGTGCGCATTTGGGCGAGACAAATAGCGCTTTTTCGGAAAAGTGCTATACTAGAGGCCGCGAACGACAGCATTAAAAGGCGGCATCCATGACAGCACCGGACGATCTCCTTGCCTTCAAACGCCTCATCGAGGAAAAAAATCCCGCTTTTTCGAAGAGCCAGAAGAAGATCGCTTCCTATCTCCTCTCGGACCACGATCATGCCGCCTTTATGAACGCCTCGGAAATAGCGGGCAATCTCGGCGTAAGCGAGGCCACCATCGTCCGCTTCGCCACCGCCTTAGGCTTCGATGGATTCCCCCAACTCAGGAAATTCCTCCAAAACATCCTCCGCGACAAGGTGTCCCCGGCGATCCGCATGAGGAACAAGCTCGAAGATCTGCGCCACGGCGAAGGCCACATTCTCTCCCAGATGATCGAGATGGAGACGAAGTCGATTTCAGAAATCGGACACACGATCCATGTCGAGGATTTCGACGCGGCCGTCGCGACCCTCATCGGCGCGGAAAGGATTTTCGTATTCGGCAACGGCCCCTCGAGAATGCTGGCGGAGCTCCTGGAATTGCGGCTCAACCGTTTTGGCATCATGACGATTTCGCTTGTCGACTCGGGCAGGGACCTCCTCGAAAAGCTCATTCTTCTCAAACCCGGCGATGTCCTCTTCGCCACCGCCTTCGCCAGGATAACGGGCGAACTCGTCGCCGTCCTCAAGCACGCCAAGCAGCTGGCATGCAAACGAATACTTCTCACCGACATTTCCGACGCCGACCTTTTTTCCTATGCCGATACGGTCTTGAGCGTGAAACGCGGCCCGATCCACTCCTTCCATTCGCTTTCCGCCCCCATGACGGTGCTCAACGCGATGATTCTCGCGATCGCCATGGCCAAACCCGACGAAAGCCTGCGCTCCCTCGCCGAGCTCGAGGAGTTCCGCAAGGAATACGATCTCGATCCGATCGGCAGTCTTTAATAAGTGTAATCCAGTAAATGCAATTTATTTTTCATATTTGATTGACGGCTTGCAAAACCGGGTTTACACTCATCTTACGACTTAAACGTTTAAGTTACACAATGAACGTAACCATAAAAACCATAGCGAAACTTGCCGGCGTCTCGCCCGCCGCCGTTTCGAAAGCCCTGAACGGGAGAACCGACATTGGGGAAGAAACGCGCGCGCGCATCATGGAGATTTGCAGGGAAGTGGGCTATACGCCGAATCAGGCGGCAAGAAGCCTCGTCAAAAAGGCCAGTTCCATGCTCGGGCTCCTGATTCCCGATATTTCCACCCCTATCTATCCGGAAATTTTTAAAGGCCTCGACGCCGAAGCCAAACGCAGAGGTTTCAACCTCTTCCTCTGCGATACCAACCGAAAGGCCGACTTCGAGAGGGACTATGTGCGGATCCTCATGGAACATCGCGCCTGCGGCATCATCGTGGCCCCCGTTGGAAACGACGTGAGCCATATCCTCGATCAGGTGAGGGGAAGCGTTCCCATCATTTTCATCGGCGGCAAGGTCAACGATGAAATGGACAACTATGTCGCCACCGACAACAGGCTCGGCTCGCAGCTCGCCATTGAGCATCTCGCCTCCCTCGGCCACGTCGATATCGCGATGATCTGCGACAACTACGGCACGAAAACGAAGCAGGACCGCATAGCGGGGTATGAAGCGGCCATGCTTTCCCGGGGCCTGGCGCCGAGGATTATCGCCGCGGGCTCGGGCCACCCCGAAGGCATGGACTACGGCTACCTCTCGATGCTGGCGCTCGCGGACGAGGGACGCCTGCCTTCGGCGCTGTATACCTCGAGCGACATGGTGGCCCTGGGTGTGATGAAGGCAGCCGCCGAGCGCGGTATCCGCATACCGGCCGACCTCTCCCTTGTCGGTTATGACGACATCATGTTCGCGTCCCTCCCTTCCATAATGCTGACGACGATAGCCCAACCCCGATATGAGATAGGCGTCCAGGCCGTGGAATTGCTCTGCAGGGCGATGAAGGATGAGACATCGGGAAAGGAAAAGCATAGGGCGACCGTCCTGCCTCATCTGGTGCTGCGCTCGACAACGGCGCGATACGTGGATCCGGCGAAGGAGTACGCATGAACATCGACACCGTGCTTTTCGACATGGGCGGAACGATCGAGGATATCCACTACGATCGCGCCCTGCGCATGAAGGCTTTCCCGCAAATCCTGGCTATTCTGGCCAACGAGGGTATCGCGCTCCCCGGAGACCTTCATGCGATTTTCGACGCCATTCTCGCGCGCAACGCCGAATACAAGGCATGGAGCGAGAAGGCGATGATAGAGTCGCCGCCCGAGGAGATCTGGAGCGGCTGGAACCTGAGGGACTTCTCCGTCCCGGCCCAAGCGATCGCGAAGATCGCCGAACATCTCGCCTATACATGGGAAACAAGCTTTTTCCACCGCCGGATGAGACCCGACGCCGCGTCCACCCTGGCGGCGATCGCTGAACGAGGCTACAAGCTTGGCGTTATAAGCAATACATCAAGCAGGACACAGGTATTCAGGACCCTCGAGGATTATGGCATTGCCGACTACTTCGAATGCGTGATCCTTTCCAGCATCGAAGGCGTAAGGAAACCCCATCGGGCTATCTTCGAAGCCGCCCTCACCGCCATGGGTTCCCAAGCCGAATCCACCGCCTATGTGGGCGATACCCTCTCGCGCGACGTGATCGGCTCGAAACGGGCAGGCTATGCCCTCGCCTTCCAGATCACCTCCTTTTTAACCGCGGGAAGCGACGCGAAGGTAGTCCCAGGCTCGGCCAAGCCCGATTTCGCCGTCGAGCGCCTGAGCGACATTATCCCAATCCTGGACAGCCTGAAGGCAAGGAGGGATGAAGCATGAAAGCAAACGCAGCGAGCCCGGACGGCAAGGCCCGGACAGGGCGACCGCCGCGCCATGTGCCCTTCATGGAGAAGGCGAAGAATGTCACCATCTCCCTGCTTTCAAACCCCTACAATGTCATCAGCATCGTTTCGGCGATTCTCCTCATCTATCTGATCGTCGTTCCCCTCGGCGAAATCGTCACGACCACCCTCAAATGGCAGCCCAAGGACATCAGGATTTCGCCCGACGCCATTCCGGGACATTTCACTCTCTACCATTGGATAGAAATGCTCACTGGGAAAACGGCGGCGGCCCTTCTTTACGGACCCTTGCTCAACTCCCTCGCCGTCGCCCTTTGCGTCTCCGTCATCTCCCTTTTCGTCGGCGGCATGATGGCATGGGTCGTGACGCGGACCGACATCCCCGCGCGCAAATTCCTCTCCTTCTCGATTCTCATTCCCTACATGCTTCCCTCCTGGTACAAGGCCTTGGCGTGGATCACCGTTTTCAAGAACGATCGAATAGGCGGATACCCCGGATTCCTCCAGGCGATATTCGGGATCAACCCGCCCGACTGGCTTTCCTACGGCTTCCTGCCCATCGTCCTCACCCTATCGGTCCACTACTACGCCTTCGCCTACCTCCTCATATCCTCGGCGCTCTCGTCCATCGGCGGCGATCTCGAGGAAATGGGCGAAATAGCGGGGGCAAGCCGGTTCCAGATACTGAAGCGCATAACCTTCCCCCTCGTTTTGCCGGCTATCCTCTCCTCCTTCATTTTGACCTTCTCCCGGGCGATCGGCACCTTCGGCGTTCCGGCCTTCCTGGGCTTGAAGACGAATTACTACACCATATCGACGATGCTCTACTCGAGCGTGCGATCCCGGCGCACCGTCCAAGCCTACATTCTTTCCATCGTCCTCATAGCGATCGCCGTCTTCACCGTCTGGCTCAACCAGAAGATGATCGGCAAGCGCAAAAGCTACGCGACAATCGGCGGCAAGGGAACGCGGAGAAATTTCATCGCCCTGGGCAAATGGAAAACACCCATCCTCGTCATCATCCTTGTTTTCATCGGCGTCGCCGTGCTCTTCCCCGTAGGCATCCTCCTCTTCCAGACCTTCATGCTGAAAGACGGGATATATAGCCTCAACAATCTTACGCTCCACTACTGGATCGGCGCTTCAAATCCAAAGATTTTCGAGGGTGAAGCGGGCATTTTCAGGAACCCGGCCATATGGGCAGCCCTTCTCAACACGATGAAGCTCGTTCTCCTCGCTTCCCTCATCGCGACCTTCGTGGGGCTCATCATGGGCTACGTTATCTCCAGGGGAAGAAAGAAGATTTCCGGCCGCATCATCGAGCAACTCTCCTTCCTGCCCTATCTGATTCCTTCCATAGCCTTCGGCGCGATCTATCTCTCGATGTTTTCGCAGCGCCGACTGTTCATTCCCGCTCTGTATGGAACGCTCGCCCTTCTGGTGATCATAAGCGTCGTCAAGTACCTGCCCTTTTCCACGCGATCGGGCACAAGCAGCATGATGCAGATCGGATCCGAACTCGAGGAAGCCGCCGTCATCGAAGGAGCTTCCTTCGGCACGCGGTTCAGGCGGATTATCATGCCCCTGGCCGGCAAGGGCTTCATGAGCGGCTTCATCCTCATTTTCATAAGCGCGATGAAGGAGCTCGACCTTATCGTCCTGCTGATGACGCCATCCACCTCGACGCTGACGGCGATGACCTATTCCTACGCCGAATCCGGCTTTCACCAATTTTCCGACGCCGTCACGACGGTCATCGTCGTCATCATCATGATCGTCTATCTCGTTTCCGCGAAACTGGGAAAAGTCGATATGTCCAAGGGTCTGGGAGGCTGAAGGTGAGTCGCATAGAACTCCAGGGGATCAACAAATATTACGGCGATGTCCATGTGCTCAAGGATCTCGATCTCGTCGTGGAGGATGGGGACTTCATGACCTTGCTCGGCCCTTCGGGCTGCGGCAAGACCACGACCCTCCGCGTGATCGCCGGCCTCGAGGCGCCGAGGCGCGGTATCCTGAGCATCGATGGGGTCAAGGCGGCGGACGGGGAAGCGCTCTACAACATGGCTCCCGCCAAGCGCGGCGTGAATCTGGTTTTTCAGAGCTACGCGCTATGGCCGCATATGACGGTGGCCGAGAACGTGGCCTTCGGCCTCGCCATCAGAAAGACGCCCAAGGCTGAGATGGCCGAACTCGTCGCGGGGGCATTGAAAAGAATGCGCATCGACGAATTCGCCGAACGCTATCCTTCCGAACTGTCGGGCGGGCAGCAGCAGCGCGTCGCGATCGCCCGGTCGATCGTGTCGAAGCCGCGTATCCTCCTCCTGGACGAGCCACTCTCCAACCTCGACGCGAAGCTGCGGGTGGAGATGCGCTCCGAGCTGAAGCGGCTCCACAGCGAACTGAAGACCACCGTCGTCTACGTAACGCACGACCAGGTCGAGGCCCTCACCATGTCGACGAAGATCGCCGTCTTCTTCGAGGGGAGGCTCGTCCAGTGCGGAAGCCCCAAGCAAATCTATGGCAACCCGGCCGACATGCGCGTGGCCGATTTTATCGGCAACCCTTCGATCAATTTCGTGCCCTGCGTGGCGAGCGTCGATGGCGACACCATGGTGACAGACTCCGAACTGGGCCGCCTCGCCCTCATCGGGATTGGGGCGAGAAACGCCGGGCTCTATGGGGCGAGCACCGGAGGGGCGGCGCGCGAGGCGGCCCCGCCCTCGGCCTCCGCCCTCTCCGGGGAGTCGACGCTCGCCATCCGGCCAGAGCATGTCGCGGTGCATAGGACGCATGTCCCGGGCGCCATCGAGGCCAGGGTGTACTCGGCGATGCCCGCCGGCTCCGAAACCCTGATCCACTGCGCCGTGCGCGGCCGCACGATCCTGGCCAAGGCCATAGGCCAGGAAGAATTCGCCACCGATCAGAAAATCTGGATCACGCTGCAGACCGACAAGATCAACGTCTACGGAAAAAGTTCGGGAAAATTGACATTGGGAGCAACGGCCTGAGCCAAAGGCCACGATCATATGCCTGGATGGAAATCCAGGTCCCATGGAGGCACGGGATGAAAAGATCGAATCGTATCATTGTACTCGCGGTATCGGCAGTTATCGCCCTGTCGATGTTCTCGGTCAACCTGTACGCGGCGGACAAGCCGAAGACCCAGGCGGCGTGGATCGCCGCGGCGGCCCTCGATTCGCCCGATACGGTGGACCAGCTTTACGCGGCCGCGAAAAAGGAAGGCAAGGTCGTCATTTACTCGATGTCCAGCCGCATAAAGAGCGTGAAGGCTGACTTCGAGAAAAAGTATCCGGGCGTGATCGTGGAAGCCTACGATATGCGCAACACGGAGATATTCGAAAAGGTCGAACGCGAGCACGCAGCGGGCATCTTCAACGCTGACGTCATCTTCGCCAAGGACTCGGACGGCACGATGGCCAACAACTTTTTCAAGACCGGCGTCGTGTTCAGCTACGTTCCCAAGGATATGGGAGCGACGCTCAACGATGAGTTCAAGACCCCGGGATTCGCGACCTATATCGAGATGAAGCTGGTGTTTTTCAACACCGAAGCCTGGCAGAAGGCGCCCATTGATAGCTGGTGGGATCTCACCCGGCCCGAGTGGAAGGGCAAGATAATGCTGACGAACCCGATGGCGGCTATCGAAACCCTGGGGCTTTTCTGCAGTTTCGCTCTTCACGCCGATGAAATGGCGGCGGCCTACAAGCAGGAATTCGGCGAGGCCATCAAGCTTTCACCGGGCGTCGAGAACGCGGGGTACGAGTTCATCAAGCGCTTCGCCGCCAACGACCTTGTCCTGACGAATTCCGACCAGGAAGTCGTGGAGGCTATCGGCGCCGCGGGCCAGAAGAATCCCCCCATCGGCATCGCCACCTCGAGCAAGATCAGGGAAAAGAGCAAGGGCCTGAAGCTCGATATGATCACCTCGCTCAAGCCGAAAACCAGCACGAAAAATCCCGCCTATCTCAACATCGTCGGCGGGGCTCCCCATATCAACGCCGCCAAGCTCCTGGTCAGGTTCATGGCGGGAGATGCCGACGGCAAAGGCCCCGGCTTCGCGCCCTTCAACGTCGAGGGAGGCTGGCCCACCCGTCCCGGCGTGCCGAACTTCAACAAAACGCAGTTGGCCGACATCAATCTCTGGAACGAGGATTCTGATTTCAACTTCTACAATTCGGAAAACGTGATCTCCTTCTGGCTTTCGCTCAAGAAATAGCCGAAAGGCGAGTCATAGGCACGGGGGTCGCCCAGCAGCCCTCGGCCGCCTTTTATCGACCATACGAGGAAACAACAGCGATGATCAAAGCGATCGCCTTCGACGGAAACGGCGTCCTCTACTACCGCGGGAAGGATTTCACCGAAGCCCTCATGGAATATATCAGGGACCGGCACCTTCCCGGCTTCGACACGAGGGCGGGAGCCGCCAATCACCTGCGCTTCATGCGCCAGTCCTTCGATGGGGCGATCGGCAAGGCGGAAGCCCTGCGCCTTTTTCTGGACTCGGCCGGAATCATCGACCCCGAGGCGCGCGCCGACATTTCCCGGAAGGAAATCGAATATTCGAAGGCGATCAGCCTTTTCCCGACAGAGAAGGAAACCCTCATCGAGCTTGCGCGCAGGGGATTCCTCCTGGGGATGATCACCAATTCCTACCAGTCGGCGGCGGAAAAGGCTTCCTGGTTCCGCGCCTTGGGGCTCGACTGCGTCGCCGAAAGGGTCGTGTCGTCCATCGACGCCGGCGTTTCCAAGCCCGACAAGGGCATTTACCTCGAATTCGCGCGCAGGGCGGGCCTGGAGCCTGAGGAAATCGCCTTCGTCGGCCACGAGGCGCCGGAATTGAGGGGAGCCAGGGAAGCGGGAATGCTGCCGATATCCTTCAATTGCGAGCCGAAAATCAGGATGGAACTTCACTTGGCAAAGTTCTCCGATCTTCTTGACTTGTTTCCCTCCCCGGTGTCTACTGCTTCGCGACCATGAACAACTACCACACGCACACCTATCGCTGCCGCCACGCCCAAGGCGACGTCGCCGACTATGTGGCCGCCGCCGCGGCCGGCGGGCTCGCCGAGCTGGGCTTCAGCGACCATTGTCCCTACCCCGACGGCCGATGGCGCGAAACCCGCATGGATATGGCGGATTTGCCCGGCTATATCGCGGCCATCGGGGCCGCGAAGGCCGCGGCAGCGCAGGACGCGGCGGCCGGCCGGGCCAGCCCCAAAATCCACGCGGGGCTCGAGTGCGAATGGGCGCCCGATTTCGAAGCCTTTTTCCGCGACGAGTTCCTGGGACGCTGGGGTCTGGACTACCTCGTCGCCGGCATCCATATGTTTCTGCACAAAGGGGAATGGCGCGATACCTATCAAATTTCCCGGGCGGACGAACTCGCTTCCTTCGCCGAGACATCCTGCGGAGCCATGGAAAGCGGGCTTTTCTCCTTTCTCGCCCACCCCGACGTTTTCTGCTACAACTGGATGCCCTGGGATGAAAGCGCGATCGCTTGCGCCCGGGATATCCTCTCCACATCGGCCAGGACGGGCGTCCCCATCGAGATCAACGGCTACGGAATGCGCAAAGCGCGCGTCCTCGCCCCCGAGGGGAAGCGCCGCCCCTACCCCCATGAGGAATTCTGGCGCCTCGCTTCCGAGTACGAGGTATCCTGCGTCGTCAACTCCGACGCTCACCGACCCGTTGACACCGCGGCCAACCTGGGCGACGGGCGCGAACTAGCGAAGAGATTCGGGCTCAAGCTTGTAGAGATTCTGCCCCCAAGGATAGAGCCCTCTCCCTGAACGAATTTTTCTTGACAGATTTTAAAACCTGCCTGACAATACAATCGCTGAATGTAAACGTATACATTGCTAATTAATTGACCGTAAACGTGTACATTCGCGGGAAAACCCTAATTCGAGGAGTTTATCCTTGGCAGAACCACTGATCCTTGTCAGAAACCTCAACAAATCCTTCCCGGGCGTCCACGCGCTAAAGGACGTCAAATTCGACCTCTACCCCGGCGAAGTCCACACCCTCGTCGGAGAGAACGGAGCGGGCAAATCAACCCTTATGAAGGTACTGTCGGGCGTTTACCAGAAGGATTCCGGCGAGGTGCTCATCGACGGGAAGCCGGTCGCCATACCCAACCCGAAAGCGGCGCAGCGCCTTGGCATTTCCATCATCCACCAGGAACTCAATCTGATGAACCACCTGACGGCGGCTCAGAATATTTTCATCGGCAGGGAGCCGAAAAGGGGCCTCGGCCTCTTCCTGGACGAAAAAGCCCTCAACCAGAAAGCGCGCGACCTCTTCGCGATGCTCAAGATGGAGATCGATCCCCGCGTGAAGATCGGCGATCTCACCATCGCGAAACAACAGATGGTCGAGATCGTGAAAGCCCTCTCCTACGATGCCCGCGTTCTCATCATGGACGAGCCGACTGCCGCCCTCAACGAGGCGGAGATCGAGGAGCTCTTCACCATCATCCGCCATCTGCGCGGCCAGGGAGTCGGAATCATATACATTTCGCACCGCATGGACGAGCTGTTCAAGATTTCCGACCGCATCACGGTGATGCGGGACGGCCATTATATCGACACGCTCGGCATAGGCGAGACCGACCTCGACCAGGTCATCGCCCTCATGGTCGGACGCAAGATCGACGCGAGCGCCCCCCAGGTCGATCTTTCCGAGGGCAAGCCCATCATGCTCAAGGTGAAAGGTCTTTCCCGGGGAAAAGTGCTCAAGGATATAAGTTTCGAGGTGAAAAAAGGCGAGATACTAGGATTCGCCGGCCTCATGGGCGCGGGGCGAACCGAGGCGGCGAGGGCTATTTTCGGCGCCGATCCCATCGATTCGGGCGAGATCTGGGTCAATGGGGCGAAGGTGACGATCAAGCGCCCCTGCGATGCGGTGCGACACGGCATCGGCTATCTTTCCGAGGACAGGAAACGCTTCGGCATCGCCATCGGCATGACGGTCGAGGAAAACGCCACGATAGCATCGATGAAGCGATTCACCGGCTTCGCGGGCTTCGTGAAGAACAAGGAAATCCGCGCCGCCGCCGCCGATTCTGTCAAAAAGCTCTCCATACGGACCCCCAGCCTCCAGCAGAAGCTGAAGTTCCTCTCCGGAGGCAACCAGCAGAAGGTTGTCGTCGCCAAATGGCTCATCCGCAATTGCGATATTCTCATCTTCGACGAACCGACAAGAGGCATCGACATCGGCGCCAAGCAGGAAATCTACGCGCTGCTCAACGAGCTCGCCCGGGCGGGCAAGACGATCATCATGATTTCCTCCGAGTTGCAGGAAATCCTGAAATTGAGCCATAGGATCGTGGTGATGTGCGAAGGGCGCGTAACCGGGGAACTTCCGGCCTCAGAAGCGACGCAGGAAAAAATCATGAAACTGGCCACCCAGCGCGAAACCATGGTCGTGGCTGCGGCCAATCAATAAACCAAGGAATGAATATGGCAGAGACACGCAACAAAGCGGCGGGGAAAACGAAAGACAGTTTCGCCACATCCTCCCAAGCGAAGCAGAAGATCCTCGCCTTCTCGAGCCTCGTACTCCTGATCGTGGGATTCTCCATAGCCTCGCCTAACTTCTTCCAGGCCAGCAACCTCATAGCGATCATGCTGGCGACGGCGGTGAACGGCGTGCTGGCGGTCGGCGTGAGTTTCGTCATCATCACAGGGGGCATCGACCTTTCGATCGGCACCCTGATGACCTTCACGGCGGTTATGGCGGCCCAGATGGTGGCCAATTGGCACCTGCCGATCTTCGTCGGCCTTGTCGTGGCCATCCTGACGGGCATCGTCTGCGGCGGGACCTCGGGGTTCATGGTGGCGAAGCTCAAGCTTCCCCCCTTCATCGCGACCCTGGGCATGAACATGTTCACGAAGGGCCTTTCCCTCATCATCGCGCACTCGAAGCCCATCTACTTCACCGACTCCCCCTCCTTCAGCCAGATTTCCATGGGATCGGTCTTTAACTTCAGCGAGGATTTCCAGATACCGAACGCCGTCATTATTTTCCTCCTCGTGGCGATCATCGCCGGCGTCATTCTGAACAAGACAACCTTCGGCCGCTACACCTTCGCGATCGGTTCGAATGAGGAGGCGGTACGGCTTTCGGGCATCAATACCGACCGCTGGAAGATAGCCGCCTACGCCTTTTCGGGCGCTATCTGCGGCATCGCTGGCATTTTGATCGCGTCGAGGCTGAACTCGGCCCAGCCCGCACTCGGCCAGGGCTATGAGCTCGACGCCATAGCGGCCGTCGTCATCGGGGGAACCTCGATGTCGGGCGGCGAGGGAACCATCATCGGGACGATCATCGGCGCCTTCATCATCAGCACGCTGACGAACGGGCTGCGCATTCTCTCGGTGCCCCAGGAATGGCAGATCGTGACGACCGGCATCATTATCATCTTCGCGGTCTACCTCGACATATTGAGAAGGAAAAAATAATCGCCGGCGAGGCCTCGGCGCGGGCGCGCGCCCCTCTAGCCCCGAAGGCCTTTTGACTTTGCGCCACACCGGTCCCTTTCGGGAACCGGAAGATTTCGATAGGAGGTTGCTATGAAAAACCGCAAGCTCGTAGCGAGCCTGGTAGTAGCAATGCTGTTGATCACCGTGTCCGGGGTTTTCGCCCAGCAGACCCTGTACATCCCTCTCATTTCCAAAGGATTCCAGCACCAGTTCTGGCAGGCCGTAAAGCAGGGCGCCGAACAGGCGGCCAAGGACTTCAAGGTGAATATCACCTTCGAAGGCCCCGAGTCGGAAACCATGGTCGACAAGCAAATCGACATGCTCGCCGCCGCCCTCGCGAAGAAACCGGCGGCCATTGGATTCGCCGCCCTGGATTCCAAGGCGGCTCTGCCCTACCTGCAGAAAGCCAAAGCCGCCGGCATCCCCGTCATCGCCTTCGACTCCGGCGTCGATAGCGACATCCCCCTCACGACCTGCGCCACCGATAACGTCGCCGCGGCCGCCTACGCCGCTGACATGATGGCCAAGCTCATCAACAACCAGGGCGAAGTCGCCGTGATCGTCCATGACCAGACCAGCCGCACCGGCATCGACCGCCGCGATGGTTTCGTCAACAGGATCAAAGCCAAGTATCCCAAGATCACCATCGTAAGCGTCCAGTACGGCGAAGGCGACCACCTAAAATCCACCGATCTCGCCAAGGCAATCATCCAGTCCCATCCAAATCTCAAGGGTTTCTTTGGCGCCAACGAAGGCTCGGCCATCGGCGTGATGAACGGCGTCAAGGAAATGAAGAAAGTCGGCAAGATCGTGGTGATCGGCTATGACTCCGGCGCGGCCCAGATCGCGGCCATCAGGGCAGGCGAAATGAACGGCGCCATCACCCAGAACCCGGTCGGCATCGGCTACAAGACGGTGGAGAGCGCGGTGAAGGCCCTCAAGGGCGAAAAGCTCCCGAAAATCGTCGACACCGGCTTCTACTATTACGACAAGACCAATATCGACGATCCCAAGATCGCCGCGGTATTGTATCAGTGAGCATTCTCCTTTAAGGTGACTCGGTGACAATTCCCCCGCCGCGTGAAGCGACGGGGGAATTCTTCCGAATGAAATCGAATCGAGCAATCTGGAGCGCTGCATCGTGATTATCTGCTGCGGAGAGAATCTCATCGACATGGTTCCCCTCGAGGGCGCGAAGAGCGGCGCGGGGGTCCCGGCCCCCTATGGCAGCTTTCGGGTAGCTCCCGGAGGTTGTCCCTACAACAGCGCCATCGCGGCCGCCCGTCTGGGAGCCGAGGTGAGTTTCCTGGGCGCCATGTCATCCGACTTTCTCGGCGACAAGCTCTTCTCGAGGCTTGTGGAGAATGGGGTGGGAACGGAGCTCCTGATTCGTTCGCGGCGTCCCGTCCTCCTGGCCTTCGTGGAGAAGAACGCCGCCGGCGAAGCCCGGTACGCTTTCTACGCCGAAGGCGCCGCGGATCGTTCGCTCACCGCCGACATGCTGCCGCCATCGCTTCCGGCGGAAGCGCGCTTTCTCCTCGTCGGATCGGTCTCCCTCATGCTCGAACCCTCGGCGAGCGCCATTTCCCGGCTCATGGAGCGGGAGAGCGATCGGATTCTCGTCAGCTTCGATCCCAACATTCGGCCCAGCCTCATCCCCGATAAGGCTGCCTATCTCGAGAAATTCGAGAGGCTTTGCGCCTCCTGCGCCATCGTGAAGGCATCGGATTCCGACCTCGAATGGCTGTACGGCTCGGCGCCCATCGGCGATATCGTCGTGCGTATCCTCGGGCTGGGGCCCGACCTGGTCTTCGCCACCTTGGGCGGAAAGGGCAGCCTGGCCGCCACGAAGCGGGCCAAGGCTTCCATCGAGGCATTCCGCGTCCCTGTGGCCGACACGATTGGCGCGGGGGACACCTTCCACGCTGCCATCCTCGCCGCCCTGGACAGGAAGGGCGTCGCGTCGAGGGCGGCGCTTTCGGCGCTGGGGGAGAGCGAACTTTTCTCCCTTCTGCGCTTCGCCTCGGCCGCCGCCGCGATCAATTGCACCCGGCAGGGAGCCGACCCTCCCCGCCTGGATGAGCTGGAACGCGCGTATCCGGGTTGCGGATTATGAGCCGGAAACTCTATAGTAGGAGACCGTCATGCTGATCGGCATAAAACCTTGCATTTCCCCCGAGCTCCTCTCCGTCCTCTTCAGGATGGGGCATGGCGACGAGATCGTCCTCGCCGACGCCTTCTTCACGGGCGACTCCCTCAATTCGAGAGTCGTCCGAGCCGACGGCATCAGGATACCCGATCTCCTGGACGGCATCCTGCGGCTCATCAACCTCGACGACTTCGTGGATGCCCCCGTCATTATGATGCAGCCCACCCATGGCGACACGATCGACCCCGAGGTGGAGCGGAGCTATAGGGAAGCGATCGACCGCCATTGGCCCGATACGCCTGCGATAGCGCGGATGGAGCGATTCGCCTTCTACGAGCGGACGAAAAAAGCCTTCGCCGTCGTCATGACAGGCGAGACGGTCAAATACGGGAACATCATCCTCAAAAAGGGAGTCATCCCCGTTTAAGCAAGCAATAGGAGCCACCATGCCATCCTTCGTCGCCGATCTTCTTCCCGTTCTCGCGCTCTTCGCCGCCGGCGCGGTGGCGGGCAGGCGAGGGCTTATCGGTGACGCGGCGGTCGATGGGATGAAAAAGATCGTGGCTTCGGTGGCCCTGCCCACTCTCCTCTTTTCCGCCTTCGCGGCCACGAAGATCGAGGCGGCTCACCTCGCCCTCATCGCCGCGATATTCTCCTCCTGCGCCCTGATGGGCTTCGCCGGTTTTTTCCTTTCCCGGATCCTTAAGCTTCCGCAGCCGTCCACGGTCTTCCTCTTCCAGGGCTTCGAGGCGGGCATGCTCGGCTACGCCCTTTTCGGGGCTTTCTTCGGCCTGGGGGAGATTCCCCGCTTCGCGACCGCCGATCTGGGACAGGTCGTCTACGTCTTCACCATCCTGATGAGCCAGATGCTCAGGCCCGTCGGACCCTCCGACGCCGTCGGATCCTCCGACGCTGCCCGCGGCCCGGGCGCCATCGTCATATCCATGCTGAAATCGCCGGTGATCCTCGCTATAGCGGCGGGCATCATCGTTTCCGCGATATTCGGACAAAGGCCAAACCTGCCCTGGGCCCAAGGCGGCTTCCTCGCCAAGACCTTGGCGACCGTGGGCGGCCTGACCACGCCCCTCGTCTGCGTCAGCGTGGGCTATGGCTTGCGTAAAGGTATTTCCGGCGGCCGCGATGTCCTGAAAGCCGTCCTGGCCCGCATGGCCGTCGCGATTCCCATCGGCTTTCTGATCGCCTATACCCTTCTTCCCCTTCTCGGCATACCGCTCGGGTACTCGCGGGCGGTGGTCGTCCTCTTTCTTCTTCCCCCGCCCTATATCATCCCCATTTTCAGGCAGGAACGCGAGGAAGCTGACTACAGCAGCGCGGTTATTAGCCTCCATACGGCGCTGTCCATGGCCGCTATCGTCGTTTTTGCCCTCGCCGTGGCGGGGAATAGCGCCGCGGGGAGCATCGCCTCGGGAGTCGGCGCGTGAACCACCACAGCGTCACGATCCGCGACGTGGCCAAGTACGCCATGGTCTCGACCGCCACCGTCTCCCGCGTCCTCAACAACGACGACAAGGTGACGGACTCGACCAGAGACAAAGTGCGCGCGGCGATGGAAGCCCTCGGCTACAAGGTCAATGTCGTCGCCAGAAGCTTGAAAACCTCCGAGACAAAGACAATCGGCATCATGGCGCCCGATCTTTCGGGCGACTTTTTCATGTATATCGCGGAGAGCATGGACAGGGAGCTTTCGGCCCACGGCTATTCTCTCGTCGTCAGCGTCTCCCACGATTCGGCCGAGGAGGAGGCGAAGCGCCTCCGGCACCTGGCCGAACGCCTGGTGGACGGTATCGTGATGATCCCGGCCACCGACAAGGGCGCGCATTTCGCCTTTCTCAAGGACTATGGCATTCCCGTCGTCTTCGTGGACCGTAGGGTGAACGACATCGATGCCGACTGCGTCCTCACCGAAAACGAGGAAGGCGCCTTCGAGGCGACGAAGGCCCTCATCGACGACGGCTACACGAGGATTGGCTTCATTGGCGGCAAGCCCGAGATTTCGACCTCGATCGAACGGTTCTCGGGCTACCGGCGGGCCATGGAGTCGGCGGGGCTCGCGATCGAGGAAGAATTCGTCCGCTTCGGGCCACCGACCCTTCCCTTCGGCTATCACGCCATGGAAGAAATGATGAAACGGGAGGATTCGCCCGACGCCTGGTTCCTGGTGAACGCCTTCACCCATATCGGCGCCACGAATTACCTGACGAGCGAAGGCAAAGCCAGGGCCCAGCGAATCGTCATCTCGGCTTTCGACGAGATGCCCTATTCCCCCCTCCTGCGCTACTGCAGGTACTCGGTACAGCAGCCGATCGCCGAGCTGGGAAAGACGGCGGCCAGGCTTATCCTCAAGCGGATACGGGAACCTGACGAAAACGGGGCACAGGTGATCCGACTGAAGACGCGCCTCATACGGCACGCCAACAAGCTGTGAATCTCGACGCGGGGCTTGGCCCCCTTACACGATAATTATTTTGAGGAGGACAGAAATGTCGGATTTTGAAGTACAAGCGCCAACGATGCGGCTGAAGGGAAGCCTTCCCAAGGTGGGGATAAGGCCGGTGATCGACGGCCGCCGCCGCGGCGTGCGCGAGAGCCTGGAAGAGGTGACCATGGGGATGGCGGTGGCCGCGGCCGCGCTCATCTCAAAAAGCCTGAGGCACGCCTCGGGTCAGGCGGTGGAGTGCGTGATCGCCGACACGACGATAGGCGGGGTCACCGAGGCGGCGGCCACCCAGGAAAAGTTCGAGCGCGAAGGCGTCGCCGTCACCCTCACCGTAACCCCCTGCTGGTGCTACGGCTCCGAAACCATGGACATCGATCCTAAGAACATCAAAGCGGTCTGGGGCTTCAACGGGACC
>Ga0074195_1001623_pt1 | contig 30008 bp, 21 predicted proteins | sample EPASupsiteHSE623_FD_64525 | JGI IMG/M metagenome (GOLD analysis project Ga0074195, IMG submission 64525) | Bioremediated contaminated groundwater from EPA Superfund site, New Mexico - Sample HSE6-23 | ecosystem: Environmental > Aquatic > Deep subsurface > Groundwater > Contaminated ... | reverse complement strand
CACCAGCCGCAGCACCGACGCCTGCCGCCATGAAAGTCTCTTTATCAAAACCAACGGTGCCTGTGGCGGCATATTTAACACCCACGCCAGTGGTAGCACCTGTTAACGCGCCTAAAGATGTTGTTAAGGAAGGCGTGTACACAGCCACGCTCTTGGCAATACGGCCTGCCCCTGCCACAACGCGACCCGTCTGATACGCCGCATAGAATGATTTCGGACTATTGATCACTGCCTGCATGCCGGCAAGTTCCGTCGCTGACCAACCCTTGATACCCTGGAGGCCGGCGTCATAACCTAACTTCAAGGACTGTTTGATTTCAGGGAAGCTCTCGGCGATCTTGGTCGCAGCGCTGGTGATCGCAGGAGCCAGCTTAACAGCCCCAACACCAGCCGCAGCACCGACGCCTGCCGCCATGAAAGTCTCTTTATCAAAACCAACGGTGCCTGTGGCGGCATATTTAACACCCACGCCAGTGGTAGCACCTGTTAACGCGCCTAAAGATGTTGACGCACTCGGGACAAAATCAGGATATTTAGCAGCTATCTGAGCAATCTTATCTCCAAACAAAGACGCATATCTTCCAACAGGACCAATAGCGCGTCCTGCCACATAGCCCGCGCTGAATAATTTCGGATAATCAAATGCTTTTGTCCCAAAAAGAGCTGCAGAATTTAACCCTGTGCCTCTAAAGCCCAATTGATAACCTGCCTTCAAGGCTTGCAAGCCTTGTGATTGCGACGTCGCCGTTATAGCTCTCCAACCCTTGCTTACACCACCTACCAGAGCTTCTCCTCCAGCCTGATAAGCATATGCTTCAAAAACATTAAAAGCAGCCTGGTCCAAGCTTAAAGGGCTACCCGTCGCTGCAATACTGCTGGCCTGACCAATCAATAAATTAAAGTTTGCAAAACCTTGAGTCGTCTGCGGAATCCACAAAGCTCTCTGCAAAGCTTTCTCACCAAAACTTAATGCCAGTGGCGTTGCCGTACCTTCAACAACAACACCATCAACAACACTGCCCGCAGCAAGTTGGACGCCGCTACGAACAGCAATGCCTTCAGCCAACTTTGCTCCGGCGACAGGCAACAAGTTTGACACGCCGATTAAAGTGCGATTTTCAGGGGAAAGATAATGTCCTTGGGTCTTGAAAGAAACTTCATCGCTGATTAAATCTGTCGCTGCTACCCAACCAAGAGTTTTCCCTGCAACCTTTATACCACTTATACCTCCGGTACCAACAACTTCTAACCCCGTTTTGCCAGTAAGGGTCATGCTCGAACCAGCCCATGTCAAGAGAGCACCCCAGAAACGTCCCTCAGAAACCTTGGCATCGGACATAACTTCTCTGGCATATCCTTTCATGAAACCATAATAATCACCAAGCCCTGTATTCTCATAATTCAAACCTCTCATACGAGGATCCATTTTCTGAATCTCTCGATTGGCCATTTGATTAAGACTCAATTTCTGCTCACGGCTCAATCCAATGTCCGCCATAATGCTCTTTGAAAAATACCGAGCGCCCCAATTCTCGTAATCGTCGCGGGTTTCTTGGCTAAGGAATGGCACCCGACTAACACCGTAAGCACCCATGGAACCAACTGTATTCTCAACAACGTTATACACCATATAGTTCGCCAATCTTCCGACGGATTTTCCAGCCCCGACAACAGGATGATCCAGATATTCCGGCATCGACATACTCGTTAACGCCGTAGACGAAGACAAATAACTAATTAATCCCTGCAATTCAGTGTGAGTAGCGGGATTATAATTCTTGATAATTTCACTATTGGCTAACATTCTTGCACTCTGCTGAAGCGTAATATTTTCCGTGTCAACAGAAGTACGGAATTCCTTAAGAAGAGTTTTATATTCTTTCCTGGAAAGCCCTAGCTCAGCTTGCGTATCCTGATTCATACCTAAGACAAATTTTCTATTCTGGTCGTACCTCGTTTTGTCTTCTTTTAATATCTGAAGCGCTATACCCGGATCTGATTTGGCGACTGCATCAAGTGCCGCAATTTTCAGCCTTGTCTCAGACACCACATTCGGTGACAATAATTCACTCTGACCTGAAAGCTTCTGCTTTAATTCCAGGGCTTGGGCAGGCGTCATGGTCGTTGAATAACTGGTAGCGTATAAACCAAGAAGTTCTTTTGCGATAGCCTCTCTTTTCTGAATAACCAGTTCATCGTCCACGCGGCCGCCGTTAGCCTGTGCCATTCGGTTATATTTCCACAATTCTGCTTCTTTAGCAGCGATCTGAGGGAATTTAAACGCGGCACTTTCAGCCCAATTGATATCTCCGTTCTCAACGCGACCAACAATTCTTCGTTTCGCTACAGGACTATTTTTGTCAGGGCTTTCAACCGCCATCTGTAAAACCCACTTCCTGGAACTGTTGAGCTTATATTCATTAAGACTGTAGACATTATCTTTGCTATCTTTAACCACCACGATTGCGGTCGTGCTCCCATCTTTCTTTGAAACAGAGGTAACAGTCTGCTGAATCAAACCACCAGCGATTGGTTTCGTTGTGACCACCTGATCCTTAGTGCTGGCAACAGTTTTAGCTGTCTTCTTTGTCATGTCGTCCAAAGAAGATTGAACGCCTGTCTGAATATTCTTTACAATCGTGCCAGAGGAATACTTTATTTGTCCGTCGCGATCCGCATAGGCAATGGCTTCCTTAGCGAGAACAACATTACCGTCTTTGCTGACTTTTGTTCCTGCCGGCATCTTAAATTGCGCGCTCTCGGCCCAAACGATCTTATCGCCCTCAATATGGCCGACAATTCTTCGTTTCGCTATAGGGCTATTCTTGTCAAGGCTCTGCACCGTCATAGCACTCTCACCATTTACAGCAAAACTATAAATATTGTTTTTGCTATCCCTGACGATTTCTGTCATGCTGCCGTCTTTTTTCGAAGTGATTGTCTGTTTGATCAAGCCACCCGACAGAGCCGTTTCCTTAACAACACTTTCCTTTGAAGTCGTTTGACTCATAGCGTTATTCTGTAAAACGAATCCTTGAGCTGTTAAATTCACGCTGCCGGATAAAACAACGGTTCCGCCGTTTGTAGTCTTAATAGGAGTATTCTTTGCGTAGAAAAGTGCCAGAGGCTTATCATAATTGATCGCGGAACCGGAGCTTGTCACATCAACAACGATCGTCTGCTTTTTACCGCTGGTAGCGCCTTCTAAAGAAGGAATGTGTGTGCCCATTTTTTCGCCGGCAGCTACCTCAATCTCTATCCTGTTTCTGGAATTCCCGACAGGCTTAATCGTAATACCTTCCCCTTTAGGTATCTCATAAGTATTGCCGGCAAAGTACGTAGTACTCATCTTTTTAGTTTCGTCGAAAACCTTCTTGGTCTCACTGACATAGATTCGGGCAGACTCTAAAACCACTGTTTTAGATTGGCCTTTCTTGTCTTCTTTGGTAGTAATAGACAGATCGCCCTGCAAGACGCCCGGAAGTTTGCGGTTATCGGCAAGGCTCGTGTCGCCCAGATAGAACAAAGGCATACCTTTAGGATATATCTTTTGATCAAATTGGCCGTTTCTCCACTGCTCAACAGACTGGAATTTTTTATCAGGATCAACGGGCGCCACCACGTCATAATCCAGGTACTCTCCATTTTTCTCTTTTAAAATACCGCCATCAGGACCCTTAAGCGTGTATTCTTTATTCTTTGTAAAATTCAAGTGTCGGATTTCCCGCGGCCCCACCTTGCTTTCCTTACTATCGAATCCATACGTGAAATAGTCAGCCTCTGTCGGCATTTTAAATTTATCCATATTGAATCTATCAAATTTTGCTTCGATAACAGGTGAGCCGCCGACAAAAGTAGTTTGAGAAACAACGGAATTTAAATACTTATCCTGGACCACGGTGATCGCATCAACATAGTCGTATTGTCCGCTTGCATTTACCTTAATCCCAGAACCGCCATCACCCGTCGGTGTTGTGATATAGCGATACGGATGGACTGTCGAAAAAACTTCAATCTTTTCAATTTTGTCCTGGCTGGTAGGATGAGAAACAACTGTCGTAACATCTCCAATCCCCAGCCTTAAGATTGATGTCGTCTCTGTCGGCGTCACTATGGTTAAATCACGATGGATGTATTTATCGTAATCCTGCGGAATGATCGGAGATGTTGCCTCGTCCATCGATTTCTTAAATTCAGGAATTTTCTCAAGCTGCGCCTGTCCCCATGCCGCCCATTGATCAACTTTCTGATTGTCTCTATACGTAGCCAAATTAATACTAGTTCTACCGCTAATAGAAGTTTGCTGGCCTAAACCATCAATAATATGGAACGTCGCATTAGGAGCATCGAGATTCATAATAGCTGCGGTGTAATAATTTTTTACCTTATCATCATTTAAGGATGGATCCGAAATCACGATACGATCCATATCCGGACTCTTTTTCAAAACAATATCCAGGGCCTCTTTTCCATAGGCTTTTTCTAAAATGGAAAAATCAATAATACCCCTGCTATCTGTCACAACTTCCAGAGGGTTATGCGAATCTCTGCCTAACGTAAGAGCATGAAGAACAGACGGGCTTTTAACTGTTGACCCGAACAGGCCGCCAAAACTATTATTATCAGCTTCTGACCTTCTTAAAATTGTGTTGAGCATCCGAGCCGGCAACGAAGGCGTTAAGGCATCACCCCAGGTATTTGTTTTTATCCAGCCTGTTATTGTTCCCGGATCGCCGTAATCTGCGATAGACCAGTTTGAAAGAGTTCGCTGGAAAGGCGTTAAAGGATCAGATATTATTTGTGGCGCAGACGCAATGGCTGGCGTCACAGCAGTAATTGTAGATACCTGTTGAGATGGCTTGGCCGATCCAGATCCAAACTCTTCTATGATGGCCTTTTTCATACTCTCGTTGTCATGAATAAGAGTTGGGGGTTGTAAAACAATATCACCCCTCTGTGTTGGAGAAGCTGGTTCTGTAAATTTAGAAGCCGCCTCTGCTGGAATCAGCAAAGAAGGATTGGTTATTGCATTCATCCTTGATCTTTTATCTCTTTCAACATCTAAGTTTGAAGGAGTGGTTGGAGTAAGAAGACCGTCCGAACCCGCTGCTCCAGGAATGATTGTTGTCGTGGTTTTACCGCTGGGGCCACTACCCACTCCAATTACTGGCTCTTTTTGATTCTTGTCTACCAGAATCTCAAGATTCGACATAGACTCTCTCATAAACATATTGATAGGAAGAGCGTAGAGCGGAATGTTAACAGAAACCAACCCTAAATCCGTTAATGCTTTATTTATCTCGGGGTCATTTTGGATAACCCATTTATAGGCTTTTTGAATGCCTTCAACCGTGACGCCGCTTGCTTTTTGTCCTTCAATTCTCATCCGAGCTTTTTCTACTGCTAATTCTTTTACCTTATTACCATCTATCTTCTGTTGCTCTGTCGGCTGCGCATGCCAGATATCATTGGTCAGCATCCCTGTAAATGTCGAACCGTAATTTAAACCAGACAAGCCAGGAATCTTGTTCAACCCATTATTCGAACTAAACACCGGCCGGACATACCACTTGCCGATGGATGTCAGGAAAGAATCTGTGTCCTTGCCCTGCAAATTTTCAGGATTAATGCCAAAGAAATCATAAACTCCTGATGTGAAACCTAATGAACCGCCCGACGCCAAGCCAATAGAATTGCGCACAACGCTGCCTAAAGAATCAACCGGATGATGGATGATAGCGCCACTGATCGAACCCTCCCCGCCAAAATCGCTCTTAGCCCAAACCATCAAATTGTCACGAGCCGCATCACCTAAAACAGCGCCAGCCAACTTTCCTGAAATACTATCTGAAGAGAACCAAAAATCTTTACTATGAAGCTCGACATAAGTTTCTAACTGATTCTTGTCCCACATATCCATGGTAGGACTATCGGACAACTTAAGTGTCGTATTCAAATTATGTGCGATGCCACGGAGCCGATCTAATTCCTGCGTTTGGCCCAAAGTCAGAGCACCTGGCATTTCCATTGCCAAATCTTTTCCAGCAGTAGGATCGTCAGGAACAATAACAGTTTCATGCGGAATTGTTATAAGCTCGGGCTGAGCTTCTATCAGAATTGGCGACAGAGTAATAAAAACTTTTGCCTCTGCTTCAGCATTTGCGGATTGAACCAACTCTTTTGAAGCAATGGTGTAGGTTCCCGCCTTTATTGTATCTGCGCCTACCTGAAGATCTTCTTTGAATTGAACAATAGAATTTGATTTTTCGTCGGGGAACACAACGCGATCATCATCCAATACATTGACATCAAATTTCGGCGCCTGCATTCCTTCAATATTGCCAGGTTGAGAAACTTCTGGCGTCTTTACAGGCGCAACAGAAGGAAAGGCATTTTCCCAATCTTCTTTTAAATTAACATTAACTGGTCCTTTTTCATTTGCTTTACCGTTCTTATCAGAAATACCATCTCTTGGAACTATCATGACCTTCGGTTCTATAGATTGCTCAGCCGCTGGCGTAGACGAAGTCCCAAAAACTTTTGACCATTCATCTATTGGCTTAATCAATGCACCTGGTGTAGCTTCTGACGTGGCCGCTGGCGTCTGCGCGATTGGTGCAACAGAAGGTGTTTTCAAATCAACAAGTTCAGATTTTCCAGCCTCTTTTAGCTCTGCCCATTCGGATTTTGGAAAGAAACCCTTAGGCGCTATGGACTCTAGCATCTCCGTGGCTGACTTTCCCCTGGCATAAGGCCCAAGTATTGGCCCAAGCATAAAAAATGCCCATGTATCTTTAGTAGAATCTTTTAAAGCCAGAGACTCCATCAAGCTGGGAGTTTTACTAGCCTCAGCTCCTGCAAGGGCGGACCAAGGGCCATTCGTTGTGCCAGGACTTATCAACCATCCTGATATCGTACCATCCACGCCCATCGGCCTTGAGCTCCAAGACATCCCAAGCCATTTTTCGGCATGATTCTCTTGAACAAGGTTTGTCACATCTTTATAGACGCCCTTTAAAACATTTGTGACATGTTCATCACCTTTTATCGTATTTAAAACATCTAAGTGAGAATTAAATTCTTCTTCACTAAATTCTCCGTTAAAATATCTGCCAAAGATCGCTTTTTTCTCTTTAAGAGTAAGCTTGTTAAACCCATCCTTGGCATCTCTAATATTATGGATCCCGCCAAAACCCTCTTTACCAATAACCATAATATTATTTACAGCCATGGAATGGCTTGTATTCACCCACTCGCTCAATAACCACTGGTCCATGGATCGATTGATCAAATCCAAACCGCCCTTATCCTTAAAATCACTAAAGGATGAATAACCGCCATTATCCAGATAATAATCCACCGACTTTTTAATACTGGAAATACCTGTCATATCAAGCACATTTGACACGTACGTATATTGCTTATACTGACTTCTGATATCATAGCCGTTTTTGTCAATATTCCGTGGGTCATAAGGAGCAGTACCATGAAGGCTAAAAACATCATTTGTACGGTCAGAAAAGTTAGTTGCTATTGAATTCAGGATGCCGTTTTCATTCGGCACAAGGATGCCTTTCATTATTGCGGTTGCATCGAAATTAATGATCGACATTGTCGAAGAATCCAATCCCCATTTATTTTCCCCGGTTTTTGAATCATATTTACCACCCATGGCGCTTAAACCAACAGACAGGGCTCCTTGCAAAAATGAAGACCCGATCATATCGTTAAAACTATAGCCTGTAGCCCATCCGCCTGTTGCAGAACCAAGCATAGCGCTAAAACCTTTAGCATAAGGATAGCCATGGGAACCAAACAACTCGTATTTTGTCGCAATCGTTTGTACTGCAGAACTGACAACGCTCTTCGTGGCATATTCCAAAAAGTCTGTATTTGAAACTGATAATAAAAATGCCCCGACCCAGCGATTATTAAAACTGCTTGTATCAAGCACTGTTGTTTTAATGCTTGACTGGTCAGGCGGCTTAAGCCAATTTAGCACAGACTGCACAGAGGACTGCATGGATTGCGGAAGATAGCCCACAACACCACTTGGCGAAGAAGCGGGAGTCTGGGCAAGAGACACTTCCATGGGAGTAAAATCTAACGTTACGCCCAGGCTTCCAGGGGCGAACAAACTGTTCCCCGAATTCTGAGTTGTCGAGAATGGAGTATATTCAAACTTATCCGGGACCAACGAGAAATCTGAAGGCGCACCCGTTGTTTCTAATGTTTCTAATGCGCCATCACCCGTTGCAGAAGTAGCGGGTTTATCAAGATCGATAGCGGCTTCATCCGTTAACAAACCACAACTTTTAAAAAATTCGGCAGCACCTTTAGTAACGGTGCTTATAGAAGTGTCCCCTAATCCCATAAAAAGCGTAGAAGAACCAACAGAACCCACTACGCCAGGAAGTAAGCCGGCAAAAATATTTTTAGCCCAATTGTTATCTGACACCCCGCTAAACATTTTATCAAATGCCAGACTTGCCCCAGCTGAAATAGCACCGGTGACAGCGCCTTTGATACCACTGGTTGCAAGAGGCCCAAGATTATTATAAGACCATTGCATCAAAGAATCCTTAGCGAAAGTCTTCGGATCTGGCGTCGAGCCAGCCATTCCTCCTAAAGCGCCTGCGGTTACAGAACCCCAAACCTGGGCTGTTGTAGGAGACCAACCCCACTTGTCCATACCGATTTCAGCAACCTTGCTTCCTATTTCACTTGCTGCCTGGCCTATGGCAAAATTCGTAAACTGAGTTCCAAAATCCGCTCCAGGTGCGATCCACATCGATACAAGCGTTAACCCAATGTCAACGATCATTGGGCCCGGCTTAGGATGCTTAAGATCATCAAAATATTCTTTATTATTTGGATGATAAAAGTTTTTCCGCTCCTGGATGGCGCCGCGCACAGCCTTTGCTACTTCATCAGAAAGAATTTCTATATCCAAACCTTCGACGTTAGCATTAGCAAGCAAAAGGCCATACCTTGAGAACCGACGATCAAATTCTTCTTTTGTTAAAATATTTTCTTTTCCATTATCACTGATTACAAAAGAATCTTTAGAAAGTCCTTTAACGAGCACCATATGGTTGTCATCCAAGAACGCAATAAACGGAATTAACTTATTCAGCGCTTTTGAAATCTTTTTATTATCTAGTGAAAAGTCTCTCCAGTGAAATGGTTTCAGATGAAGGCCAAACAGCGTCGCAGTTTTTTCTAAAGCGAATAAAGAGCTTTCAAGTTTTTTGTTTTTATCATAGGTATATATATCTAATGAATCAGATACTATATCAATCAATAACGCACTGTGGGCGATCTGCACAGGCGAAACACGCTGCCCCATAAGTTCTAATAATCCAGCTAAAGACAACGCGCCGCATGTGACAAGGCTGCGGCTGGAATCAAGCATCCACGCGTGTAATTCATTAAGTTTATTTTCTGTAAGAGATAAAGGATAATTCCTGTGTATTGTAACATCATTGGATAAACGAATGTCCGTGGCGTCTTTGTTAACCAAAGAAGCTAAAGCCTCTTTAACAGCCGCGGCTAAAACTTTATTAGAAACATTGGGTTGCTCAGAGACAGACCTCCCCGCTGCTACGGAAGCTGACTGAACAGGAGATGTTATCTCTTGTTTCATCGCACCGCGCCAATTATAGTCAACAGCCCACGCTACCTGCTCAGGCAGGAAAGTTAGGACTATCAACCACGCAACAGCCTTCATCCAAAGCTTATTGCGAAAGTCTAACACGCTATACGTTTGGTTGCTTGGCTATGCACCTACATCCTCCTTTCCGCAAGAATTCTCTGCTCATCGGCATAAGCAGAGGTATTTAATCGCATTCCGCCACAGAACACGATCATTGTCATTATATTGACCACAAGATCATTTATCATTTCAGCAATAGAACGTCTCATATTAATGCATGCCTCCCAATAAATTGCCGCTCATAAACTGTATGGCAATAGGGCCGCCGACAATAACACCAACCACCGGCAAGATGAAAAATATAAGCGGGATAAGCATCTTCATCGGTGATTGAAGCGCTGCGCGCTCCGCGCGCCTGAAAAACCGCTCACGCGTATCTTCGGACAATATCGCAAGTGCTTCTGCGATCGGCGTTCCCATCCTGTCCGCCTGAATAAGCGTGCGGCAAAAAGCCGTTACGTCCGGCGCCGTGATGCGGCGCGACAAATCCTTCAGCGCTTCTCTTCGCGGCTTGCCAACTTTTATTTCATGCAACATGAGCGACAACTCCTCGATAAAAGCCGTGGTCTTTGATTTTTCAACGATCCAGCGCGCGGCTGCGATAAAATCCAACCCAGCGTCCACGCACAAAGATAAGAGATCCACTGTATCCGGCAACGAACGCACAACCGCTGCTCTTCGCTGCGCAAGTTTAATATTAAGCCAAAGATCAGGTAAATAAAATCCAATCACAGCTGCGATGAAAGTCTGTGCAAAAGCTTCTCTGGGCAAAAACCCCATGGCCAGCATAAACGCGCCAACCCCAAAAAATTCCTTGGCGCCGAAAAATTGCTCAGCCGACATTGCCACGCGCGCCCCGAATAATTTATTATCCATATTTTCGCGTTTCACGAATTTACGCACCACGAAATAATTCAAAGGCCCGAAAATATCAAAAATACGCACTAAAACATTCTTCTTATCCTGCGCATTCACTTCATAACGAAGCCTGCGCTTGATCGTACGCCTCAGCTCTGTGGTCGAAAAAAACCACAAAAATAAATTCATGAAGATCAGGAAGAGCCCAGCGAACAATAATATTTGTGACAGATAAACAGTCATGTCAATCTCTCCTATACATTCACCTTACTAAAAGCTTTGATCATCATAATTCCCATGGCTTCTGAAACAATCGCGTAAATCATCAATCCGCGCCCCGTGGCATTTGAAAGCATGATGTCAAAATAATTCGGCTGAAACGAAATGACAAGGATCGCAAAAGCGATCGGCAGCATGGACATCACAACACCCTGGATCTTACCCTGCATGCTCAACGTCTTAACGTTATCATTGATCTTGATCTTGGCACGTATGGTTTCAACCAGCCTGTCAAACAAAAGCGTGATATCGCCACCTGTCTCGCGCGCCACCAGGATCGCCGTTGTTAAAAGATTAAGCTCTTCTGACGGCATGCGTTTGTTCAAATTTTCAAAAGATTCTTCCAAAGAAATACCCATCTTGTTTTCGCGTAAGATCAAGCCAAACTCCTGGCTTAAAGGCGGCGGAAGCTCTTCCACAAGGGCCTCGATAGACTGCAACAAGCTTAAACCGCCCTTTAAACAACTTGAAAGAATCATGAGGCCGTCTGTAATCTGAGACGAAAATTTTGCTTTTCTCGCCAGAATAAGATTTTTAACAATAAGCGCCGGGATCGCAAAACCGACAGCCAGGCCTATCAAAGCACCGATCACGCTTTTCGTTATCACAAGAGCTACGACGCACAATAAGGCCGGCGAACCGACGTTTAAAAGAAATAATTTCTGAGGATCAAGGTCTAAGAACATCTCTTTAAGCCTGGTGCGCTGTGTTTCAACGCCCCGCACGCGCCAGCTGTAAAATTTATCAAAAGCCATCGGCACCAGCTGGTAACACGCCAGCGCGACCGAGGCGAAGATAAACATAAAGATCAAACCCTGTAAGACCAACATTGTTACTCCTCTTTATTCATGCGCAACAACACTTGTAGCACCTGGAGCCGGATCGTACTGCCTGCCTTCTGTTGCAAAAGTAGAATCAATGGCCGCTTTCCATTTGTAACTAATAGCCCTTTTGATCATTGTTTGCATCGCTATCATGGACAACACCAACACAGAAACTAAAACAGCGTATTCCATTATCGATATGCCTTTCTTGTGTTTTGTCGTCAAAAAAATGAACATTTATCGGCTCGTAATATTTTGACCGCCTTGCCCCGGGACGCCGCTTGACGGATTAAACTGTTGCGCTGTATTAAGGAACCTTTCCGGATTCTCGCTCTGTTCCAATAATCCCAAAATTTTTACGGCTTGTTCAGGATCATATCCCGGAGCTACTCCCTGTACGCCGACAATTTTCCTATTTAAACCCTCATGACTTACATAGAAAAAGAATGTCCGGCTCAAATCAACAACATTAACACCAACAACCTTTATCTTTGGGTCATCTTTAACCATGCGCCAATTAAACACGCGTATATTTTTATACATAGTCATCATGTATTTATACCCCTGTGAAAAAGAATCGATCAAATTCTTTTCATAAGATTCTTTAATGCTGCGGCTCGGCAAAGCGTTATACTGTGTTGCAACGTCCTGCGCGAAGAAATTCGCTTTTGACCAATCAATCATGGCCGCCGCCGCATAATCACCATCACAGAATAGTTTCCAAAATCTGCGGGCAAATGCCACATCGTCTTCCTGAACCAAGGCGCACCCTGCCAGCACGCAACCGCCTAAAAAAAGTATCATAAAATTTTTCAATAGCTTTTTCATCCATCTCTCCTTTTGCATATTAATTAACCGCATTGATCCCAACAATATTAGCCGAATCATCGGACCTGTTAACCGAATAAGTTGCTCGCGAAGTCTTATCCATTGAACGGCGAAACGGATTCCACGCCCCTAATATCCCCAAACCATTAGCCGGAGTTTCTACCTGAGTGACCTTAACCCAGCACCTGCCCCCGCTCGCAGAGCCATCATCTGCATAATCTAATAAATAGATACAGGTTTTTCGCCAGGTTTTCCTTTTTCTATAACGAGGCGATAAAAAATCCCCCACCTCAACTCTTATTGACTTTCTACCTCTTGAATCTGTCCAGGAATATGTCGGGCTCAAGCCCCCATAACTGGCCAATCTCGCAGCTATAGCACTGTCCGAAGTCAAGAGACTGGCTTGACGGGCTATATTCGTACGAAATGTCGTAATAAGAGAAATCATCCTGCTTAAAGAACGCTGAATAGGCGGCACCACGTCTGTCGGAACCTCAGTCAGAGTTATCCCACTATTTGTATTAAATCCTCCGGCTATGGTTAATCGGCATGGCCAAGAAGGATGAGGAGAACGGGCATCAACACAATTCCCACAGACAGGGATCCTCTCCATCCTGCCACCACGCCAAACATAACGATAAACACCAACAGGACAATCCCCGCAGACATTGGTGCAAACACCTGCTGTACACACACGGGCATACCAACCACCCCTACACGCAGGTGCTGCCAGATACGTCAAGCTAGTTTGGAAATTCCTCAAAGCATCTAAATACATACCCAGTTGGCCATAAATAGTATCTGCATCTGTCAGGTCTGCCGAATTGTAGAAGAAACCGATCCAATAAGGCCATTGCTCTGCCGCTGATGGCTCTTCATTTAACATTGCGATAAGCATGTTGATTTCCCTCAAGCCTTCAGAAAGCTCATCCATCCAATCATATCCTGTTGGCGTGGGACAAGTCGCTGAACACGTGGAATCCTCAAAGCCAGGAGGGCAGCATTCTAATTCCGCATAATTATTCATGGCGGAGGCGGTAGGGCCATTTTGATATATTGGCAACGATAAATAAGAACCTGCTGAAACTCCTGCGTTCTCCATTGCACGCGTCAAGCGAATAATCCTGCCGTCAGGAATAGGCAGACCATTTAAAGTACTCACAGCTTCATCTTCTCCAGCTTCGTTAACAATCCAACTAAATTCTGATTTTTGAAGAACCGGCACAGATTGTCTGCTCGCATATCCAGCAACTGTTTCCAAAGGAGCTAATTCGCGTTCATTAGAACCGCACCACGCGCGCCCCTCATAAACACAACTGCTTCTGTTTTGAAAATCACTCATCTGTTTCACAAATGTCGTTGCCGCACCCGCTTTATTAGCATTGTCTTGCACCAATAGCTCCGTCCTCTTATACCACCAATGGGCAAAGTCCGGCATCTTTTCTACCGTATCTCCATCTGCATCCATATCATCAAGATCACGCGCCATATTTTGGTCAGTTACCAACCGATTCATGGCAGAATAAATGGCTGTCTCTCGCCAACGGCTCTTATCATCAAGATTGGCAAACATTCTTGCAACTTGATTCAAGCCAGCCTGTAATTTTTTGTTAAAACCTGTCATTGCCTTATACATCATAAGGACGCCACCTGTAATAAGCATGATGCCCCCGATAATCGCCTTCACACACGCATAGCTACAACTACCACCAGAACCAATCATGGCTACTATAGCTCCTACGATCATAATAATACCTAAAGCAATCATTAATGCGCCTAGCAAAATTTTAAAACCCATATAAGCAGCCTCATACCAAGACTGAGGATTCCCATCCAAATAATTTCCTACAATAGCTCCAGGAACGCCGAAATGAAGAGTAAGGATAATGCTCCAAAACGCTTTTTTAAAACAACAATGCATTCTCGGCGGATCACAAGGCAAATTATCTGCCATCATGCGTCCCCGGGTAGCTAAGTTAGATGCCAACTCAAGCGCTGCCGCATCTGCTGCATTAGCCATTTTTGTTGCGCGAAGGCTCGTATCACCAATTTCAAAAGTCGCCAAAACAAAAATAAGCATAACGACCAATAAAAGGATCATCAGCGTCATGACTTGACCCTTGACACTTTTTGGCCTGTTGATTTTGAGCAAATTCGTTAAGCGTTGCAACCATCCTGTCATAACGCTCTCCTTTTACCACTTAGACTCAAAAATATTAAGGTCTGGATAACGTGCTTTATCTGATTCATCAACAAGAACTTCGCCGGGAATAGCCAATCCTGCTTCATCAGTCTGGACTACATCTGGAATATCAACTTGCGTAAACGGCCGACTGGCAGCGTATGACCTGTTCGCTTCATAATCAACCTGCCGATTCACCATACTTTCGTTCAACCAAAGAAAAATTTTAATAGACCCAACCAAAAACAGCATGACGAAAATAAGAGACACTGTCAATTCCAGCGTCGCCTGCCCCTTATTCTCCAGTCTGATCCATTTTTCTATCATCATGATCGTATCCGCCATTTTTTCCAATATCCTAATTTAAGTTTCTCATCGATTCGTCTGCCAAGTCTGATTCAGTCTAACAGAAACTTCAGAAGGAATACTCATTACGCCAACATTTGCCGCATAACCATCCGGCGTATTCCCACCAGGCTGGAGACCTGTTGTGTCATCCACATTCTCCTGAGTCGTCATGTTTGAATAAGTAGTTTCGTTCCATACAGCCGCCTCTTGCGTTACGTACTGTGCAGGGGTTTCCGCCTTGTGAAATGTTTGATTTTCAAAATGATCGCTCCGCGAAGTTCCGTCTGCTCCGAGTCCGAATTTTTTCGTTGGAGAAGCACCAAAAAGGCTGTCTAAAACAGGAAAAGTGTATACCCGTCTCGCTCCATTCGGAAAAGTATGCGTGGCACTTTCGTATCTCGCTGCATACCAGGCGCCGCCAAGATCCGGATCATATGTAGTATTGATTTGATTCGGCGGATTTGTTCTTGCCGCACAAGCCGAGGTACAATTATTTCTACACTCTGTCCGCGCCGCACTACTTGAGAGAATGTTACACTGACCGGATTTTATACATTTATCCCTGCAAAAAGCTTCATCGACAAGACCATGTGCCTGGTCATAGCATGATGCATAATCAGGAATATCAGCCAGGCAAACATCGTCAACGCGCACTTCAAGACCATATAAATCACATATGGTCTCATAATAGGAAGATCCATCTTCTCCGCCTGTTGACCGGAGCACTTGATGCGAGGCAAGACAGATTGTTTTATACGCACTCATTTCCGCATCTGGATTCCAAGGCGTCCATTGATCTGCACTATCTTTCACCATAAGATTGCCGTAAATTTCCACGTATTTAGGCATGGAAAGATGCGGAACACTATACTCGATCCTGTATCCTGTGGCCCAATTTTTGAAACGCCGAAAGCGTTTGGTTGCGCCGCCACTATTAACGCGGACAGCAGTCTGCATATCAGAGTAGGCCGATGAAGGAACCATGGTGCTCATATGCTGTAAAGGATCGCGTATCACACTTGCAGACGTCCCAATCGCAGCAGGAGATACAGAACCTAACGGCTCCTGCACGTCAGGCAAATACACATCCCTCATCGCTGCGTAACTGCCTCGGCCTCGCGGAGCCCCCGTGCTATCTGCTGTCGACGCAATAGCTAAAGCCCGGCGGAAAGTCGTCATCTCTGCTTTTTGTTGAAGATTATATTGGATACCGTAACGAATAAGCACGGAAAGAATAATAAGAAAAATAGCGCCAAAGACAGCAAGCTCTATCAACGCCTGTCCTGCTGAGGCGTGCATTTTCAGAATCGTTGTCTTTTGCGCTGCAATAAACATTAATTCTCCCATGTTAAATTCCTTTATTTTTAAAAACCCGGCACATTTTCGAAACCATTGGTTATTGTATTATCATAATAAACCTGAGTGTTGGTTACGGTAATGATCACGTTCGCATACCTCGCCTGACTGGTACCTGCCCGTCCTGCCAAAAGCGTATTCTCCACCCTCGATATACTTCTCGAACTCGTATTTGCAAAATGCCTGACTGTATAATCTGAGGTCGTGTTTTCAGGGTCATACTGATCCCCTATTTCATCAATACCCGTCCTCCAACTGCCTTGAATAGCGCGCTTGATATATGTCTGCATAGAAATCAGGGCAAAAACTATGACAACAAAAAGGATCGAAACTTCCATGATAGACTGTCCCTTGCTTTCCCTGATTTTAAAACGCAATTGAGTTTTCATAGAGATCAATTCCCCTCGTAAATAACATCTACTAATTCCTTTGTCGTCGTATCCACCCTTCCGATCCCCGTGCTTATAGATGAAGAATTACGAGTCCGCGCCAATCCCGTGGAATTAACCCTTGTTATATCATTGGACAATGTGTCTATATTTCTTATCGTCTCAGACCGGGCATACCCATCGTCCACAGACTGCTCGAGACTTTCGTTCTGTCTGCCTATTTGATCAGCCGAGCTTTTAATAAAAGCCTGCAGGCCCCGTTGCGCGTATAGTTTCATGGCTGTAAAAGCCCCCACAACCGCCAGCATGACAACCGCGTATTCTAAAATTTGCTGGCCGCGTTGTGAAAAAATTTTTGGACAAGCAGGGCAGCCCCTTCCAGATAAAGGGAGGGTACCGATATCTTGGACGAGCTGCCCGTTTCTTTTTTTCGTTTTTTGTTTCGCTTTTTCTAACATCGCTTTTCTTCCATATCCCGCTTTTTCAAGCGAGGCTTGTCGTTAAAACAACGTATTAATGGCCCCAATATTCGTTGGACGCGTTAATAACGTTCTCAATGCCGGATCTGTTCTGCCACTGGTTTTGGATGATCGTTCTTTCGCTCCATCTGTCCGACTGTGTTGTCTGATTCATCCATGACTGTGTGTACTTGTTGCCTTGTGTGATCCCAGGTGAAAACTGTTCGCCAATCGTGTCAGCGGACTCTCTCATTTTGCCCTGGATGCCGCGTTTTAAATAAACCTGCATCGCGATAAGGGCAGCGATGATAACCACGATCAAAACTGCATATTCAAGAGTGCTCTGACCTTTTCTTCCCAACCGTTTAAACATTTACTTTTCACCTCCTCAAAAAATTTAACTGCATGAAATTTTACTCTTGTTAATTACCCGCCATGTAGTTGCCCGAAACCTGGTTGCCGGTCACTTGTGCGATCTGAGAAATCGTGTTTCTCGTTGTAACGCCGCCAAACGCCATTGAATCCATCTGTCTGGCACTCTGGCTCTGCGTCATATTCTGCGATGAGTAATAAGGCTCATACTGTGTCGTGTTGAAAATATCAACACCTGTGCCGTTGTCTGCATTCCTCGTGTAGTCCACAGCTTCTTTGATTCTGGCCTGCATACCGCGTCTGACGTAAACCTGCATAGCGATAGCCGCAGCGACGATAACTCCGATAAGGATCGCGTACTCAGCTGTATTCTGACCTCTCCTGCTATTCAATCTTATATACATCTCTTTTTTCACCTCCTCGAGCATTGGATTTTTTTTAAATCTAACAACAGTCCATCTGTTTCGTTTACACTGTTATGGTTGAACCGCCCGTCGTAGAACCTACAGCGCCCACGACATTACCGCCGGCTGTTTGCAACAAACTGCCGCTGGCATTCATTGATACGCTGGCATCACGCATGACCTTGTTCATGCTCGGTCTGATGAACTGCGTCGCTGCGAATAAAATAGCAGCAACAATCGCTGTCAACACGATAACGTATTCCATCGTACTTTGACCCACTCTGTTCAACACCTTCTTCATTTCTTCTCACCCCCCTCTCCCTCTTTGAATTATTAACTAAAAGAAAACCGACATTGCACCGTTGTTGTCGCGTTATCAAGAATAACCTGGGTGCTGTTGTAAAATCTATTCACAGCCGGACGGATAAAAGCCGTTGACGCGTAAATGATCACAGCACAAATCACCGTAAACATCACCGCGTATTCGATCGTCATCTGCGCGCGCGTTTCTTTCAACCGCCTCGTCTCTTTCTTCGCTTTTTTAAAAAATTTCATACACCCTCCTGAAAAACAGTGCTTAACGAATCCAAGGAAACCAACTTACCGTGCCGCCGCCGCGGGTATTCAATGGATCAACCGCGACAGTTGTTCTATTCTGAACCGGGGAAATTTGCTCAACAATATCAATCAACTTAGCGTTGACAGCCCTGTTCACATACATCCCCATGGCTGTGCATGCAGCACCCACCAAAGAGAGAATAATCGCATATTCCAGGACTGACTGGCCTTTTTTATTAATCATTAACGCACCGCAAGGTTGAGCTGATTTTGTATGATGAAAAGTTTGGCATTAGCTGACCTTTGCATGTAAAGAAACATGGTCAAAAAAACCAAACATAAAGCAGTTAATAAAACCGCGTACTCAATGCACGATTGGCCTTTCATTTTTTTAGTTTTTAGATCAAAAAATTTTACCATGACCGACCCCACTACTTGCTTTTTCACGGATTTGCGATACGAGAAACCGCGCTACCAGCAAAACCCTGGATTTGCGTACGTGCACCACTCAAAAAAGACGATGTTGCCAAAAGAGACAAGGCTGCGAAAAGACAAAACAAAATAAAATACTCAACCGTAGATTGTCCCATTTGGTTCAATAAATAATTATTGGACAATTTTTTGTTCATCCCAGAGCTTTTAAAATACTTTTTTAAACTCATTACTAACCCCTTCAAAAAATTACCGGATCGCGAATACTAATTTTGAAAATCGGTATCCGGCAATCCGGTTAAAAAAGAAAATGGACGCAAAAAAATAAATACAACGAAAATAGAAAAAATCTTTTTCACCGTGGCCGTGGCTTTTATCATTTTTCTTTTCTTTCGCCGATTCGATACCGCCTTATCTTGCATGTAAAATATAGCATATAGTATATAGATATGTCAACAAAAAAAACACTCTGAAAAGAAAGCGTTTTCTTCCATAACTAGGATATTTTTCAAGCATTAATAAAAAATTGGGGAGAGAGAAAAGAGGGCTATTGTGTCATCAACCAAAGCTTCTTGAAAAAGGGATCCCTGATATTTAATTCGTTAAACTTTTCTGTTGCGTATTCCAAGGTCTTCTTTTCTTCTAACACGTTGTCAGTGAATAGTTTATATAAAACATCGTCAACAATATCCCTCTTTACATGGCCTTTTTTCTTATAAAATAGCTCTTTCATCTTCAGTAAACTCCATCGGGAACACTCCGGAGGGAAAAATAATCTTTGGGCATAAATGTTCAAAATATCGACGAGGGTTGAAAAGAAATCATCCGCCTCTTTTGCCTCACCAAGCCTTTTGATAACACTTGAGATCTTTTCGCTGGAAAGAAAATCTTCAAAATAGAGCGGCGTCTTTACAGTTTCAAGAAACAGCTTGTGCTCTGCTTCAAAATCAAAATGGCCCTTAAGATACTCCCTTACAACTTTTTCTGTATCCCATTCTCCTGCTTCAAGATTCGTCAAAATTCCGATCCTGGCAGGGCCATTTTTAGCTGCTTTAAGAACGATTATTCTTAACACAACCTCATTGTTTTCAGCATGTTGTAAATATAGTGCCACGTCTTCCAGATAATAAATGTTGGTATTTTTTACTTCGCAATAGACTGAACCCTGGGCTGGCATTTTTTCAAGTTCTGTGATGGCCTTATACTGCCAGGGCCAAACGCCGATAATAAACCTGCGTCTTTGAGGCATCACAAAAGAAGCTTCGTTGATCACCTCTCCTTTGGGTGAAAAAACCTCAATTTTTCGAATTCTTTTTGATGGCGAAGAACCATCAAAACCAAAAATAAAATTGTTCGTTTCTTCAGCCAGCATGGCCTCAGGCCTTGCGCTAAAAATTAACAAAGGCTCTGATCCAGAAAATGTAGATTTAACGTAACTATTTATCTTATCTATAGTTACACAAAAATTTAAAGGGATACTCTTATCCTTCCATACGGTTTTTAACTGCCCATCCAGGAAAAATTGAGAGCCGTCAGCTAGAGAAAACTTTAAAAAATGAACATCTTGAAAGCCTGCCAACAATCTTACAACTAATTGATTATTAATGACTTGCAACAATTTTAGAGTTTCAATAAAGTATTTTAAATGGCCCTTATTGGCCTTTCTGCCCAAGATAAACCAGATCTCATTTTTTGAATAATTTTCAATCCTTTCCAGTGGCACATTGTACATAGCTTTTGCCAGGATCCAGGCTTCAACAATAGCCTCCAAACTTGCTCGTTTTAGCTTAATTGACGGGTGATTTTCCGCGATGATTTCGCTTAAAATTTTAGGCAATCCAAGAAACAAACTGGCCCCATAAAGAAACGAAAATCCAACGTTTAGTGACTCCCCGGAAGGCTTAAAAATCAGCTGAACCCTGCGACCTTTTGGGCTGCTTAACAGTTCTGATTTTATCAATGAATTGACAGATGATTTTGATATTTTTATCTTAAACTTTGTACTGGCTTCTATGGCAAGCGTACGGCAGGCTATATCAGGTTGCTGTTTCTTTCTTCGGAGAAGATAACTCCTGATCGTAGAGTCTATCTTTTTTGACCTTATCTTAATATTGGACATTTATTTTTTATAATATCATGTAAAATGACAACTTATAACAATTAGTTAGATAAAATGGACAATAAATCTGTGCTCAAATTTTGATAATTCCTATTGAATCCCCAATACTTACTCTAACCATATCCAATGCCTTATCCATTAACTCAAGGGTCATATACCCGGACTTGGAAGCTGCACAAAGTCTCCAAGGCCCAAGAGATTTCCTGACCTTAACAACCTTGCCTTTTCTGTCTAAAAACAGGACATCAATGGGGAATCTCATAAAAAAAGTGTGGATCGAATTGCAGGGCTTAATCAGCAAACCCTCGCCACTGGTTAGTGACGCCCTGTTAAGCAGGCCCACAGATCTTGACTTGTAATCTTGGGCGATTTTAACCTTGTCTGCAATGACCTGCCCTGTAGCCAAATTCACAGCCTTATAAGTCGTATTTTCCATAGGAGTTGAATGATATAACTTCAGTCTTAAAGATACCAGGAAACCCCAGCCAGGCCGCCTTGCCGAAAACTTGACAGTCTTTCCTGTGGACTTTAATTATAGCAAACATCCTTACATTCTATCAAGGCATTTATGCCCATTTTGGACAAATAAATTTAATAAAAATAAGGCCCTCTTTTTAACCATTAAAAATGCTAAATTTCTGATTTCAAGAGTCTATGAAAAATTTGCAAAAAGTCATCTCTTTTTTTGGGAATGATGGGGAGGGTTTTAGGGCAATTTTAAAAAGGTTTCTTGAGGTTCCTCAATGTTTCTTAAGGTTTCGTCAGGTTACAAAAAGCAATATGAAGAAACATAATGAAACATCAAGAAACTTAAAGTAACTTAAAATATTGTGTAAATTAAAACCTTAGGCTTTTGCTTCTGGGGGCAAAAAGGATTCTTTGGAAAGATGTATCCCGCGGGTAATCAATTCATCATAAAAAGTAGGGACATAGCCGGTCGCAATAAAATCACCAATAACCTTATTGGTATCTTTTTCAATAGAAAGCTGTTTAAAACGAAAAACATCCTGCATTTTAATATGCATGTCGTCATCAATGCCGGTTATTTCCGTGATCTGGGTAATTTTTCTTGTTCCGTCGGAGAGCCTGGCGGTTTGCACAATGACATCAATGGCAGATGCCGTCATTTCACGGATAGCGCGGATAGGCAGTTCGACACCGCTCATTAAAATCATGGAATCCAAACGGGAGAGCACGTCACGCGTGGAGTTGGCGTGGATCGTTGTCATAGAACCATCATGGCCCGTGTTCATGGCCTGGAGCATGTCCAAGACTTCTTCACCACGACACTCACCGATGACGATGCGATCCGGCCTCATACGCAGACAATTCCTAAAAAGCTCTCGTATGGAGATCTGTCCTTTACCTTCAATATTGGGCGGTCTGGATTCAAGCCTCACCCAATGCTCCTGATTTAATCGTAATTCAGCGGCGTCTTCAATGGTGATGATACGCTCGTCATTAGGAATAAAGGCGGACAGGACGTTTAAAAATGTCGTTTTACCTGAACCGGTTCCTCCGGAGACGATCATATTTTTTCTTGCCAAAACACAGGCGGAGAGAAAATCGCCCATCGGCCGGTTAAGACTGCCAAACCGTGCCATGAGATCATCAACAGTGTAATGCTCTCTTGAAAATTTTCTGATGGTTAGGGTTGGGCCTGTAAGTGCCAAAGGAGGAATGATGGCGTTAACACGGGAACCGTCGGCCAAGCGTGCGTCCACCATAGGCACAGATTCATCGATTCTACGGCCGAGTGGCGCGATGATTCTTTCTATAACAACCCTGACCTGATCGTCTGAAATAAACTTTTTGCTTGTTAAAACGATCTTCCCGTGTTCTTCCACGTAAATCTGGTCTTTATTGTTCACCATAATATCGGTAATATCCTGATTGCGGATAAGCCCTTCTAAAGGGCCTAATCCCAAAGCTTCATCCGCCACTTCTTTAACAAGTTTTTCGCGGACCTCAAACGAAGATAAAAAAGCGCCGGTTTCTTCAGCCAAAAGATTCGTAATGATCTTTTCGGCTTTTTCGCGCAATTCCTTGGCTTTTTTCGGATTATTGATGAGCTCCATATCCAGGCGTTTCAAATCCAACTCTTCAATCAGCCGCGCGTGGATACGGCGTTTCAACTTGATGACTTCGTCTTCTTCCTCAATGGGCTTTATCCACTTAACCTTATCCGACATGCCCATCATGTCCCAAAATGCGCCGGCAGCAGGCATTTCTTCTTTTTTAATAGAACGCAGATCCTCAACTTCTTTATGTGCGATAAACAAAGATGAATTAGAAATAAGGTCCTGGGCTAATTTCTTAAGCGCGGCACTTACGCGACTGGAAGGATTGTCTACCACAACAGGCACGCCGCGGTTTAAGGCCAGTCCGACGACGCGGCCGTCCGAAGGAATGCTCGCGATAATTTCACAGGGCAGCGCCAATTTAACTTCCTGCCAGGAAAGGCCTGACTTACTTTCAGCCCTGTTGAGTAAAAGTTTCACCATGCGAAGAGGAAAATGAAGGCTCTGCAAAACATCCAGCCCCCAGCGCGTTTCATAGACGGACAAAATATCCGGCGTAACCATGAAAAGAATAAGATTCGAACGATTGAATATACTGATGAGGCTGTCTGTAAAAGCCCTTCCGCCGTCGATAATAATAAAATCATAAAAAGGCGTCAGCATGCCGATTACTTTACCGATACGATCTCCGGTAATATGGGGCGATTGTTTAGGCCGCGTGATGGCAGGCAAAAAATCAATCCCCAGAGGAACAAGGGTCATGTAATTTTTGATATTTCCGGCCTGCTCGACTTTATCAATAATGGAAACAATATCGAAGATGGAATACTGCGGAGTGGTGTCGATCATGCGCGCCATGTCCTGGATCGCCTGAAGATCTAAGTCGATAAGAGCGACGCGCTTACCTTCATGGGCCAGGGAAATAGCCAGGTTAACGGCTGTCATGGTTTTGCCGACGCCGCCTTTGGTGCTAAAAATAGAAATTACATTCCCTGCCACTGCATTTTTTTCGAATTTTTCAGGAATTTCTGCCATAGGTTCTATTTAACAAACCGCTTTCCGTCGGCGTAATATAATTTTAGTCGGCGTAATATAAAATTTCGCTAACTCAGCTGGTAATTAATCGGCACCTCGACCCAGATTTCCCGAAGCATCAAATCTTTGGGGAAGGGCGGATAGGGCGTAAGCCTTTTAACTGTATAGAGCGCTGCGCCATCTAAAAGCTTGTGCCCCGACGACTGAGTTACGACGACGCCGAGAAGCTGGCCGCTGGAAGAAAGATGCAAGCTCAATACAGCTTCACCTGACAAATTAGCGCGCTGAGCCTCCAAAGGATAGCCGACATTTTTCAAAATGATCTCTTGAACCGCGCGGCTATAAGCCTCAGCAGGATCTTCATCAGCGCTCCTGCGGGGAATATTACCCCCCTGTACATCCTGTTTCATATCCCCATATCGCAAGACCCTTGGGGTTATTGAAACAATAAGCTCTGTGGCGCCGATTTGGAAAGCCTTTGATCTGAACAAAGCCCCGATAATAGGCAAGTTACCGATGGCGGGCACCTGCTGAAGATTGTTGGATTCCTGATTATCGATCAGCCCTGCGATAAATACTGTTTCGTTATTTTTTAAGTATAGTTCCGTCGTAACGTTACGGGTTTTAAAGCCCGGCGTCGACGTTGAAATGCTCGTCCCTGTTTGCACGGTCAGGGCCGTTGACGTATCGATGGTTTTTGTTTCCGCCTCCATCCGGCAGGTAATATCGCCATTTTCTTTGACCTCAGGCATTATATTCAGTTTGATGCCGTAATCAACATACTGTACAGAGGTCGTTGTCGATCCGCCGGAAACACTGACGTCAGATAAAATAGGAACCTGGCCGCCTGCTAAAAATTTCGCTTCTTTACCGCTCAAGGCCATCAGTTTTGGCCTGGCCAATGTTCTCGCCAGATTGTCCTGTTCAAGAAAATTGATGGTTGCCGTTAAAGCGGTCCGGTCAAACCTTGATTGCCCGATGGCCTTAATCGCATCGCCGACCTGCCTGTTAAAAGTATGCGCCACGGGTGTCAATTCATTAAGCGTCAATGTGCTTGACCACTGAATCCCCAGCTTATCCACAGCGGTCTTAGCGATCTCAATCAACTGCACATCAATTTCGACAACGGGGTTATCTTCTTTGTAAACAACCAGGTCGATAATCTTGTCTTTAAAATTACCCAAGAGCTGATTCACCAGCTCTTTTTTGCGCGTGGCCATTTCCCCTAAAACAAAAACTTTCCGCTCCTGGTCTCCTACCTGAAAAGTAATGCCGCGCAAACCCGCGGTCCTGAACAATTCTTCAAGCCTGGTTTTTAACTTCCCCAGGTCTTCTTTAAAAACCCTGATAACCAGTTCGCGCTGGCCCAATTCATCCCAGATCTGAAGATTTGTTTCGCCCTCAGACTTCGCCGAAACGATAATTTCCGTGTTTCCCGCGCCGACAACATCAGCCACCACGGGATTGCCTATGGCGATACGCGTGGGCTTGGAAACCGTAATCACTTTAGATTCTCCGACGACGATATCCACATTATGAGCCATGCCGTAATTGTCGGAAAAGAACTCAGGATAAACAGAGGAAGGGACAAAAGAACTCGCGGTGAGAAAAAAAGCAATCAAAACAATTTTTTTAAACCTGGAAATAAACAAGCGCCCTCGCTTTTTTAATAAATCGTCATTTCACGATCATGTCGGATTTTTCAGTCCCCCGGTAAATCTCAACAGTCTGAGGAGGAGGTGGCTCCGGTGGCGCCGGTTTTTCCTGCGGCTTTTGTTGCACCACAACCGGAGAAGCTTCTTCTTTAGGCTGCATAAACTCCTGGCCGAGATTGCTGAAAACATAACGCCAAAGCGTATTAACTTCTACAGGCGGGACCGGCTCTACCGTCGTTTCCAGCGGCGGCCTTAACACGAGTCGGATCTTTCCCCCCTGATCCAAAGCATAGGTCAAAATAGCGATTTCTTTTGGGTTGAGCGCCAAGGTCAAAGCTAAATCCGTTGGAGAAGGAGCTGCGCCGCGCTCTGGCGGAGCACCACCCTCAATTCCCAAAACCTGTATATTTTGAAATAAAGTAACGCTGACCAATTCCGTTGTTGTCTGGCCCCCAACCTGCTGGTTGTAAGGAAATGTCCCCATCACGTCGACATAATCACCCTGCCTTACTTTTCCTCCAACAGCAGAAAGAAAAGGGATGGTCATGGTGATGGCACGCTTGCCTTGCGGCGTGCGCATGGCCAGGCTTGTATCTTTTGTCGCAATCGTCAACTTCGTCGACATAAGCTGTTCGCCGGGGAAAATATCAGCGATCGCCCGTTTTCCGACAACCATACTGGTAGAAGAAAGCGCCTTCGGCTGAACGTAATTCTCAGGCACGGCAGCGATCGTAATCATGCCTTCCTCAATGGTCGCGCCCGTCGGTATATTGGCTGTCGCAACAACAACATAAGCTTTTCTTTCCTCTTTGATAAATTGTTTTTCCGTCTGACTGATATAACCCCGAACCATCACAACCGCTGTCACCGCCAGCACAACCGCTAAAATGATGCTCAGTTTCCTTTTGTCCACGTAGGCTCCTTAATTTTGCCTATAGCAGGTTTTTTACTTTGCAAAATTAACTCCGCAGCTTGCGCAGTAAATTTTTATCGGCTTACCCTGGTAAAAATTTACAAGCGCTCGAGCCAGGAGTATACTTTACAATCTTCCAAGACCTAGCCCCTTTTGGGCTAGACCCTGCCCTTAATAATGAATTGGGCAGATCTAACGCTTTCTGCGTTACAACAACTCGTCCTTGATCTCAATCTTGGCTTCTCTCTTAAGCCTGTCCGCCAATTCCTGCACGCGCTGCGTCTGTCTCTGCTGCAATAACCATGACTTTATCTGATCATAGACGGTAACATTGTATCCAGGGATCTTGTCGTTCAACTGCAATGCCCCACCGCCTTTTTTATCATCCACCTTAACAATATAATATTTTCCGTCCGGCCCCTTAAAAATCTGGCTGATCTGTCCTTTATCTAAAGACACGACAACCTCGCGGAACTTATCAAACTTGCTGTTTTTATCCACAACTCCGATATCGCCGCCATTAGCAGCGCTGGAGCCTGTTGACTTTTCTTTTGCAAGCGCCGCAAAATCAGCCCCTTGCAGAAGCGCAATCAGGGTTTCCTTTGCTTCTGATTCCGAGGAAACGACAATTTCACGAGCCCTGATTTCCTGCGGTGTTGAAAATTCCTTAGGATACTGATTGTAAAAATTTTCTATCTCCTGAGCGTCGACGGTAATGCCCTTGGTCTCATCATTGACCAACTCGGCAAAGAGAACGTTTTTCTGCACTTCGTCAACAGCGTCACGAACTTCTTTTTTCTTATCAATGCCCCGGGCACGGGCATCCTGGACAATCAGTTCCCGGGTGACCAAATTACTCAGTAATGTTTTTTTCTCTTCGCGGGTCAGGGTTTTATTTTCAGGAGACGCTGCCTGCATGGCCTTGACTTTTTCATCGAAATCCTCAAGCGTCAAGACCTCATTGTTAATCTTTGCCAACACCGTTCCGTGCACAACAGGAGTGAGAGCTTCTTGCGGCTTTGCCTTAGACGCCGTGACGGCAGCCGGAGCTGTCGGCCAAAAAAGATTTTTTATCTGATCACACCCGGAAAAAGACACCATCGCGCCAATAACTAAAAATAAAGAAAATAAACGATACCCTTTTCTCATTATTTCTCTCCTTTTCTATAAACCCCTGGATATTAAATTAGTTATAACACAATTAAAATTGTAAATCAATAAAAAATGACGGGCATTTGTGTTTTTTTTTCAAAGCAAAATGGTTGCTTTTGCATGATTCAAGGCATATCAGGATTAAAATGATTTTTGCCGGCAAAGAACCCCATGGACAATGGCACAGAGATGCTTAAAGACCACTTTTTTTATAATCTTTTCTTGAGCGTGAGGATATTCTTATCCCCTTTTCTCTCATGTTCTATTTTATCCATGAACTTATTCACAAAATAAATCCCGAGGCCTCCGACTTTGCGCTCTTTGAGCGTTGCATTTATATCCGGCTCAGGCATACGGGACGGGTCAAACGGTCTGCCGTCGTCAATAAGGCGCGCCGTAAATTCAGTTTCTGTTGCAAACAAGCATACCTCTATCTCGTGTTCATTTTGATCCGCATAAGCATAGGCCTGTATATTCACCAATGCTTCCTCGAGGACAAGGAGTATTTCATTGGTCGCTTTGTCGCAAACCCTGCATGCCTTCGTGAAAGCGCGGACAGTTTCTTTAAACTTTTGCATTTCAAAAGACTTACTCTTAAGGATGATCCTTTTTTCTACGGAAGGCTCCTCACGCCTCCTTTCATTGCCGAAATATTTTAGAGCGAGCAGCGTGATATCATCCGACTGCGGGACTCCATCGCAAAACTCTGCGACCTTACAGGATATTTCTATTACCATATCTTTAATGGGCTTCTGGGACGCCGCGCTTATGGTTTCCCTAAGCCGCGCACTGCCAAAAAGCTCCTGATTTTTATTAAAAGCCTCGGTGATCCCATCGGTGTACATCAAAAGAATATCCTGCGGGCCAAGACGCATCCTGCTGTTTTTATATTCCGCTTCTTTTGAGGCTCCGACGGCAATTCCGGTATCTCCTTCCAGCAATTCAACTTTTCCTCCAGAATGCACCAAGAGAGGGAACATATGCCCTGCATTAGAATACGAAACCTCTGCGGTCTTTATATTCAAAATCCCGCAAAAAATGGTTACAAACATGCTGGAGTCGTTGTTCTGCACGACCTCTTTATTCAACCTGCTTAATATCTCCTCCGGCTTATCCTCTTTTTTTACCATGGCCTTGATCATGGTCTTGGTAACGGCCATAAAAATCGCCGCGGGGACGCCTTTTCCTGAAACATCGCCAATCACAAAACAAAGACGCTCATCATCGATAAAGAAAAAATCGTAAAAATCCCCGCCCACCTCTTTCGCAGGCTCGAGGATCGCGTATAGATCAGCCTCAGGTCTATCCGGGAACGGAGGAAACGTCTTCGGGATGATGCCCTGCTGAATATCATGAGCGATCTGCAATTCGCTCTGCATGCGCTCTGATGCCGCCGTAGTCTCAGTAAGTTCTCTGATATATTTTTTTAAGGAATCTCTCATATAGACAAAAGACTCGGCGAGCATCCCTACTTCATCTCTTGATTTAATAGCAGACAGATCAAAGTCCAGCTTGCCTTTTCCGATATCGCGGGTTGTAGCTGCTAATATTTTGATCGGGCGCGTGATCGATATGGCAATAAAAAAGAGAATTGCAAAAAGAAATATAAATCCAAGGATGCCCAGGACAAGCACCATCCGACTCAGTCTGTTGATATCAAAAAGCAGCTCACTTTGAGGGAAAACAATCCCTAAGGACCATCCTGAAGACGATAATGGCGCGTAGGAAAGCCACGAATTCTTACTCCCAAACAGACTGGTGCGAGAAACAAGGCCGGTCTTTCCCCTGACCATGTTCGTGCCTATCACGCGCAGGTCCTTATCATCGGCTTCATCGGCCTTGCTGAAAATGCTCTCATCCATGATCAAATCATTCTGAGGGTGCGTAACAAACACCCCATTCTTGGAAACAAGAAATCCATACCCGGATTTTTCGATTCTAAGCGAGGAAATTATTTCCTGAAGCCAACGCAACGAGACATCAACGGACACAACGCCGGTTAATTTTCTCGCCCCGTCGACATTAGTGTAAAACGGCACCGAATATGTCGCCATAAGAATTTCGTCAAAATAAGGTTCGCTCCAGACCGGGACCTCAAGCTCTTTGGGGA
>Ga0074195_1001622_pt1 | contig 30009 bp, 28 predicted proteins | sample EPASupsiteHSE623_FD_64525 | JGI IMG/M metagenome (GOLD analysis project Ga0074195, IMG submission 64525) | Bioremediated contaminated groundwater from EPA Superfund site, New Mexico - Sample HSE6-23 | ecosystem: Environmental > Aquatic > Deep subsurface > Groundwater > Contaminated ... | reverse complement strand
GTTGCATGCATAAAAAATTTTCCTCTTTCTTGCCCCCCCCCCCCGGCACAGACTTCAAGAACTCTGGCCAGAATTTGATCCCTGAATCTCTTGCGACCCATGGGATATTTTTAGGACGCTTCGTACTTATATAAGTTACTGATCAATGGTTCGAACATTAGGCGCTGACTTTGTGGGAGGGGGTCGTCTTTGTGGCTGATTAGCTTACGGACGTTCGCCACCGCGGACACGAAGGGATTTTGGTATCATAGTCCGATTCTTGGCTTAAGGACGTTCACCACTGCAGACACAGAGCGATCTTAATATTATCATCTGAGGTCTCTCATTTTTCGTTCTCTGCTTCTTTGCGTGGGCCAAAGCAAATGCTAAAACCAAAGATTACGATCCGATTATTTTGATAGAACTTCGTTGTATTCTATTAGGCCTAGTATGTCTCTTGTTGTGTAGACTCTTACTTCCTTTTGTCGCTGGAAATGCCTGTCATTTGACCATACAGGATAGCCGAGCTGCATAGCCAAAGCCAGAAATGGCGCATCCTTTTCGTCGATCTCCTTCATGATCTCAAAAGCAGCCTTCATCTTGGGACGGTACATATCGAGGGGCACTACTTGAATAGCTTTTAGGAGGAAAACTTTGGGCAAATTCGAGCGCTACAGGTTGGGAACTTCTTTTCCTTTTGGCATCGATGTAGGCACGGTAGCAGTCTATCTCCTTTATTCCATACTCAGGGAAGTATACACTGAAGTATCCAGATTTTATTAGCCTTGCATTTATAGAACAATCCTTTAGGAGGGCTGATATCAGGATATTGGTGTCGGCTACAAGCCCAGCTTCTTCTTCTCGTCCTTCCATACGTTCTCTCGTACTTTCTCTAGGTCCTCCAAATCAGATTCGCTGAGGTCTAGCTCTTCTACAGCTCTTTCAAAGAGCACCCATCTAGCCTCTTCCTCTTTCACCAGCTCATCGATCTTCTTTTTGAGAGGCTTTAGGGGAATGCCTTCAGGAACCTCTACCGTTATTACGCCCACAAAATCACCATGTGGATTCTCGTCTTTGTAGTTCTTAAAACCTTTCTCGAATCTAGCGCTTTTCTGGCAAAGCACTCAGCGCCTTCAACTTAGCTTTTCGTTTTCCATGCCTCTGTGGTGAGCCCGTAACCGCCAAGAATAACAAAACGTTCACCACAGAGACACAGAGCGATCTTAATATTATTATCCGAATTAGCTTTTCGGATAATCAACGAAACAGCCAAAAAGCCCTCTTTGAGCCTTAAGATTCTCCTGCAAGCTTCAGCACTGCCTCTCGCGTCTGTTCTGCTAGGCGAAAGCCTAAGCTCTGGAGTCTATCGAGAGATGGTTCAACCGCTTCCAGATGGCCTGCGCGTTTCGCATCTAGAAGTAATCCCAGTGTGCCCTTAATGGGTATTCCTCTTGTAATGGCAACACGGCGCGCAAGTGCATCATCCAGAAGCGCAATGCTCCCTGGCGTTTCAAGAGCCAGCATCAACACCTGGGATTCACCCGGTCCGAGATCTGTAATCAGCGATACTGCTTTGGCGCTAATGGGCGCTCGTATCCTGACCCAGCTTAGATTCTCTAGCCTTGGCAGGTCTAATCCTTTTGCCATGCCAGCATCCAGTTCAATCTGAACGGATGGAGGTACGATAATCGACCCAGCAAGTGCGGGAAGGATGCTCAATTGACCTATCTGATGCAGATATTGCAATGGCGATGTATTGCAGATTACTTCAGGCAAGGCTTGCCTCCGCCATGAGGTCTTCTTCCATCAGGCGAAAGGTGTCAACGCCATAGTTCGCCAGTTTGGCCAGAAACAGAGTCCTCGGAATTCCTGCCAGTCTTGCGGCTGCGCCAGAGGATAGTTTTCCCATTTCAAAGAGCTTTACGGCTGCAGCTAATCGAAGTTCCGTTCCAAGCTCTTCAGGAGACATCTTCATAGCAAGTAAGGCATCATCAGGGACCTGTAAGACTATTTCGCTCATATGATCTAATCTCTTTTTAATGGCTATTGTATTTTTGCTTTTAGCACTCCATAATTGAGGTCCAATCTACACACAATTATCGCCTTGCCCCCGGGCACAGACTTCAAGAACTCTGGCCAGAATTTGATCCCTGAATCTCTTGCGACCCATGGGATATTTTTAAGATGCTTCGTACTTATATATGTTACTGATCAATGGTTCGAATGTTAGGCGCTGACTTCGTGGAGGGCGTCTTTGTGGCTGGATATTGTATTATTAGCTTACGGGCGTTCACCGCAGAGACACGGAGGCACAGAGCGATCTTAATATTATTATTCAAGTTAGCTTTTCGTTCTCTGTGGTGAAATAGTAAACATCAACCGCAGAATTTCAGTGCATTCTTTGTGCCTTGGAGGTTTAGTGCTTTGATTAAGATCCTAGGAGGTCCCCTTCAGGCCTCTATTACCTCAAGGAAATCTACTCGCTTAAAATCAGCATCAAGAGTTGCTATCTTTTTTATGCCGTGATACTTACATGAGGCTGCGATTGCAGCATCTGCAGGCAATAATTTGTAGGTTCTAATGATATCCAGAAACATAATGGGATCGCTCGGAGGAGGTACTGTCTTTACATGAAACTCCTCCATGAAAGCAATTAGACTGTCTAAGAATGATTCACATTCATCGTTCAGTCCTTTCCTTACCTTATCTCTGAGTTTGAAACCCCTACAACCATATATCGCCGAAAGGCCGACATACACAACCTCCTCCAGCACATTCAATGTAATAACCAGATCTTCATCATTCAGCAACTTGAAGACTGCCTTAGCCTGATCAACCTTCTCAGAGCTGGTTAGAATAGAGATGATTATATTGGTATCTATCAGGATAGCCAGGTATCTTCCTCCAGTTCGAGGATCTCCTCAAGAGTTAGAGGCTTCTTTAGCTTTATTATGCCCACATACTTGTCCAGGGCTTTCATTCTCTCCTTCTTGCTTTCTCCGACTTCTACTCTAATTGATCTTGAGGCCAGAAGCTCTTTAAACTCCTCCCGGCTCATGCCTGCAATATCTGCTGCTTTCCCCAGACTGGCTCTACCTGTTTCATAGAGATCTACAGCCATCTCTATCTTCAGCGCTGGCTTTTCAACCAGCAGAGCCCTTAAGGCATCTGAGATCACTTCATCTTTAGAAGTGTAGCTTTTTGTCCGGATCAGAGAGTTGATCTCCTCTTCAGTTGAGGCCATAAGTCATTACCCATTCTATTTAAACCATGATAATATTTTAAACCTTCTCGCTTGGAAGGAGTCAAAATCGCAGTTTTAAAGCAAACGCTATCTTGCCAGATCCTCTTATCATATATCAATTCAGATGCTGGCGGAACGCGTTTAATTGAGTTGCCGTGATTTCTATTTATTCTTGATTCTCTTCAGCGGAGAATTAAAGGGCATAAGAAAGTAAAATAAGAATTTATGATTCTTAACAAAAACAAGGACATTAGTTTAGGAATTACCAAAAGGTTGCAAGCCGAGAAAAGCACTTGAATGCAAGATTAATCCAAGCACAGTTCAGCCAGCCCTTCAGAAGCGGCAGCATGCGTCCCTGCGCCGTCTCCTCATCTCCCTGAAATACAGAGCGCTCCGTTCCTTAGCCGTGGTCTTATACCTGAGAACCTTGCCCTCGGTCCTCTCCGCCAGCTCGTTCCTGGTAACCAGCTCCAGATAAGGCATCACAGTGTGAAAGTTAAGGTTGCAAGCATACACAATCTGCGTCTTGCTTGCCCCCCCCGGCACAGACTTCAAGAACTGAGGCCAGAATTTGATCCCTGAATCTCTTGCGACCCATGGGATATTTTTAAGATGCTTTGTACTTATATAAGTTACTGATCAATGGTTCGTACTTTAAGGGGATAAATTATGTATGGTACAAAATATTATCAAATAGCTCTATGACACATTACGCCGTTGAAAGCCGCTCTTCGCGGGAGATTCCACCTTCACGGAGAATCTCAGAAAGGAGATGCACGCGGATATCACATTTATGTGGGTTTGGTACACGCACGAAGTTATCCTCTCGAACCATGTAATCGTGATCGGATCCGGGGAATGGCCCTTCAAAGCCTAACTTTTTCAATCGTCTAATAAGCTCAGGCCGTGAGATCGGTGTAAGCCTACTCAACTATACTCACCGGTTCGGTTGATGCTGTTATTGTATGGCCGCCAATAGGCGGTATCGGCCGGCCCATCCTCAATCTGAGTGCTATCCAGCCTTCTATGACTGAAATAAGCTCTTTACGAGCCTCCTCGACGGTCTCGCCTGTTGCCCATGCACCTGGTAGATCGGGGACCGAGACAAAGATAGGTTCCTCTTCGTCTTCAAGGGTTTTATAGACCGCCCTTTCTAAAGCGGCCTCAATATACTCGGCAAACATATCAAGATCCTATGTGCCTCAAAGGGATTTAACATTAATTGTTCTTTATGGTCTTTTACAGCCTCTCACGATATTGCCGCCTTAATCGTCAAAGCTCTCGAATGCAGCTCTCTGAAATGCCGTAGCGCTTCGTTCCCTTCGCCGTCGTCTTATACCTGGCACTCCACCTGCGGTCCTCTCCGCCAGATCCTTCCTTGTGATCAGCTTTAAATAAGGCATCACAGTGCGAAAATTGAGGTTGCATGCATATACAATTTTCGTCTTGCTTGCTCCCCTCCGGCACAGACTTCAAGAACTGAGGCCAGAATTTGATCCCTGAATCTCTTGCGACCCATGGGATATTTTTAAGATGCTTTGTACTTATATAAGTTACTGATCAATGGCTCGAATGCTAGGCGCTGACTTTGTGGGGGCGTCTTTGTGGCTGGACTGCAGGACGCTCACCGCAGAGAACCCTACACGACTTGGATGTCACCCGTGATAATGAAAATCGCCTTTGTGCGTCCTTCGTGATCTTTGTGGCTTTGTGGTGGATTTCGTTTTGTCTAATAGATGCCAAACGGACTGGATCCCACCACAAAGTCACAAAGGACACAAAGCACTCACAAAGGAACTTCTTGATCTCATAGACACGATTACGGAAGGGATTTTCGTGCCACACGGAGGCACAGAGCAATTTATATTGTTATCCGGAGTCCCCTTATGTTCAATCCTACAGAGGCACATGGGCTCCTGTGGTCCAGCAAGTGCTAGCTATAAAAGCTCTGAGAACCACAAAGCTATACCTTCCATGAATTCAGTCGTCAGGGCGCCCAGATTTTAATCTCTTTTACTCTTTCAAAATCTCGATCATTTGTTGCTGCGGTGAAGATCCTGTTGGCCTTCATTGCAGCAACATTGAGCGCATCATTGACCAAAATTCCGTATTTTCCCATAATTTGCAAAGCCTCTATCGTCTCCGGCCTGCCGATGGGCATGATATTGAATATATCGAAAAGCTCTCCAGGTCGATCGAGGGAAATATCCCCGAGAATCTCAGGATGGCATTTGACAAATAACGCGACTTGACCTGGTCTTGTCCCATACATTCTGATGATATCCGCCTTGACGAAGTTGAATAGGGTCTCAGAGATTACGATTGGAGTTATGAATCCATGATATTTTTCATCTTGAATGCCTTGGATGAAATTCCGGCAGGCAATTCCATATACAGGGTGATTGAGAAGATGGTAGGTCAATATATTAGAGTCAACGAAGACTCTTTCTCCGGCAGATAAGATCCTCGAAGTCATCAGTCCCCATCGATCCGTATTTTGTATCCTCTATTATATCATCTATCACTTCAGAGTCGAGCTGGATCAATCCAAAGGTCCTGTCAACAATGCTTTTCTTAACCTCAATCTCAACCTCTTCTCCCTCCACCAAGTCCAGCTCCTCCAGCGGCCTCAGGACACGGCTCTCATAAACGGCTTTTACTTTCATCAAAATCGCCCTCAAATTTATATGCCCTGTGGCTTAAAATCTTTTTGCATCAGCTCCCTGAAATGCAGAGCGCTTTGTTACCTTCGCCGTGGTCTTATACCTGAGAACCTCGCCCTCAGTCCTCTCTGCCAGCCCGTTCCTGACGAGGAGTTCCCAGTAAGGCACCACAGTGTGAAAATTCATATTACTATTATGGACAATATGCGTCTTGATTGCCCCTTCCCCTGGCACAGATTTCAAGAATCCGGTACAAAGTCTGATCCCTGAATCTCTTGCGACCCATGGGATATTTTTAAGATGCTTCGTACTTATATAAGTTATTGATCAATGGTTCGTACTTTAAGGGGGTAAATTATGTATTGGCCACCAATAGGCGGTATCGACCGGCCCATCCTCAATCTGAGTGCTATCCAGCCTTCTATGACTGGAATAAGCTCTTTACGAGCCTCCTCGACGGTCTCGCCTGTTGCCCATGCACCTATTGCCTTTGGGATTTAACATTATTTGTTCTTTATGGCCTTTTACAGCTCTTCACGATATAGTCGCCTTAATCGTCAAAGCTCTCGAATGAAGTTCTCTGAAATCCTCGGTTCGGCCTTCATGACTTGGTGGTTTACTGCTTATTATTGGATAGCTAAATATCATCCAGAAGCTGCATCAGCTCTTCCTTGCTGATATGCGCATCTTTGGCTATCTTTCGCAAAATCCCTCTCCCAAGTTCCTCCCCTTTATGGATGGGAACAACAGTTACTCGGCCATCGGGATGCTTCATAACGAGATGGCTACCATGTTGCCTGATAGTCTGGAAGCCGATACTTGCCAGAGCCTTCACAACTTTATCGGCATCAACCGGCTTCAGCTTCGACAACCTGAACACCTATGAACTCGGCGGTCTCTATGTCTTTTTCAGCTTCCAGGTAAGCCTCTATCGCCTCTTTTGTTCTCTCTAAGAGATCATCAAGGCTTCTTGCCTGAGTATGGCACCCGGGAAGCGCTGGAACGGTTGCTAGGTAGTAGCCATCTTCATCTTTCTCTACTAGAACGCTAAACTTCTTTTTCATGCATATACCTTTCAATCCTGAAATATTAAACCTTGCTCGGAAAAGAGTCAAAATCTCGATCCGGACAAATCATAATTCAGCGGAAGGCTATAGATGTTTAAGTGCGCGCTTTCTGCGAAGCTCCTTTAACGTGATTCCCTTATCCTTGTTCTTTAGCAGATATTCATACTGGGAATCAACGTGAGCTGCCTCGGAGTAGTCCATTTCCTCATCTATCGGTAATCTGAATCGCTCGATCTCAGAAACGCATCAACTACTTGTATCACCTTTTCGTTCTCATCAACGAAGTATTCTAGCCGATGCCTCCCACTCTCAGTCAGTACATCGGAGGAGATTTGTAGCCGCGCAGTTTTATGATATCTGCTTTAGGGCGTTTCCTGTAGGGGTTTTTCCTGATCTCCTCAACGCTTTCCTCAATGTGATCATAGTTATCATCGTCGAGATCCACCAAGTACTTTTCAGCTTTCGGCAGGAATATGATGCTATAAAGCGCCAAGCAGGGCCTCCCTCTTCATTTTCTTGGCCTTCTCTATGGCCTCCTCAAGCAGCGACCGCAAATAGATCTTCTTGGTAAGTTTAGGAACTCCAAATAGGGATTTTGATATTAGTATCCGAAGTCCTAAGCGCTTGATTTTGATTCCATAGTAGGATCGCTTGCGAAGGGCAGAAGTCACCTGATGCTCAACTTGCTCTTTATCGTCCGGATATCCTTCTCCATCCGAGCAAACCTCTCATCGCTACGCCTCAAATCTCGGACCGCTTCGGTCGTTTCCTCTTGCTCGATAAGCATCTGATCTTGCTTATCAAGCATTTTGTCTTGCTTGTCTAGCATCAGATCCATCTTTTCATTTATGCTCTCAATAGCATCTATGCCCTTAGCAAGTTGTGTGTTCATGCTCATCATTGAGGTTCTCACAATAGACCGAACATGGCCATCAAAAGGCTCATAACAGATATCCAGAATCTCGGCCTTCTTTGGCTTCCGGTTTTGCATGGCATCTACGAGCGCCCGGAACTGATCCTCATCGGCATCCGCTTTGGCTATGACTACCTGTTTACCCTCCACTAATGAATTATGTACCTCAAACCTCTGGATGCCGAACACGTCTGCCAAAGCTATTAAAAAGGGACGGTAGCCTACATTGTGGACTCTGGGGCCGATTATTTTAATTTTGGTCTTCATCTTCTATATTCTCATTATTTATCTAGTTGGCTATCTACATTTCGCTGTTGCCAATTAGTAATAACCTTATATATGCGGCCGTCCAGGTATCTTTGAACCTGCATGAAGCATCGACAGGGCTCTTCTTCTGCTTTGTTAATAAATTTCATCTATGGCTTTTACTTTCATTGAAACTCAGTTTCGCAATACATTCTCTTTAGTTTAAAGCTCATGCTTTTCCTGTCAGCCCCTCTTATCATGTCATCAATTCAGGTACCGGCAGATCCTGTCTGTTCTCAACTCAAGCGCATTCTTAGAGTTGGGCATGCTTCACAATCATTAGTTAAAAGCGCAGTGAACTCCCTGAAAAGGATGGAGAGCGAATAAAACAGATGCTCGCCAATGGATTGGCGGGAGATTTTACTGTTGTGATTTACGTGCCCCTTCCAACCTTGATGTAGTTGATCTTATCCTGCGGTACAGGTTTCACAACCACAATTAAAACCTCTTGTTCGGCAAGGTCTCGATCCACATAAACGCGACCCATTTTATCAATTCGCTTGTACATAGGATCGACCAAGGTCTCTCTTTTTTCTCCAGCCATCTCTATTTCCATATCACAATTCACCAGATTATCCATTATCGCGATCGTAGTTATACCTAGGCTCCATAAATGTTTAGATATTCTAATATAACTAGTTATAATAGCCACATTAGCCAAAATGGTTATATACGTTTAAACCCTGCTATCGATTGGTGAATCAACCATGACAGGAATCGTTGAAACCGAACACGGCCGCCCTGCAAATCTCGCAGCCTTAGCAGCATGTGAGGCAGACCACCAGGAGACATGCAGGTATCAGGCACGATGCATTACGGGCAGAGGGCCTGCCAGCCAAAAGTTTGCGAAGCCGATCGATGGCATCCATGCGTGCTGTGGTGGAGCTTCCTTTGGGGTGATTTGATGCCGGACTATTCTGACAAAACGAAAAACGATATTATAAAAATCATAGAGGACATCGATCTCGTGAACAGCGTGCTGACTGAGGCCCGTGGGGTTGCACTGGTCCTGCTGGAGCAGGCTGAGCGGCAAGAGGGGTGATATAGGTAGTCTAGCAATCATTATGTTTCTTTTTCACCCTTTTGCTCGTGTCGATCTCGCCTTTGACAACCGGCTTTCAGATATGGGCGTTTCGGCCGTGGCGAGAGTGGCGTCCCCTTGCTCTCTGCATGTTCCCCGTGGCCACGGGGTCAGGGGGGCCGTCCGGCCCTGGAAAGACAGCCCCCTCCCAGCGCTCGCGCGCGAAAACCGGCAACGCGCGCGGAATCCCAGAAGACTTTGCGCGTTCTCTGTGATCTTTGTGGTTTTTATGGCTAAGTTTATTCCGCCGTTCGTGATCTATGCCTCTGGCCTTCTCTATGGCCTCCTCAAGCAAAGATCGCAAATCGATCTTCTTGATAATGAATGTGCCTTCTCCCAATGAATCGATAGCGAACTCGTCGCCCTTTGTGTCTTCGTGGTTTAGCGGTCGCCTTTGAAAAGTAAGGAAATACCCTATGAAGCTTGAGTCAAAAGATAGTGAACTCTCCCTGAAGAGTCCCTGCGAAAAAAATGAATGCTGGATCGAAGCTTACATTACAGTTACGCATTTGGCCAGGTTCCTGGGCTTATCTGGGTCCAGCTCCTTCTGGACCGCAAGCTCGTAGGCCAGAACCTGCATGGGTATGGCCTGGATTACAGGGTTAAAGTCGCCGCACTCAGGCACTTTTATCCAGTAGTCGAAGATATCATTATCCTTCGTTGAGATGCCTATTACCATTCCACCTCTGGCCTTGACCTCTTGGGCGTTGGATGATATCTTCTCCAGGCTCTCCCCTCCTGCGAATACAAAGACCGGCGTGCCTTCTTCTATCAGCGCCAGGGGTCCGTGCTTCAGCTCGCCTCCTGCAAAGGCCTCTGTGTGTATGTAAGAGACCTCCTTGACCTTTAGAGCAGCCTCCATTGCACTCGCGTACTGTAGCCCCCGTCCGATCATGTATATATGCTCCATGCTCTCCAGCATACTGGCCAGCCGTTTTAGCTCCTCCCTCATGGTCTTGGATGTGAGGTTGTAGACATCCATGTAGAGGCCTTTGATCTTTCTTATACACTCTTCCTTCTTTCCTGCGAGGGCATAGGCCAGCAGGGACATTAAAACTACCTGGGATGTATAGGTCTTGGTGGAGAGCACGCAGATCTCAGGCCCGGAGTTCATCAAAAGCGACTCATCCCCTTCTCGCGTCAGAGAAGACCCGACCACGTTAGTTATGGCTATGACCTTGCTTCCTCTCCCGCGAGCAGCTCTGACTGCATCCAGGGTGTCAGCCGTCTCCCCTGATTGAGATACCGCAAAGACCAGGGTGTCTTCTGTGAGGAAATGCTCATAATGCCCGAACTCGGAGGCGACTACCACGTTGACGTGTACTCCTGCGACCCTGGAGAAGAGATAGGATCCTGCCAGGCAGGCGTGATAGCTTGAGCCGCACCCCACGAAGAAGACTCCTTTGGCTCTCTTTACCTCCTCAACAATTCTGTCCACAACCTCAGCGTCCTGCAGGATCGCCTTAGATATCGTCTCAGCCTGCTCCGCTATCTCCTTGAGCATGAAGTGCTCGAACTCTCCCTTCCTGGCCTGCTCGACGTCCCACTCTACGGTATCTGCATCTCTGGAGATCTCACCTTCCTGAAGCAGATTATGGAACACAACTGAGCGCCTGCAGGCAACTGCCACGTCGTAGTTCTGGAGGTAGATCACCTTCTTGGTCCATTCGAGCAGCGCTGAAACATCTGATGCGAATAGTATGCTGTCTTTCGCCAGCCCCAAAACCAGCGGCGAATCCTTCCTGACTGCCACAACCTTCTTCTCATCCTCGCAGATTGCCAGCACAGCATAGCTGCCCTGTAGCTCCATGAAGGCTTCCATGCAGGCCTCCTCGAAGCTGCTCGCCCCTTTAAGCTTCTCCTCTATAAGGTGGGCTATCACCTCTGAGTCGGTGTTGCTTGAGATGATATGGCCCTTCTCTTTCAGCCTTTCTCTTAGCTCCCTATGGTTCTCGATGATGCCGTTGTGAACTATAGCTACCTTACCTTGACAATCGATATGTGGGTGAGCATTGGCTTTGGAGACAGATCCGTGAGTTGCCCACCTGGTGTGCCCTATGCCTATATTTCCCCTCAGCCCATCCAGATCCAGATCTTTCATCGCATTATCTATCTTTCCAACACCCTTGCCGATATTCAGCGAATCTGATATCGTAGCCATGCCTACCGAGTCATAGCCCCTGTATTCCAGATTCTTGAGGCCCTTGAGCAATACGGATGACGCCTCGCCCTGTCCAATGTAGCCGATTATTCCACACAACACAACCACTCCCCTAATAGATACCTAAAAGATTTATGACAGAACTCGTCCCGAAACCGCAATCTGAGTAATCAATGATAAAAAATTTCGCAAGCTGTGTGTCTTTCGGGATGGTCTCATAGCTTAGGCTCTCCGGCAAGCACCCACCTATCATTGTAGATGACGGACGTCATCAATGGCCTCGATGGAATCGAGGTCCGGTCAATTCAGATGCTAGCCTGCTTTTGGTCTATGCAAGTCATCTTGGATCAGTATCTCTTTGGCTTCCTCATCTTTAAGATGGAAGATCGCCTCCGTCCTGAACCTCTCTACGATGACCGTTCCCTTAGGGCTACCCCCTCTAAAAGCTTAAAAGAATCAGAAACTAAAATAAGGATCTATCTTAATTAGCCTAAGTAAGTATCTTCGATACATAGTGCCATGCCGCCAAGATGCTTGGGGGAATCCAACTCAAGAATAAATTTCCCACTTACTTAATTATATTTATTGGCAACTATTATAAACTACAAAGCCTCACAAAGAGCAATTTTTACAATTATTCCTTCTGTCTCTTGTTTATTGCTCCTGAAGTCTCTTCCGCGTCCTAGCTGCATTCAGCCGTACTTCGCATCCTCATCCTCGCCAAGGGCTTATATTAGAGCCGTCCTCGTCTTTTCATCTCCAGTCTCTCCTAAAGCTCAGGCAGCCACTTTGCGAAGGCTGCTGCAGCCTTCCTTCAATGTAAATGGTTTCTTGTGGCTGTTACGGTCTGGCTAATTCCATAGCAGAGACGATCTTAACTGTACTTAGTACAAAACAACTCATATTTGCCTAAGTAGCGTCCTCTGTGTCTCTGCGGAAAGCTATGCCGTATGTCAACCACCAAGAAACCGCGGACCCCTATTTTTGCCTCAGCTTCTTTAAAGCGCCAGCCGCACTCAGCCTCACATCGGCATCCGCATCCTGGCTGAGCACCTTTAGCAGAGGCGCTCTTGCCCTGTCGTCTCCTATCTCACCCAAAGCCAATGCGGCATCTCTCCTGATATCGGCGCTATCATCCTCAAGGCTCTCGATCAATATCTCTATGGTCCCGTTCTGATCGATCCTCGCAAGAGCCGCAGCTGCCTCTTTTCTCACACCGCTGCTGTTGTCTTTCATTGCCTGGATCAACGGGTCCTGTGCCCTGCTGTAGTTTATCAGTCCCAAAGCCCTCGCCGCACCTTCTCTTACGCGGCTGTCATCATCTTTCATTGCCAGCACCAGAGGCTCTGCAGCCGGCTCTCCAATCTCTGCCAGGGATGATGATGCTTCCTTCCGGACACCCTCGTCATCGTCTTGCAGCGCCTGCATTAGCAGACCTACTGCATTAGAGTCGTTTATCCTGCCCAGTGCCCACACGGCGTCCTTGCGAAGGCTGCTCTCCTCTGCAGCAAGGCCCTGCGTCAGCGCGTCCATTGCGCTGCTGTGGTCAACCCTGGCCAGGTCAACGGCCGCCTCACGTCGCACCCGGCTGTCCTTGTCTTTCAGCGCCTGTACCAAGGGGTCAATACACCCTGAGTTACCAATCCTTCCTAAAGCCACGCAGGACCAGTATCGAACCTCGCTGTCGTCGTCTTTCAGGGCCTTAACCAGAGGATCTACGGCCCGTCCGTCCTCGATTATCCCAAGAGCAGCAGCAGACTGCCACTGCACCAGGCTCTCGTTGCTCCCTAAGGCCTGCGCCATGGCGTCAACTGACGGCTTTCCTATCTTGACCAGCGACAGCACTGCCCACTCCCGGACGTTGCTGTTCTCGTCTTTCAGGGCCTGGATCAGAGGCTCTATGGCCCCGGTATCGTTTAGATTGCCGAGGGACTTTGCAGCCTCTGCTCTGACATCTTTATTCTCGTCCTTAAGAGCCCGAGTTAAAGGCTCCAGAGCGCTCGTGCTTTTGATCTTCCCCAGAGCCCTTACAGCCTCGGTGCGAACTCTGCTGTCCATATCCTTAAGCGCCTGGGCCAGAGGATCTACAGCTTTTATCTCCCTGAGGTTCCCAAGAGCCCTCATCGCTTCGATTCGAATGCTGGAGTCCCTGTCTTTCAGAGCTCCTATCAGCGCCTCAGTGGCTCTAGGGTCATTGATCTTTCCAAGGGACTGCACTGCCTCTTTGCGCGCTTTGGTATCCATGCTCCCGAGGGCCTTAATATGGTCCTCGATGGATGCGCTTGCAGTCTGCCCCTGTACAGGGGCCGCCAGTATCAGCGATGAAGCAAGTATGAGGCTTAGCGAAAGCAGAAGTAGAAGCTTGATTCTCAGGTTCCTTCCCCCTTTTGCAGGTCTATTGAAGTGCAGCGACATGGCCTTCAGACCTTCAGGAATATCTCAATGGCCTGGCTGTTCTTCCCAAGAGCGCACAGCGCATGCATCTTATTGACCTGCGGGGCCTTCCACTTAGGGTCGATCTGCAGCGCCCTCTCATAAGCTGCCAGAGCCTCCTGGTACATCCCCTGAGATTCCAGGGCAAGTCCCTTGGCGTTGCAGGCAGCCTTGTTCTTGGCATCGGCAGCCAGCACTGCATCTAAGAGAACCACAGCAAAAGAAGCATCGCCGAGAGCCATTACAGAGACTGCCTTTCCGTAGAGCGCATCTTTGTAGTTGGGATCTAAAGCCAGCGCCCCATCATATTTGGGAACGGATTCCTCAAACAATCCCTGCATCTGCAGCAGCTGCCCTTCTCTTAGCCAGTAGCCCTTGTTCTTGGGTGAGAGCTCCGTGGCTTTGGCAGCAGTTGTAGAGGCGTTGGCATAGTCCTTCTTAGCCCTGTATGTCTCTGTCATACCTGACCAGGCCGCGTCCTTTCTGGCATCCAGTTTCGTTGCCTGAGAATACGCCTCGAGGGACGAGTTGTAGCCCTTTAAAACCCTCAGAATGTCTCCCTTGTGAGTCCATGCATCTGCATAGCTGGAGTTATAGTCGAGCGAGGAGTTGAAGTAGGACAGTGCCTCTGTGTAGTTCCCGGCTGAGTGCAGCTTGCTCCCCAGTTTATCGAAATAGATTGCAGCATCTTCAGCAGAGCAGATGGGGATGAGCATTAGAAGGAGCAGCAAAATGCAGGTTATCTTCAGAACAAATCCTCCTGATCTTGGATAGTGAGCATTCTAATGGCACAGCAGATCTTCGTTTCTTATTATGTTGACTTATCATAATGCAGACTTATTATAAATCAAACGTTAGCACCTTCCAGCAAAAAGAAGTAGAGCTCCAAGTGGAGCTCAAACGCCTATGAAGATCTTCAATGCCTCGTTCTGTCTGCCCATAGCCATCAGAGCGTGCATCTTGTTATCCTGCGCCTGGACAAACTTGGGATCGAGTCCCAGAGCCTGATCATATGCTGCCAGCGACTCCTCGTATGACCCTGCCATCTCTAGAGCCAGACCCTTGGCGTTGCATGCCTGCTTGTGGTTTGGATCTATCTCCAGGACCTGATCGAAGAGAGCTACTGCCCCCGTGGTGTTGTTCACGGCTATGAGCGAGATGCCCTTCCTGTATAGCGCATCTTTATACAGGGGATCCATGGAGATAGCGCCATCATATTTGGGCAGTGATGCTTCAAAGTTGCCCTGAGACTGCAGGAGATTGCCCTCGTTGTACCAGTTCGCTTTGTTCTTTGGATCTATCTCTGTGACTTTCGCTGCAGCAGCCGCGGCTTTCTCATAGTCTTTAAGGGCTGTGTAGGATGCTTGCATTCCGTTCCAGGCTGTTTTGCTCTTGCCGTCCAGCTGCACTGCACGGTTGTATGACTGCAGGGATGCCTCGTAATCCTGCAAAGCTCTCTCTGTATCGCCCTTATGGACCCAGCCGTCCGCGTAATTCGGGTCCTGGTTGGTAGCCTGGTTGAAGTAATCTAGAGCCTCAGTATAGTTCTTGGACGCATAGAGTTTACTCCCCTTCCAGTCAAAGTATTCCGCCTCCTCTGCCGCGCAGATTGCGCTGAGGAGAATAAAACATAGAGTTATAGCAAATATTCTCAGAATGATCCCACCTTATCTTCTGGAGTGATTTGAGGTTGATCCCGTCTTAATGCTAGATTAAGCTATCGGCCATATGCTATTTAGCATTGCTGATTCTAATGCTAAAGTCGTTTCTCATCATAGCGGTTTTTATATGGTCAATAGTCCTTTCGCCATGGGCTTATTTAAAAACTGTGTAAATATCTTGCCCATGAACAAGGTCTCACTGCGCGGCCGCGTCAAACATCTGAGATGACCCGTCCAGTCTCAAAGCATTATCTGTTAGCGGTACAGTGCTGCCTATGACGATAGATTTGCAGCTCTGCGGGCTTCTCAAATATCTGCTCGTCGGGATGGGCAGTCTGTGTTAATTCGGCCGCTTTTGTAAACGCATCCTCGCTATGAGAGCCTACGCTACTTAGCCGGCATCCTCTTATCATTGTCGATGACTCTCATCATCAACAGCCTCAATGAAATCGAGGCCGAATCAATTCAGATGCAGCCAGCATCTTGGCCTGTGATTGTGTCACCTGGGATCAGTTTAACTTCGGCTCCCTCATAATTGAGCTAAAAAGGGGCCTTCAGTCCTGAGCCTCTTTTCACTACCAGTTCTCTTGGAACTCTTCATAAGTGATTAAAGACTCCGAAACTAAAATAAGTATCTATCTTAATTAGGAAAAGTAAGTAACTTTAATACATAGTTGTAGAAAAACCGGCGACCTGCTCCCTAAAGGGTGCGAGAGGGTGTCACAGGATCCTCTCGATCCCCTCTTCCAGCGAGTACTTCGCCTCGAACCCGAGCGCCCTCATCTTGGTCGTATCTGCTTGAGTATGCATCACGTAGTTCTTGATCGGGTTCTCTCTGTACTCAGGCTTGAGGTTCTTTCCCAGCTTTTTGTTCAGAAGATCGACCACATGGTTGAAGCTGTAAGACTTTCCAGTGCCGACGTTGAATATTCCCGTGCCCTTCTTCGACATAAACATCAAAGCATCCACGACGTCCTTGACGTACGTGAAGTCCCTGGTCTGCGTCCCGTCGCCGAAGATCACAGGGGCCTTGTCCTCTCTCATGCCCCACAGGAACTGCGTGACCATGTTGGCGTAAGGCCCTTTGGCCTCCTCGTGAGGCCCATAGACTGAGAAGAACCTCATGCCTGCATAGTCTATGCCGTAGAGGTTGTAGTAAAGCTGGGCCACTCTCTCAATTGCAAGCCTGGCCTCGGTGTAATAGTCTGCGACTGGAATTGCGGCATCTTCTCTGTGAGGTGTGGGAACTCCGTTGTAAAGCGACGACGAAGAGGCAAATACCACCTTTTTGCAGCCGCTAATCCTTGCAAGCTCCATGATCGCCACAGTGCCGTTGACCGCCTCCCCCACTAGCAGTGGGTTCTTCTTGTACATGGGCGAGGATGACGGAATTCCCAGATGGTATATCACATCCGGCTCGAGGCCCATGGAGATGCAGTCGTTGCACGACCCCGCTACGACGTTGACGTCCTTGCTCAATCTTTCCAGGTTCTTCATGCTGCCAGTATGGAAGCTGTCCAGCACAGTTACCTCGCAGCCGTCCACCAGCGCCTCCACCAGGTTTGAGCCTATGAAACCGGCGCCTCCTGTGACCAATGCTCTCATCTATAAGTCCCTCTGATAGTAATGCCTAACTGATATAGCTCCCGCTGTTCCGCCGGATCCTCCTATCATAATTTGATGACCCTCGTCATCAGCAGTCCCCAGTCTTTCATAGCTACATCAATTCAGATTCCGGCGGGCATTTGATCTCCTCTTTAGTAGATGCCGGGTCTGGGGCATAATGAGTTCTCCATGAAGCCCAGATCCAACTCCTTTTCATGCGTCTCTCGAATACAAGCTCTGCCAAAAGTCTAAGCGAGCAGATTAAAGCATTTCTAAATAAAAGATAAGAATCTGAGATAAGGGTATATAATATGAATCTAAGATACGAATTTAAGTTAAGCATAAAAGCCCAGACATAAATGCAGGTTAACCTCGAACCTGCAAAACGTCCTTCTGATGTGGGATTACATCAGTTCAAGGACCACTCTCTCCGGAACGTTCAGATACCTGATCACAATCTCTACAAAAAGCTTCTCCTGCTGCTGCCTGTCCAGTCCGTAAGCATCGGACAGATCCTGTCGTTCCATCTCCAGGGCTATGAGCCTTGTCTGGATCTGGGTTATTCTGAAGCGCTTGCCAAGCTCGCCGACTATGTTCATGTAGTACCCCAGATCCCTCGGCCTCTGCGAGGAGAGGTTCTTTACAAGCCCGCAATCGGTGCAGTAGGGATGGGGCTTTAGCCCGCGCTCCCTTCCTTCGAAGATATAAGGCAGCCAGACCTTCTCGCCGCTGCCGCAGTTCTTATGTTCACAGCCTGCCATAAACCCGCCTCCCCCAGTTATATTAAAAAAGACATAGCAAATTCTACTTAAAAAGTTTTTGATTCAAAATAGGGCAGTATTGATCGATCTGAACAATTATCATTATTTGTGTATTATAAACTTTATTTAAATCATGTAGGCTGAAGGAGTCGATTAATGTTATGTGGCATGGCTGATAATGCAATTAGCTCGATGCTATTGGCCCAATTGCGGGATTTATGCATCTAATAGATAACGCTGAGGGTGAGATTTGAACTCACGAGGTGCGATGCACCACTGGTTGTCGTGTGCCGTCCTCTTTAAAGGGACCGGAACCTCAAGACCAGCGCCGTAGGCCGCTTGGCTACCTCAGCCCGCCACTAAATCTGGCGCCAGTACCTTTTAAGCCTGGCGATACTTCTCTTTTTCTCTGCCCTCGGAAAATTTATTCTTCACCTCATCCTCTTTAGCGCTCATGCTCATCAAAGACGTCTCTCTTCTCGTATCCGGCCAGCTCATAAAGGGCCGCGACATACTCATTGAGGGAAACAGGATTGCTAAAGTTGGTCGCGACCTGTCGGCCGATCCCTCCGAGGATACCATCGACGGCCACGGCAAGCTGGCCATACCCGGCCTTGTGAACGCCCACACCCACCTGGCAATGACGCTGTTTCGTGGGTACGCGGACGATATGGCCCTCATGCCCTGGCTGCAGGAGAAGATCTGGCCGCTTGAAGCGCGGCTGACCAAGGAGGACATCCGCTGGGGGGTGAAGCTGGGCTGCCTGGAGATGATACGCTTTGGGGTCACCTGCTACAACGATATGTACTACTTCATGGACGAGGCAGCACGGGCTACAAAAGAGATGGGCCTTCGCGCCTTTCTCTCGGGCGTGGTCTTCGATTCCAGGCCCGATTTTAGAAAGGAGGCAGAGGAGTTCATCAAGCAATGGAAAGGTGACGACCTTATCCACCCTGCTGTTGGCCCCCATGCCATCTACACTTGCTCAGAGGACACCCTGCTCTGGGCTAAAGAGACTGCGGAGAAAAATGGAGTCATGCTGCATATCCACCTCTCTGAGACCAGGGGTGAGGTCGAGGATTCCCAAAAGAGGCACGGCAAAAGCCCCGTTGAGTACCTGGACTCCCTGGGATGGCTTGGCCCAAATGTTCTGGCAGCCCACTGCGTCTGGCTATCAGATGATGATATCTCCATTCTGGCAGGGCGCAAGGTAAACGTAGCCCACTGCCCTGTGAGCAACCTCAAGCTGGCTGCGGGCATAGCCCCTCTGGAAAGGCTCCTGGCAGCAGGCGTCAACGTCTGCATCGGGGCCGACGGCGCTTCAAGCAACAACAACCTGGACCTCTTCGAGGAGATGAAGACGGCAGCCATAGTCCAGAAGAACGCGCTCTCTAGGCCGGATGCGTTGAAGGCTGAGGAGGTCTGGCGAATAGGGACGGAAAACGCCTACAAAGCATTCGGCCTGGACTTCGGCCTACGCGAGGGGGCCCTGGCAGACCTTGCCCTCATAGAACTGAGGCGTCCCTGGTTCACTCCGGAGACAAACATAGTCTCCCATCTCATCTACGGCATTTCAGGCGGCGTGGATACAACCATTGCCAACGGCAGGGTCCTCATGCGCGACGGAATAATTCGGGGCGAAGAGCAGATACTGAAAAAAGCCCAGGAGCGCTTTGAAAAGCTGACGGCCTAGCGCCATCTCTTCGGCCTTCTCCTTTTGCTCCTTCCCCTGACCATATAAACATAAACGCCAAGTGCAGACATCAAAATCAGCAATAGCAATAACGCGGCAGGGCGAATGGCCAACTCAACCCACGACTGCCCCCTCACCAGCACCAGAGCGGCAAGCTCCTCCTGTCTGGTCGCTCCAGCGTGCGTGTAGCTCACGCTTACAGGCAGGGCATACTCGCCATCCTGGGTATTATTTGAAACAATGCTGAACTTCGCCTGTGCCCCTTCGCCAGGTGCAAGATCACTTAGATTCACAGCGCTGAAGTCGCAGCTGAATGGCTCCTGAGGCACTATACGCACCCGAAGATCTGTAGCCAAAGCATCCCCTTTGTTGATGAATGCTATATCCAGCGCAGACTCCCCATTGGGCGCTGCAGTGCCTCTGACCTCCTCTATCTCAATCCTTGGGCCAATAGTGGCCTCGACCTCAAGGGGAATCGTCTTGGATGCCTCACTGTAGTTGAAGGCAATGTCAGGAAGATCGGCTTCTCCCGTCACATCGATATCTGACAGATAGCTGTAGCTCAATGCCAGCTCCAGAGGATGGACGCCGACTCCTGCCTCTTCCTTAGCCCTGACCAGAAACTCTACAGATCTGTTCTCGCCGGGACCAAGAGCGCCTGCGTTCTGGGGTCCGGAGAGAACCTCGATTCTGTCCTCTCCGCTTTGCAGCTCTGCATCAATGCATATCGCCTTCGGCTCATCCAGGCTAAGGTTGGCTGGCGGCATATCCTTCATCGACGCAGAAGATGCGTTGTTTCGAAGGTCAATGGTGATGATGCTCTCCCTTCCAACCTCCAGGCCTCCTGAGAGGGAGGAGACGACCAGGTTTGGCCCTGCGTCTGACCCACCTGCCGTGGACAAAACTAAAATGAGCGCGAAGAGAACCGCCAGCCCTTTCATCACATAGAGGTACGGCTCTTCGTTCTTATCTATATTCCTGAGGATATCCCAAAATAACCACAAAGCTCACAAAGACCACAAAGAATGCACAAAGAGCTCTTTAGCCTTAGATTTCCATAGTGAGACTCGAATAAAAACTACAAAAGCGCAAGTTTCGAGGTATTCTGGAACGAGGTACCTGTATGATCTCCGCATATTTTGATCAGCCTGAAGCCGACGAAAAAGGTTAGCGCCTTATGGCACGATCTCTGCTGCCTCCTTCGCGCTCATGCCCTTATGGACGATCCCGCAGATGCGGCGCGTTATCAATGCAGGGTCGTCCGCCTGAAAGACGTTTCTGCCTATGGCCACTCCTCTCGCGCCAACGCCAACCGCTCCCTCCACCATCCTGAGGAGGTCCATCTCCGACTCCACCCTGGGGCCGCCGGCGATGATCACAGGAACGGGACAGCTCTCGATCACACGGGAGAAGCTGTCCGGATCGCCTGTGTAGCTGGTCTTCACCATATCTGCTCCAAGCTCGGCTCCCACGCGGGCGGCATGGGCCACCGACTCGGGCGAGTACTCGTCCTTGATCTTCGGACCGCGGGGGTACATCATGGCCAAAAGAGGCATCCCCCATTCCTGGCAGCGGCGCGAGATCTCTCCTAGTGTGGAGAGCATGTTCCCCTCGTCCCCTGCGCCGACGTTGACCTGGATGCTCACGCCGTCAGCTCCGAGCTTCAGCGCCTCCTCGACAGTTGCAACCAGGACCTTGTTGTTCGGGTCGGGCCCTAGCGTCGTCGAGGCCGAGAGGTGAATGATGAGCCCCAGGTCCCGGCCGTAGCCCCTATGCCCAAAAACGGCTGCGCCCTTGTGGACAACAGCTGCATCAGCACCTCCAGATGCCACTATGTCTGCCATTGCCTTCACGCTTTTAATTCCCTTTATGGGCCCGACTGTTACCCCATGGTCCATGGGAATTATGACCGAGTTGCCTGTGCTCCTGTTGACTATCCTCTCCATCCGGATCGATTTTCCCTGCAATGTGATTCCCCTGAATTCGATGTTTAACGTATTATTATGTACATTATAGTACAATCAATTACTACGATGAGCATGATTTATGTATTTATAGGTTGCCCCTTCCAGGTAAGACTAAAATAGATTGCAGGACGGTAGGCCTCTCTTGGAGAGTTGGATGATAATGGGACGCATTTGGATCACGCTTGTTCGGTGTATGGCCTTGACCCTTGCACTGAGCTTTATTTTGGGTCCGGCCCTTGCAGGCACAGAGACGGGCGAGTTCTGCCCCACCTGCCCAGACTGGACCAACCTGGAGGGCTGGCTGGCGAAAAAGGAGGCCTACGAGAGGTCGCAGGCGAACGGCGGGCAGCAGCCCAATGTCAATAATAACGGCATAAATACAAAAGCAAATATTCCGGTTGAAAAGCCGGCTCCAACCTATCCAAAGGCAGAGATCGTTGCATCTGCAGGTTCATCCTTCAACGGCCGGGTCATAATCGATGTCCGAGACCCCGAGGACTACCAGAGCGGCCATATTCCGGGCGCCAGAAACCTTTACTGGAACGATCTCTCGTCCGGCGGCTCGCTGGACCCTGTCACGGCTGAGGGCATTTTGAGAAAGGCTGGCGTCAACAACTCGGATTATCTCCTGATATACGGAGATGAGGAGGATGAGGATAAAGGCGCAGACTATGTCTTCTGGGCGCTTAGCTATCTGGGGCACGAGAACTTGAGCAAGCTGAACGGAGGCGTCGATGCCGCCTGGGAAGTGGGCATCAGGCCTACTACATCTCAATCCTTGGTGGGAGAATCGAACTATACCGTCCACATTGTGCCCTGGCTTTTGGTGGACAAGATCAGCTTGAAGTCTATTCTGGATCAGCCTGAGGTCCAGATCCTGGACGCACGGGACTTCGCAGACTATGGGAGGTCGCGGCTTAACACTTCCATACCATTCGAGGCTGAGAAGCTTTACGACGACCTGTTGATCAAGGATGCCGCAACTCTTGAGGAACTCCTGGAGAGGCGCGGCCTGGAAAAGGACGGGACTCAGCTCGTATACGGCACGCCCCAGGCATACTCGCTCTTCTTCGGTTTGGAGCTCATGGGCTACAACGCCACGCTGCTTGAGGGCGACTGGTGGCAGAAGACCGGGTGGGCAGTGAGCAATGTAAGATAGATTATTAATATTTTATTAATTTTAATTACATCGATTTTTTGGCATTTAAATCAAAAAGGCGGAGGGACATCTAGCCTTACTGCGCATCTCTCAGCAGTGCATCCACAGCCGCTCGTATAGACTCTGCAGAGCTGTGCCTTGGAGTCCAGCCAAGCCCTGAGATCCTGTCAATGGAGAGCTGCATGACCTTCACGTCTCCCTTCCAGCCTCTGCCATCGACTCCGCCAGTGTACCTGTACTCCACTTCAGAGAGGCTCATGCGCTCTGCCACAATATCTGCAATCTCCGTCACATCCACAGAGTCGAAGGAGCCTATGTTGAAGATGTTCGTCTCCTCTTTTGACCTGTCGACACAGTGGACCATGGCATCAACGCAGTCCTTCACCTCAAGGTAGGACTTGCGCTGCCTTCCCGATCCTAGAATCTCGAGCTCCTTTGGATTTTTCCGCAGCTTTCTTATGAAATCCACCAGCACTCCGTGAGTTCCGCGCTCGCCAACAATATTCGCGAAGCGGTATATCCACGACTGCATCTCGAATGTGTGGCAGTAGGAGGAGATCAATGCCTCACAGGAGAGCTTGGATGCTCCGTAAAGCGATATGGGCTTTAAGGGGCCGTAGTCTTCGGGAGTGGGCACGACACTGGCCTCGCCGTAGACAGTCGATGTCGATGTGAAGGCTATGCAGCGAACTTTGGCCTTGCGCATGGCCTCCAGAAGGTTGTAAGTGGCCAGAACGTTTTGGTCCAGATGGACGCGGGTGTCCTTTGCGCCCAGCTTCACATCCGGATTGGCTGCCAGATGAAAGACAATGTCCTTTCCATCCACTACCTTCTCTAGGGCTAAAGGGTCGAGAAGGTTCGCCTCGATGATCTTGAAGTTCGGATCGCTCAGGTTGTGAGCGACATGCTCCATCTTGCCTGAGCTGAAGTTATCAAGTACGGTGACCTTATTCCCTGGCAGCAGTGCATCGATAAGATGACTTCCTATGAAACCCGCGCCACCCGTAATTAATATCGACTTGTCCTCCATCATCTGACAAGAGAAGCCTTTCAAGAATATAACCTTATTTTCCACTGTATGTGCATCGTTCCTTTTACTCTCCAAATCCCTTTGATTTCTTCATATTAAGATTCATATTTTTATCTGCAATTTGGCCTAAATTTATATTAAACTGTAACTGGTATCAATTAATTATCTGTGTGGCATATAGGATAAACAATACGAAGATTGTGGTAATTGTGTATGCCAATATAAAAAAGCATGCTCATCATCTAAAGATAATATTTAAATAGGTTAGGCTCAATTACCCATAAAATATTGAAAGGTTTGTGTTCAATTTAAAGCTGTTCAATCTAAATCTAAGTGGGGGATAGTAACTTTGAAGGTTGCATTAATCGGAGCTGAGCTAGAGGAGAATCTAGGCATGCGTTACATGGCCTCTGCATTGGAGCACAGGGGTCACTATGTAGAGATAGTTCCCTTCAATTTTGAGCATGACATAGATAATACAGTGAGGCAGGTTCTGGCTTTCAATCCCCAGATCGCCGGCCTTTCCATGGTATTCACCGGCCGTGGAAGGGATTTCTGCCGGCTGGCACAAGCGCTGAGGTCAGGAGGCTACAGCGGCCACATAATTGCCGGAGGACCTTTCGCCTCATTCAACTGCGAGAACTTGCTGCGCGATTTCTCTGCATTTGATTCCATCGCCCTTGGTGAGGGCGAGAGCCTTATCTGCAACCTGGCAGACAATCTTGGTGATCCCTCGAAGGTGCCATGCCTTTGCTACAGGAGACCTGACGGGTCCATTATCACGAACGCCTCTGAGGGAGTCCAGGATGATCTCGATACGCTTGCATTCCCGAAGCGCACTACATTCCATTCCTACTTTGGAAAGCCGATTGCCAGCATTCTCACGAGCCGCGGCTGCTGGAGAAACTGCGCTTTTTGCAGCATCAACGCCTGGTATGACCGGGTAGGTGGAAGAAAGTTCAGGACTAGGTCAATTGAAAATATCGTAATGGAGATGAAGGATCTCTACGACAATCACGGCGTTCGCATTTTCAACTTCCAGGATGATAACTTCTTCCTTCCCGACAAGGAAAAAGCCCTCAGGCGCTTTGAGGGCTTGAGGGACAGGCTGCGGGATGCAAAGGTTGATGATATCGCGATTGCCATCAAGGCACGTCCCGACAGCATCACGCGCGAGTCCATCGGAGTCCTGGACGATTTAGGATTGTTCAGGGTGTTCCTCGGAGTGGAGAACGCCTCTATGAACGGGCTGTACAATTTGAACCGGAAATCAACAGTAGATCAGGCACTAAGTGCCTTAGAGATCCTGAACGATTTCGATGTTCACCTGGCCTTCAACCTGCTGATGTTCGAGCCGGATACGGTCATGGATGATATTCTGGTCAATCTGAGATTTATAGAGAGGCATCTGGACAATCCATTTAACTTCTGCAGGGCTGAGGCGCATGCTGGCACCGGGCTTGAGTTAAAGCTCAAATCAGAGGGCAGGCTGCTCGGTGATTACTTTGGCCTTGACTACAGGCTCAAGGACCCTCAATGCGAGGCCTTCCACCAGGTGGCCAATTATGCATTCTTCGACCGCAACTTCAGCGATTACGGGCTGCATTACTTCAACATGCAGGTTGACTTCACCTTCCAGCTTCTAAGACGCTTCTACCCCGATGTGCTTACGCAATCGCTTCGTGGAGCAGTCAAGAACTTCATCAAGGAGACAAACCTGGATACCTACAAGTGCCTCTGTCAGATCTACGACTTCATCGAATCCACAGATCCCCCTAACCAGGTGGCTCTCAGGGATTTCGCTCAGATGATGAGGGGGATCGTGGATGAGAAGAGCAGAGCTTTGCACGTCCAGGGCGAAGGCATCCTGGACGCGTTGAACAATGCCTTTGAGGAAAGGGGCATGCCCAAAGCAGGCATTGCTCAGACGGTTCATCCGGGTCGCTCTCACTACGCTGTTGGACAAGGGCCTTGGGCTTATGCCTGTGGCCTGGGTGGAGATGCCGATCTCTTCGGCCTGATACAAGCTCCAATACCATATCAGGCCTTCAAGTCTCAATTGTCCAGATTGGGAGTGGGGAGGTGAGATTCGTCTTGTGAAACTTGAATCTTTAAAATTAAACGCTGGTTAAATTATCAATTTATCAATAAATAAGAGGCTTAGCTTATGGAGAAGATGTTAAATCCTTACCATCCTGTAGAGCCTGTGCACCCGATGGTGGTCAAGCTCTACGATGATCTTGTAGCGATATACAGGGTTATTAAAGAAAAGCATCAAAAAGAGATAGATGCGGCATTCGATCGGGCATCGCAACAGATAGGCTTCGTGGTTGCAACGACCGTGCAAGTGATCCTAAGCGTAGGAGAAAGAGGCGCTATAAAGGGCATCAGCATGGGTTCAGAGAGCCTGAAGGGCACAGCCTTCGAGAGAGAGCTGATGAAGGCGCTTGAGCCGATTCGCGGGGGAGACCCGATTCCTGCGCTAAAAGAGGGCACTTACAACATCGCCGTGTTTTGGTATGACGCAGTGAAGCTCCGGCTCAGGACTGATTGGATGGAGCCTGCCCATCCAGCGTACCAGCTCAAATCCGAGCTTATGGGATTTGATCCAGGGCGAGGCGCTGAAGGCTATATGCGTTGCGGTCCCTGGTGTGAGCCTGCGCATACGCCCTGGATGGAGCCTGTCCATCACGGACCCTGGGGCAGGCCGTGGATGGAGCCCGCGCATCCCGTGTATCAGAGAGCGATAGAGAAGACTGAAGCCGCAAGAACGTTCGAGCACCAGGAGCCCGCTCACTGGGTAGACAGGGCGAACATGATCTTCCAGGAGAAGGCTGTTCTCATTTCTGCCATAGATGAGGTCTACCCTGAGCTAAAGCTCGGAGAGAGGCTGAGCAAAGCGCGAGTCATGAGCCCCACGCTGCCCCTGCCGCCGCCCATGGCCTGGTCAGGCGTAAGGGAGCCAGCCCACATGATGGCAGCTAAGCCCGAGTGTGTGATGGGACCAGGTCCTCAACCATGGATGGTAGCGGGGCCACACCCAGAGCCTTGGAGGCAGGCCGTAGATGAGATCGTACAGGTCATCAGTAGATACGGCCCTGTTCCAGATCCCTGGAAGGACCAGCTGATAACAGAGATTGCGGATATAGTCAGCAGGTATATCAACGTAACACTCAATCCGCAGCCTCTGCCCCCACGTGTGATGGCCTGGTCGGGCGTAAAAGAACCGGCACACATGGCAACTGTGACTGCAAGGCCACCGTGGTGGGAAGGCGACCCTGCACAGAGGCCCATCGTCCCCCAGGAGATGCAGCCGCAGATGCTCTCAGAGATCGCATCGGTGCTGCGCAGATACGGCTACCAGATATAAGCATAATTTGGAAGGTCTGCTCATAAGGGCAGACAATTTTATTTTGAATTGTTCTTGAATCTAATGAAATAATTAAATATGTTCAAGTGCATCTCCCGGCTGGTGGGTGTTTTGGCAAAGGCAATTGAGCAGCTTAATAGCCTTACTGTGGGCCATGTCTCACTTGGCCTTCACGGCGGATCTGTTGGAACTGTGAAGCAGCAGGTACACGATGGAGATACGATCATCGTAAAGGCAATTGGAAATTTCGGGGTCCGTTTCCTGGGCGTTGATGCGCCTGAGATCAGCTTCACGCTTCCGGGAGAAAAGAGCTTTACAGGGCTGAATAACCCGAAGTGGGAAGTGTTTTTGAGCAACCCTCTGGCCGGTTTCAACCTGGAAGCGGGGCTTACCAGCTTCCTTCAATCCAGGGTCGGGCAGGGTGCTGCAGCAAACCACCACAGGCACGCGGCGAAGGCGCAGGAGGCTCTTGAGAGAGAGGTGACGAAGGACATGATGGAGCTTAACAAATCCAAAGAGGATTTTGAGTTCTTCATGGCCTTTGCCATCGAAGTCATGGACAGATACGGCCGCCTTTTAGGATTCATAAACCGAGACCAGCCCCAGGGCGATAGGCCTTTAGATTACAACGGACGGCTGCTGAAAGCGGGATTTGTCAGCCCTTACTTCATCTGGCCCAATGTCAACCCATTCCGCAGGGCCGAGTCCATCAAGAAGGCGGTGATACCACCAGGGCAAGCCAACAATGTGGCAAACGGAGACAATGCGCTGCGCCAGGCCAGGGGGTGGGTCAGCAGTGCCAGAGAGCAGGGCCTGGGGATTTTCGATTCTGAGGGTCCCCTCAGGCTGGAGCCTTTCGAGGTGAGGTTCCTTGCAGGGCGCAGGCCGCCAAACCGCTGGGTGATAGATCTGAGCAAGAACGATGATGAGCTCATCCCTCCGCAGAAATACTTCACTATAGCCAACTCTGAGGACCGGCTGTTCATACCTGAGGAATATGTGCCCCTCTTCCTGGAGGCCGGGTGGACTAAAGGGACGTGAAGGAGCATAGCCCGGGTCTCCTGATATTCAACTTTTCCTAAGAGATGGGCTCATCTTTGCCCTTAAACTTCGAGCCTGAGGATAGATAATAGCGGCGTCTCAGCAGCATTTCGGAAGTGCTGGATCTCATTTTTATTTGGGATATGTACGAAAATTTTTAATAGTTTAAGCCTGAAGTAATAATCGAGATATAACCGCTTTATTAGAAATATCTCGAAAACTCAGCATATGCTTCTCGGAGCCTAATGATCATGGATGCCTTAGTTATCTATATAAATTTTTAGATATGTGAAGGAAATTAGATGTGTTATTTATAAAATAATTCGTATGGTGGGGTGAGACAATGGTGCAGGAAGATACTGGAATGTCCGAGCTTGAGAGGGAGTTCGAGCTTGAGATGGATGAGGGCAGAGAGATGGGTGAAGATAAAGAATACAACGAGGATCAAGAGACAGAAAAAGAGTTCGAATATCTTCAAGAGGAACCGGAGGTTGAAGAGGAGTTCGAAGAACCTGTGGAAGAGTACGAAGGGGCTGAGGATCGGCCTTCGTATTATGCTGAGAGATTCTACGAGATATCCGAGAGGGAGTTCGAGTCAGAATCCGTGCTTGAGATGGAGATAAATGACGTATTAAATGAGATGGAAAGGGAGTACTTCTGGGGGAAGCTGAAAAAGCTGGGGAAGACAGCCTTCAAAGGTCTGGTTAAGAAAGGGATGAGCTACGTTAAGGGCATGCCAGCCTTCCAGGCGATAAAAGGGGTAACGCAGCTGGCTAGAGGCGATTTGAAGGGCATGTTGGGTACTATGGCTAAAGCTGCTCTTCCTGCAGCGCTAAGTGCAATTCCTGGAGGAGCAGCAGCTCTTCCTGCATTGAATGCCCTGGGGTTTGAGGCTGAACAGGATGAAGACGCCAGCAGGGCAGCATGGAGAAACTTCGCAGAGGTATCCAGAGAATCCTTCGAGTACCTTGCCAGCAATCTAAGCCCAGGAATTACAGATCCAATGGAAGCAAATCGCCTGGCATCAAATGCCTTACAGGCAGGCTTGAAGAAGGTTAAGGCCAGAAGGTATCCCTCTGCCGGGAAGATGAGAGTTTTGAGGGTTACAGTTGGGCCTGGTGAAAAGGTGAAGATCATCATCAGAGGGGCATATGATCGATGAGCATCCAATCCTCTGATTTCCCAAGGCGGATTGAATCGATAAGGATACGCATCAACAGCCTGGACTCACTTAGAAGGATGGTCGCCCTCTCGCCGGCCTATGATATTACCGGCCGCCAGTGGTCAGTCCTCGAATCTCAGCTTGCGGCTTCAAAGTCGCGTCTCCTATCGAAGTTGAAGAGGGGATCGAGGAAGTACCTGCCGCAGATCAGGGATCCAAGGGCAGCTGTCAGCTTCAATGCCCTTTTAGGAGAGATCGAGACGGAGATGGCCAGAGCCTTCGTGCTCTTCGATACTTATGCAGACGTGCTGACGCAGCGTCACTCGCCCGAGCTGGGACCGGCGCTGGCTGGCTGTGATGTCCTTGCCTGGGATGCCATTAACAAAAATAGCCCTGCTCTATCCACCATAGAGCCGCCCGTGGTCTACTGTGATCGCGGATTCGGGGCATCCACCCTTCGGGAAGGTGTATCGTTCCCTGATAGAACTCCAAATCCTCTTCCACTGATCCAGATACCATACTCTCGGCTGAAAGAGAAGCACAACCTCACATCCATACTTCACGAGGCAGGCCACGAGGCAATGGTTCGGCTCGGCTTTGTCCGGACAATGCCAAAAGCCTTCAGCGCAGCCCTGACCAGAGCAGGAGCGCCTGAGGAGATCGTGAGACTGTACTCGCTTTGGACCTCAGAGATTGGCCCTGACTTCTGGACC
>Ga0074195_1001621_pt1 | contig 30011 bp, 24 predicted proteins | sample EPASupsiteHSE623_FD_64525 | JGI IMG/M metagenome (GOLD analysis project Ga0074195, IMG submission 64525) | Bioremediated contaminated groundwater from EPA Superfund site, New Mexico - Sample HSE6-23 | ecosystem: Environmental > Aquatic > Deep subsurface > Groundwater > Contaminated ... | reverse complement strand
GCGTCCTTGGGGTTGCTGACGGCGTGCTGTGCTTGCCTCACCAATTCTTCGTCGATTTTTCGTGGTCTGCCCATGCCGCAAGCATACCACGATTAGTCTCAACTTGAAAGCGAATTGGAATAAGGAGGGAGGGTGTCGCCAGGGGGAGGCGCCGGTAGCCGGCGACAGTCGATGCAATGAGCTAACTGCATTTCCGGAAAAACTATTTTTTGATGTAAGGTTCGGCTGAAATTTTCAAGATCTTGTTGAAAAAATTGCGGAAAGATGTTTCTCTCCCGGCGCGATCAACCTTCTAACTCAATATGTACCCGAGGAGAAAAATATGAAAACCACCCCGAAAACATCCGCCCTCTCCGGGCCGGTTTTCGCCGGTATCCTGGCCGGCCTGCTGCTGACGCTTCCCGCCCCGCCGACCCATGCCGACGATGAGCTCAGGGCCGGGGCCGTGCTCCAGATCCCCTTCGACCTGAGTGCCAGGGGTTCGTTTTTCGATCCCACCGCCATCCGGATCGGCCTGACCTGCCAGTACGCCGATGTCGAGGAGGAGGTGGTGACCGTCACCCACCATGTGACCAATACTTATATGGATGGAAATCCTACGGGGAGCACCGAGACCTGGAATGTTTCGGTCGATGAAGGGGATCGGGTGTATGGCCTGGAAGGGAACCTCTTCGTGGAAGTCTTCAACCGATGGAACCTTTCCGCCGAACTGCTCGGTTTTTACGGCAATAACGACATCCAGGGCGCCTTGGGAGCCGGATATAGTTTGGCCAACGATTTCTTCCTCGATGCCAAGGTCATGTTCCCCTATTCCGAAGTTGGCCTGCGCTTCCTCAATGGCCTGGAGATCTACGGAGGGGGGAAGACCCTCGGTGATTTCAATCCCGAAAAAGAGCATCATCGGATCAACATGGTCACGACGAATACGACAACCAACAATACCGTGACCACGACGACCATCATCAATTAATCGTTTTGTTCAAATCAGGCTTCCTTGCCGCGCCCCTGAGGGCGCAAGGGCAGCTTTGATGAGCAAGCAGTCTTTGCCGCCAAGACTGCTTGCGCTCTTTTCCTCCCCGCCTTCGTCATTCCCGCTCGCCGTAAGTCCCCGCCTTCAAGGGTCGAGCCTCGCCAGGCGCGTCGCCAGGCCGAATCGCCAGGTTGCCCACCTGTTTAACTCCCCCTTCTTATCCTGGAGGAAGGGGCAAGGTGTGGTACCGGTCATGAGCCGGGGCGAGACCCTGTTTGTTTACCTATTGTTATTATTAGAAAAATAATACTAGCGCGGATCGAGATTTTTTTTCCCGTCCCCCCATGGGCTGAAACCATGGAATGAGGAGGGGTTAAACCATGCATCGTTTAGTTAAGATGAAAACGGAGCATTGTGGAGCTTTGGCGAGATAAATGGAGATATGATGGAGTTTGCCGGTGTGGACAACTTGTTGACAACTTTACGATTACCACGCTATCATTCCGATATTATAACGTTTATCGCCAGGTACAAAAAAATGGACGCTGTTGTGGCGGGTTATGCGTTTTTCCCCCTGAAAAACCTTAGAGGGGCTAGGAGTTATATTCTGCGCCCAATGGCCCTATTCGCATCATGAAATCGACGCAAACCGCTTTTGACCGGCGGCCGGTTTTTAGGTAGATCAAACGCCATTCATCCGGTCGCCCGGCTTTCGGGAAACGTCTTGTGTCAACCAAGGAAACGTCTTTATGATGTGGAATGCGATCAAGAAATCCCTGCACAGCACCCTATCGGAAAGTGAATTTGGCCTGTGGATCAAACCACTGGAATGCCGGCTCCAGGAGGGGAACGTGCTGGAACTTGCCGGGCCCGACCGATTTTTCTGTGCCTGGGTGGAAGATCGCTACCTGGACCTCATCCGCCGCGCGGCCAGCGACCTGGGCGAGATTGCCGAAGTTCGGCTGCACGTCGCCGAAAACCGCCCCTTGTCCTTTGACAGCGGCAAAGGCGGCCAACTGCTGCTGCCCGGCACCGCCAGCTCGCCCCGGGTACGTTCGCTCCATCCCGCCTTCACCTTCGATCAGTTCATGGTCGGCGAATCGAACCTGCTGGCCCGATCCGCCTGCAAGGCCCTGGCCACCGGTGACTCCACCTTCGGCAGCTGCCTGTTCATGAACAGCTCCACCGGTCTGGGCAAGAGTCATCTGACCCAGGCGGTGGTCCATCAGGTCCTGCGGACCGCTCCCGCAACCCGGCTCCACTACCTGACCGCCCAGCAGTTTTCCGCCGACATGGTCAAGAACATCCGCGCCAACTCCATGGAGCAGTTTTCGAAAAAATATGTCAACAACTGCGATATGTTGCTGGTGGAAGACGTCCACACCCTCACCGGCAAGACCAAGACCCAGGAAGAGCTCAACACCATCCTCGATTATCTGATCAAGTCGGGACGAAGGGTGATCCTGACCTCGGCGGTGGCCCCCGGCAAGCTGGCGGGCATCGACGACGATTTCCGCAGCCGCATGACCTCGGGCCTGGTGACCGGCATCGACCGGCCCGACTACGAGACCAGGGCGCGGATCATCCGCCACAAGATGCGTCTCCACGGACTGGGAGCGGACGAGGATCTGGTGGGCTTCATGGCCGAGAACCTGCACGACGACATCCGGCGGATGGAGAGCGCCATCATCGGCATCAAGGCCAAGTCCTGCCTGCGGGGTACCCCGCCGGACCTGGCCATGGTCCGGGAGGTGGTCTTCGGCCTGACCGGCGGTTCGACCGAAATCACCGGCGAATCGATCCGCGACCTCATCGGCAGCCAGTTCCGGGTCAGCGTCGAGGAATTGCAGTCGCGATCGCGCAAACGTTCCATCGCCTTTCCCCGGCAGGTGGCCATGTACCTCACCCGCAAATACACCGCCCAATCGCTGGCCGACATCGGCAGCATCTACAACCGCGACCATTCCACGGTCCTGCACGCCATCAAGACCATCACCCGGGACATGTCCCAACAGACCTCGGTGCGGCGGCAGGTGGAAATGCTCTGCGCCAAGCTCAAGAAATAGGTGGTCAGTCTGTTCGCAGGTAGGTTGGGCTAAGCGCAGCGCAGCCCAACATGAGGCGTTGGGCTTCCTGCGTCAGCCCAACCTTGTATGGGCTAAACGGCTCACCCGCTCCACCCCTAACCCCCCCCCTAAAAATAGACCCCCTTGACCTCGGTCTGCTCCCGGACCTCGGTTGGGGTGGCGACCCTGCCGGCAATCCGCCGGGCTTCCTTGATCATGTCGTTCATGCCGATCCCTTTCCAGCCGAAGCCGCAGAGGTGGAGGTCGGGATGGGCCGCGTGGATCTCGCTGCGCCAGCGCAACAGCCCAGTGTAGCCGGCCTCCAACTGGGGGATGCCCGACCGGGGCCGGAGGACGGCGGCGTAGGCGGGCGGCGGCAGCTCCATCAATTGGCCGAGATCGGCCAAGACCGCCGCGATCAATTGGTCGTCGGGCAATTCCAGCCGTTCGGGATGGCGGCGGCCGCCGACCAGGGCTTCGAGCAACTGGTGGCCGGCCGGGGCGCGGCCGGGGAACATGTGCGAGGAAAAGAGCGCGCCGAGGGTGAAACGCTGTTCCCGTTCCGGCGCCAGGTAACCGAAGCCGAAGGGGATGCGGGCCCGCTGGTCGAAGCCGAGCAGCACCGAGAGGATGCGGGCCTCGGGGATGGCGGCCAGCGGCGGCGGGGAGGCCGGCAGGGCCGTGGCCATCAGCGCCAGACTCCGGTTCACCGGCAGGGCCAGGACCAGATGGCGGCAGGTCAGCATTGTCTCGCCGCTGCGGATCTGCCACCCTCCCGGCTGCCGGGTCAGGATCTGGACCGGCGTGTCGTAGGCAATGGTCCCCGTGGCTGCCAGACCGGCCGCCAGCCGCCGGGGCAGCAGGGCCATGCCGTCCTTGAAGCTGGTCATGGCCGGCAACCCTTTTTTCGTCCGCCCCTCCTTGCCGGCCGCCCGCATTTTCCTGATCACCCCCCGAATCACCGAGCCGTGGATTCGCTCCAACTCCCGCACTCCCGGCATGACCGCATCGATGGCCAGCCGTTCGATATCGCCGGCATAGGTGCCGGTGAAGACCGCGTCGGCAAAGGGCAAGAGCGCCGCGCCGAAGCGATGGGCCACCCACTCGGCCACCGAGGGCTCGCCTGCCAAGGGCTTTCGCCACAGATCGGCCAGCACCCGGAGCTTGGCCGACCAGGGCACCAGCGGCTGGCGCAGGATCGCCAGCGGCCGCTGGGGAATGCACTGAAGGCGGCCATCCAGGCAGACATAGCGGACAAATCGGCCCAGGGGCGCGGTGGTCACCTCGGTCTCCAGGCCGGCGAGTTCGATCAGGTCCCGGCTTTCGGCGCAGTTGTCGAGAAAGCCGTGCGGACCCCATTCGGCCAGATAGCCGGATTGGTTGAAGGTGGCGATGGCGCCGCCCGGCTCGGCCGCCTGCTCCAGCACCAGCAGGTTCAGGTCCGGCCGCAGGTCGCGGACAAAGGCGGCCACGCTCAGGCCGGAGATGCCGGCCCCAACGATAACAAGGTCGTAATTCAATGATTTCATGGGGTTATTTGGCGGAATTGGTCGTCGCGTCCGTTGTGAAGTCGTCTTGACAGTCGATCATTCGTGCTTACCATGTTGGCCGGATAAAGGGAAGGCCCTTTATCTCCCTGGTATGTCCGGATAATTGACTCGTTCGCAACATGCCGGCGACTGAAAAGTCACGCATCACCACACCAGGATGGTACGGAGCGCGGAACGTCGTTCTCGTGGTTTGAGAACGACAACAATGTGTCGTTCCGGTCAAGAAAAACAATGCGCTTGCACCTACCCGGAGAGGAACAGCCCATGACAGCAGCACAGGTTGAAACCAAGCAGTTCCAGGCGGAGACCAGAAAGGTCCTCGATATCGTCATCAACTCGCTCTACACCGAGCGCGACATCTTTGTCCGCGAGCTGGTCTCCAACGCCGCCGACGCCCTGGAAAAATTCCGCCACCAGAGCCTGGTCGAGCAGGTCGACTTCGATAGCCATGTGCCCCTGGAAATCACCATCGACTGCGACGACAAAAAGCACACCCTGACCATCGCCGACACCGGCATCGGCATGACCCGGGAAGAATTGGAAACCAACCTGGGCACCATCGCCCATTCCGGCTCGCTCCATTTCTTCGAGCAGTTGGCCGAGGCGGCAAAAAAGGACGTCAACCTCATCGGCCAGTTCGGGGTCGGCTTCTACTCGGTGTTCATGGCCGCCAAATCGGTCCGCGTCCAGACCCGCTCCTGGGACGGTTCCGAGGGCTGGGAGTGGACCTCGGACGGCGGCGGCTCCTACACCGTCGGTCCCTGCCCCGGCCTCCACCGCGGCACCAAGATCGTCATCGAGCTCAAGGACGACGCCCACACCTACGCCTCCAAGTTCACCATCGAGCGGATCATCCAGCAATATTCCACCTTTGTTCCCTTCCCGGTCAAGGTCGAGGGCAAGAAGGTCAACACCGTCCAGGCCATCTGGACCCGGTCCAAGGCGGAGATCACCGAGGAGGAGTACACCGAATTCTACAAGTTCATCGGCAACGCCGGGGACGAGCCCATGTACCGCCTCCATTTTTCCGCCGATGCCCCCCTGGCGATCAACGCCCTGGTCTACGTGCCCAAGGAGAATTTCGAGATCCTGGGCATGGGGCGGATGCAGCCCGGGGTCAACCTCTACTGCCAGAAGGTGCTCATCGACCAGCACAGCGAGAACATCCTGCCCGAGTGGCTGCGCTTTCTCAAGGGCGTGGTCGACTCCGAGGACCTGCCGCTCAACATCTCCCGGCAGTCCTTGCAGGACAACGCCCTGGTGATCAAGCTGCGCAAGGTGCTGACCAAGCGGGTGATCAAGTTCCTGAACGAGGAGGCGACCAGCGACGCCGAGAAGTACCGCGAATTCTGGCAGACCTTCGGCATCTTCCTCAAGGAGGGCGTGACCTCGGATTTCGAGCACCGCACCGACCTGGCCAAGCTGCTGCGCTTCGAGTCCTCGGCCAGCGAGCCCGGCACCATGATCTCGCTTGACGAGTATGTCGGCCGGATGAAGGAAGGCCAGGACAAGATCTACTTCATCAACGGCCCCAGCCGGGCGGCGGTCGAGTACGGCCCCTATGTGGAGATGTTCAAGAAGCGCGGGGTCGAGATCTTCTACACCCTGGAGCCCATCGACGATTTCGTCCTCAACCACTTAAGCGAATACAACGGCAAGAAGCTGGTCTCCGCCGACCGGGCCGACCTGAGTTTGCCCGAGACCACCGAGCCCGCAACCGAGGCCGAGACCAAGGAGACGGGCGAGCCGCTGGGCGCCGCGGTGGTGACCTCGCTCTGCCGCTGGATGAAGGAGATGCTCGGCGACCGCATCCAGGAGGTCAGGGCCTCCAGCCGCCTGGTGGACAGCCCGGCGATGATCGTCAACGTCGACGGCTTCATGACCTCCTCCATGGAGCGCATCCTCAAGGCCTCCGGCCAGACCGAGGCCTTTGGCATGGGGTCGAAGAAGGACATGGAGATCAACACCGCCAGCCCCCTGATCAAGCGACTGGCGGCCCTGCGCGAAAGCGACGCCGAGTTTGCCGGGGATGTGGTCGAGCAGTTGTACGACAACGCCATGATCCAGGCCGGGCTGCTGGTCGACCCGATGGTGATGGTGCGGCGCAACTACCGCATCCTCGAGCGGGCGGCCGGGGGATCGGCCACCGCCGCCTGACCGGGCCGACCCGCTGTCCCGCCTCCGGCGGCCTGCCTCGTTCCTGGTGTCTAAGGCGTCGGTTTTTGGTTGGATTTCTGCGGGGTACCAGTATCTGATCTTGAAAAAAGGTTGTGTTCACGATATATGAACACAACCTTTTGTATTTGTCCGGAGTGTTCCTGGAGGGAATCCGATGCGTTCATCCCTATTTGTATTTTTACTTGCGCTCCTGATGCTTGGCGGCTGCCATACCAAGCAGGTGCGCCATCTTGCCTCCGACGCCGCCCTGATCAAGCCGGGGCAGACCACGGTCAAGGAGGTGCAGAAGTATCTGGGCGAACCCAATGGTCGGCGCGAGGTTGCTCCCGGCGTGAGCGAATGGGTCTACTATGAGGACCGGCCCGGCTTTTTCGGCACCATGCCGGTGCTCGGCTCCATGACCGGCCCGGCCGGGTATGAAATGATCGTGATAACCATCAGCAACGAAATGGTCACCGCCAGCGAATTCCGCAATTTCAACGAATCGGATCGCAAGTGGGTGGAAGATTTCACCTGGGACCAAGAAATCAAGTGAGCCCCCCTTCCACCTTTGACATCAACCGGGAGCGGATGATCGAGGAGCAGTTGGTTGCCCGCGGCATCACCGACCCGCGGGTCCTGGAGGCCATGCGCACCGTGCCCCGCCATCTGTTCGTCGAGGACGCGATCCAGGCCCACGCCTACGGCGATTTTCCCCTGCCCATCGGCAGCGGCCAGACCATTTCCCAGCCCTACATCGTGGCCCTCATGACCCTGACCCTGCATTTGACCGGCTCGGAGAAGGTGCTGGAGATCGGCACCGGTTCGGGCTACCATGCCGCCATCCTCTCCCGCCTCTGCCAAAAGGTCTACACGGTGGAGCGGCTGGATGCCCTGGTGAGTCGGGCGCGCAAGGTCTTTGACCGGCTCCGCTACCACAACATCATCTCCCGCATCGACGACGGCACGGTCGGCTGGCCTGCGGAGGCCCCGTTCGACGCCATCATCGTCACTGCCGGCGGGCCCCGCATCCCCGAGCCCCTGATCGCCCAGTTGGCCGACCCCGGCCGCCTGGTGATGCCGGTCGGCGGCCAGGACGTGCAGGAACTGCAAGTGGTGGACAAGCGGGACGGCGGCATCACCGTGACCACCATCGAGCAGGTCCGCTTCGTCGATCTGATCGGCGCCCACGGCTGGCCGAACTGATCGACGGCTGGCCGGGCCGCGCCTTGGTCGCGCCCCTGCGTCCGACGAAGTTCCACCCGCCCTTTCCTGCCCCCTTTCCCCCGAAAGTCCGTCGGTTCCGCCGAAAAACCTTGCTTCTCCCGCAGCGGCAAGGGAAAATGGAACCCATATCGATAGCGATCCTCTTCTTCAGGCACCCAACCACACCATGTCATTTCTCAACAGCGAAGCCCTCCTCGTGCTGCTGGTCAAGGAGCGGTTGCTCACCGACGAGCAGCGGCAGTTGATCGTCCTGCAGAAGGGCAGGCAGCGGCAGAAATTATTGAAACAGTTCGGCGGCCGCCGTCAGGAAGATGAAAACCGGCAGGACCGGGGCTACCCCGACCTGGTCGACATCATCGTGTCCCTGGGGCTGGAGGGACCCGATCCCAACCGGGAACCCCTGACCGAAGAGCGGATCATGCGGGCCGTCAGCCATGGCCTCAAGATCCCCTTCAAGAAGCTCGATCCCCTGGAACTGGACATGGACACCGTCACCAAGACGATTCCCCGGTCCTTTGCCGTCACCCACCTCATCCTGCCCCTGGAACTGCGCAACGGGGTGCTCGAGGTGGTGACCTATCATCCGGACATCCAGCATGTGCTCGAGGATATCGAGCGGGCCAATCAGGTGACGGTACGGCCCTATCTGTCGACGCGGACCGACATCAAGAAGATCCTGGCCGAGTTTTTCGGCTTCCAGCGCTCGATCACCGCTGCCGAGTCCCAATTCGGCGGCAGCGGCCTTTCGACCACGGTCGATATCGGCAATCTCGAACAGTACGTGCGCCTGGCGCCTTCCAAGGAGTTGAGTTCCACCGACCAGCACATCAAGGCGGCGGTCAACCACCTCTTCAACTACGCCCTGGAGCAGCGGGCCAGCGACATCCACATCGAGCCCAAGCGGGACGTCTGTCTGGTCCGGTTCCGCATCGACGGCCTGCTGCACACCATCTACAAGCTGCCCAAGGCGGTGCACGCCGCCATCACTTCGCGGATCAAGAGTCTGGCCCGCCTGGACATCGCCGAAAAACGGCGGCCCCAGGACGGCCGGATCAAGATCGGCCAGCGCGAGGAAGGCCGGGAGGCGGAAATCCGCGTCTCCACCGTGCCGGTGGCCTTCGGCGAAAAGACGGTGATGCGCATCCTCAATCCCGAGGTGATCTTCCAGGAGCTGGACCAGCTCGGGTTTTCCCGACGCGACCGGGCGGTGTACAACAGCTTCATGACCGCGGCCCATGGCATCGTCCTGGTCACCGGCCCCACCGGCAGCGGCAAATCGACCACCCTCTATTCCACCCTCAAGCAGATCGCCTCGCCCCAAACCAATATCGTCACCGTCGAGGACCCGGTGGAGATGGTCTACGAGGAGTTCAACCAGATCGCGGTCCAGGCCCAGATCGACGTCACCTTTTCCACCATCCTGCGCAATATCCTCCGCCAGGACCCGGACATCATCATGATCGGCGAGATCCGCGACCTGGAGACCGCCACCCATGCGGTCCAGGCCGCCCTCACCGGTCATCTGGTCTTCTCCACCCTGCACACCAACGACGCGGTCTCGACCATCATCCGGTTGACGGACCTGGGGCTGGAACCCTTCCTCATCGCCTCGACCCTGCTCGGCGCCCTGGCGCAGCGGCTGGTGCGGCGCAACTGCCCCCATTGCACCGAGCCCTATCCGGTGGAAGCCGCAGGCCTGCGTAAACTCGGTTTTCCCGTGCCCACAGGCCGCGACGCCATCGAACTGAAAAAGGGCAAGGGTTGCCTCCACTGCCGCAACACCGGCTATCTCGGACGGCTGGGCATCTTCGAGGTCTTTCCCCTGTCGGAGCAGTTGAAGAAACTGATCGGTGCCCGCGCCAACGACTCGGAGCTGCGGCAGGTGGCCATCCGCGAGGGCATGACCACCCTGCGCGAGGACGCCTGGCGCAAGGTTCAGGCCGGACTGACCACGGTGGAGGAGGCTCTGCGCGTCACCGGAGAAACCGAGGGCGGATGATTTTTTCCTGGCAATCCGGCCAACACGACCTATAGTGGCGGCATGATTGGCAACCAGGAGCGACAGGCAGGCAATGGGACAGAAGATCGTCAGTAAAAACAAGAAGGCCTTTCACGATTACCACATCGACCAGACCTTTGAGGCCGGGATCGTGCTCAGCGGCCCGGAGGTCAAGTCGCTGCGGGCGGGCAAGGTCAACCTCCGCGACGGCTATGCCCAGCTCAAGGACGGCGAGGTCTTCCTCTACAATGTCCACATCTCGCCCTACTCCTACGCCACCCACATCAACCAGGACCCGCTGCGGGTGCGCAAACTGCTGCTGCACCGGCGCGAGATCCGCAAGCTGATCGGCAAGCTCCACGAGAAAGGCGTTGCGTTGATACCACTCAAGATATATTTTATAGATAATGGTAAGGCCAAGGTCGAACTGGCCCTGGCCCGCGGCAAGAAACTCTACGACAAACGGGCTGCCCTCAAAGAGAAAGATTCCAACCGCGAGATCGAACGTACTCTGCGACGTGAAGATTGATTTTTTTGAGACAGCCTGCCTACCAACACCACAATTCTTAACCCAAGTATGGGGGCGAAACGGATTCGACGGGGATATTGAAGCTTAATGTTGCATGCCGAGTTTCTGTCAGCTCGTAAAAATGACGGAATTAAATATAATCGCAGACGATTATAACTACGCACTGGCAGCGTAAGCTGCTGTGCCGTTCCACCGGTCCTCGCCTGTAGGACCGGATTCGGGGCGTCGACTCAACAGGCTGGTCGAACGCGCGCGCCTGAGGCGCGGTCGATGAGATCTTTCAGGCTGGCGTCCGAATATCCCGGTTCCGGGTGAGAAGCGGACGCGAGACCCAATCCCGGAACTAAGCATGTAGAGACATAGGGGGAGAATTTTCGGACCCGGGTTCAACTCCCGGCGCCTCCACCATTTCACATCGACGGCAAGCGATTTCTTTAACAAGACAATTGCTTGCCGTTTTTCTTTTTAGAGACTTTCGATCAAAGTGTCGCCTCCTGTCATTTTCAGAAGTCGAGGGCACTGGCTTGTTGTCTTGGATTGACATGCGAGCAAAAAGTGGCCAGGCGGGATAGCTATTGACAAAATTAAAACGAACGTTTAATTTAACGGCAACCATTTTGTTCACTTTTAACTTCTTATCAAATCAGCGAAATGATGACCGAAACCAGCAGCGCAAAACATAAACAGACAACGAGAGACCGCATCCTGGATGCTGCGGAACATGTGTTCGCCGACAAAGGGCTGGATGGTTCATCCGTGCGGGACATCACCACTGCCGCCAACGTCAACTTGGCGGCGGTAAACTATCATTTCGGGTCCAAAACAGGGTTGATCGAGGCAGTTTTTTCCCGCCACCTCGGCCCAATGAATACGGCCAGGATCGCGCTGCTCGACTGGGTCGAGCAGCAAGCCGGTGAGGGATACCCTTCCATTGAATCGGTGCTGGACGCCTTTATCCGGCCGGTTGTCATGCATCACTTGGCGGAACACGGTGCCAACGACGCATTCATGCGCTTGATGAGTCGTTGCTTGAACGAACCGCCCACGCATCTTGAACAAGTCACACATCATTTCGACGTGCTTATGAATCGATTCCACACCGCTTTCTCCCGCGCTTTGCCGGACCATTCCCCCAGCGAGATTTTTTGGGGGGTTCACTTTACCATTGGCATCATGCACCATACCCTTCATGTGCTTAGCCATTTACACCACCTACCTTTCTGCCCCGAAGAATCGGCTGATGCCCAGACTGTCGTGGAACGCCTGGTTGCGTACACTGCGGCCGGCATGAAAGCCCAGCACGGTAGCACCATTTCCGTCAAGGGGCCTTGTGGCGGAACAATTTCCACCACGCAATCCTGCACCAATCGGTAGAACCGTTTCCGTCATGAATAGCATCGCTTTAAAAATGCTCTTCGGCGACCGGGGCAAATACCTCGGCATCATCACCGGCATCACCCTGGCCTCAATCCTGATGATCCAACAGCCGGGCATGTTGGTTTCGATTTTCACAATGACCTACAGCTTCATCACCGATGTCTCTTTGCCGAACATTTGGGTCATGGATGCCAAAGTCCAGCAGATCGACGACTCCAAACCGCTGCTCGACACCCAACTGTATCGGGTGCGCGGTGTTCGTGGCGTGGAATGGGCGGTTCCCCTCTATAAAGGCAGTCAGAAAGTGCGGCTTTCCAACGGTGAAACCGTCATGAGCAACCTGCTCGGCCTAGATGACGCCACCTTAATCGGCGGGCCGGCCGTGATGATCGAGGGCAAACTTTCTGATTTGCGCATTCCCGATTCGGTCATTGTCGACGAGGCCGGGGCCAACGGAAGGTTGGCCAAACCGGCCGCCGCTCCAGGCGAGCGCGCCACGCCGCTCAAGGTCGGCGACGTTCTCGAACTCAATGAAAAACGGGCGCTGGTGGTGGGCATCGCCCGGGCACAGAAGACGTTCCAGTCACAACCCATCATTTACACCACCTACACCCGCGCCAAGGTCTACGCCAACAGCGAACGAAAAATGCTCACCTACATCCTGGTCAAGGCCAAGGACAACGAACCGCGGGAAACTATCGCGCGGCGCATCACCCAAAACACCAGGCTCGCTGCCTGGACTGCGGAAGAATTTAAAAAGAAATCGCTTGATTATATGATTTATAACACCAGCATCATCATCAACTTCGGTTTTGTTGTCCTGGTCGGTTTTGTTATTGGCGCTGCGGTGACCGGGCAGATCTTCTACAACTTCACTCTCGACAATCTCCGCTACTTTGCGGTGTTCAAGGCTATGGGCGCAACGGACCAAACCCTCCGCAAAATGATCTTGCTTCAGGCAGTGCTGGTCGGATTTGTCGGCTATGGCATCGGAGCCGGAGCCACAGCGTCATTCGCGGCGATAATGGGCAACAGCAACGGACCCTCGATTAATTTGAGTTGGCAACTGCTGCTGGCAAGCGGGTGCGCCATTCTCCTGATCGTGTTGATGTCAGCCCTGTTCTGCATCCGAAAAGTGCTGAAGCTGGAAGCAGCCGTGGTTTTCAAAGGATAAGCGGAAAAGGCGGAAAAACGAATGGAACAGCAACGAGAAGTCGCGACGCGCCCTAGCATGACGACCGGCGGTCCCAAAGATGCGGCGGTGCTCTGTCGCGGCGTCATCAAGTCCTACGGCAGCGGCGAAACCCAGGTAAAAGCCCTGCGTGGGGTCGATCTGGAAGTGCATCCAGGTGAACTCCTCATGCTGGTTGGTCCTTCGGGTTGTGGCAAGACCACGCTTATTTCCGTGGTTGCTGGCATTCTTGACCAGGACGACGGTGAATGCCTGCTCTTTGGCCAGAACCTGTCCCGATTGCCCCAGCATGAACGGGTCCGCTACCGGGGTGAGCACATCGGCTTCGTCTTCCAGGCCTTTAACCTGATTCCCTCACTCACGGCTGCGGAAAACGCGGCCATCCCGCTCCTGATCAACGGCATACCGATGGAAGAGGCGGTAACAAGAGCCGCTCTCCTGCTGGCCAGCGTCGGCCTGGAAGGGCGGGAACATGCTCTGCCTTCGCAGCTCTCCGGCGGCCAACAGCAACGGGTGGCTGTGGCCCGGGCTCTGGTACATTCGCCTCGACTGGTGGTCTGCGACGAACCGACCAGCGCGCTTGATCAGGTCACCGGTATCCGGGTCATGGAAGGGTTGAAAAAACTTGCCGTCAACGATGATCGGGCCTTGGTGATCGTCACCCACGACGCCCGGATTTTTTCGTTCGCCGACCGTATCGCCCACATGAACGACGGCGCCATTGAACGCATCGAAAACAAACGCTGAAATTGCAAGGAAAGCTGCCATGACCCTGAAGAACAAAATGCTCCCCATCTTGGCCGTCATCGGCCTGATCGTCGCTATCGGGGTTGCCGTACGATCACAGGAAAAAAATCCTCCAGCCGAACCAGTGGCTCAACCCGCTCAAGCGCCGTATGCATCGTACATCGGCGGGGCGGGCATCGTTGAGGCGAGCACGGAAAACATTCAACTCGGCACCTCGATTGCGGGCATCGTCAAAACCGTGTTTGTCAAGGTCGGCGACACTGTGCGGCAGGGGGACAAATTGTTTTTGATCGACGACCGCGAACTCAAGGCCAATCTCCAGGTCAAGGAGGTGAGTCTGGTTCAGGCCGAGGGGGCGCTTGAAGAGGCAAAAGCCTCTCTGCAGGATTACGAGACCCGGTTCAAGCTGGTGCAAAACATCACCGACCGCAGAGCCCTGAGCGTTGACGACTTTGAACAGCGGAAAAACGCTGTCCTTCTGTACAAGGCTAAATTGGTGAGCGCCAAGGCTGACGTACTTGCCGCTCAGGCCGCGCTGCAAGCGGCGCGAACTGATCTGGATCGCCTTCTGGTGCGGGCGCCTGTCGATTGCATGGTGCTGCAAGTGAACATACGGCCGGGTGAATACGCCCAAACCGGCGTTCTCAACGACCCGTTGATGCTGCTGGGCGACAACAACCTGCTGCATGTGCGGGTAGATATCGACGAAAACGACGCCTGGCGGTTCAAGCCAGGTTCACAGGCCATGGCGTTCATGCGCGGCAACAGCAATCTTAATTGCGCTATCGAGTTCGTTCGCACCGAACCCTATATCACCCCCAAACAGTCATTGACCGGAGACAGCACCGAACGAATCGACACCCGGGTACTGCAGGTGTTGTACGGTTTTGATCGCAAAGCTCTCCCTGCCTATATCGGGCAGCAGATGGATGTGTTCATTGAAACGCCGGAAGAGGGCATCAGCCATGGAAGGGAGAAAGTCGAGGCATTGGCAGGGGTCAACGGAGAAAAATCATGAAAACCGGAGCGTTGACAACCGTCAGTCTCGCCCTGTTTCTCTGCGGCTGCGCCCCGGTTGGTCCGGATTACACCGCGCCGAATCTGAACGCACCTCCCCAATGGAGCGAAGGCGCCAAAGATGCCCAGCCGGCCCCGGGACTTGAGGAGGTCGCCTGGTGGAAGGCATTGAGCGATCCCGAGCTCGACCAACTCATGCATGCCGCCATGGAAGGCAATCTCGACGTCGATCAGGCGCGGGCCAGGATACGACAGGCGCGGGCTGAATTCAAGGCCGCTACAGCGGGCAGTAAACCGACCGTCAACGGCACGGGTTCCATCAGCCGAAGCAAGGACAGCAAAAACGTCAATAATGCCAGTGGTGAGACAACCACCTTGTACACTCCCGGTTTCGACGCCACCTGGGAGGTGGATGTGTTCGGTTCAGTCCGCCGAAGCGTTGAGGCCGCCGAGGCCCGCGTCGGGGCCCAAATCGAGGGCCTGCACGCCACGCAGTTGACCTTGCTGGGCGACGTGGCCAACGCCTATGTGCAACTCCGTGCCGCGCAGGAGCAACTGGCTCTTACCGAACGCACCTTGAAATCTCAATCCGAAACCGCCGAGGTCACCCGGGTGCGTTATCAACACGGCCTGACAAGCTATCTCGACGTGAGCCAGGCCGAAGCGGAAACTACCACCACCGCTGCGAACATTCCTGAATATGAAACGACTATCAAACAATCCATCCACCGTCTGAGCATTCTCATTGGTCAGCCTCCTGATTTTCTGAAGCAACAACTCGGCGTCACACGTTCGCTGCCTGATTGCGGTAGGGTCACCGCCACCGGGCTCCCCTCGGAACTGTTGGTCCGCAGGCCTGATGTACGCGAGGCGGAACGAACGCTCGCTGCAGCCTCGGCCGATATCGGTGTGGCCACAGCGGAATTGTACCCTAAATTTGATTTGACGCTGGGTTTGGGGCTCAACAGTGACACCATTTCTCGATTGAGCTCGCTCTCCAGCGGGTACTGGTCCCTGGTTCCCCAGGTTTCAACACTTCTTTTTGACGGCGGCAAAACCAAGGCGGGGGTAGAAAAAAATGTAGCTGTTTATGAAGAAGCCCTGGCCGCGTACCACTCCACCTTTCTCAAAGCGCTGGGGGACGTTGAAAACGCCTTGGTCAGCTATGCCTCCGCGCAGACGAAGCGGCAGACTCTCACCAAATCCGTTCAGGCCTACAAGGAAACCTTGATGCTTGCCGAAGAACAGTATCGCAAGGGGCTCATCAGTTTCCTAAATGTTCTTGACGCGCAGCGCTCCCTGTACACCGCGCAAAACAGCTTGAGTGCAACCAACGCCGAGGTCTTGACTTCGTTTATCAGTCTTAATAAAGCGCTCGGCGGCGGCTGGAAGGTGTTTGCTGATGCCACCTCTCTATTTCTTTGAGTAAGGCGAGTATCGAGTTCTTTAAAAACGAAGCCAAGAAGCATAATACCCAATATCAGAAAATGATCCGGAGGCTTTTGGACGCTACTCATCATCCATAACTAAAGGACATGCCTCGATTCTTGGGGTATCCCTGGTATCCCGGCATACTTGAGAAGGCCCGGAAATAGGAATAGGGCGCGGGTTCGAATCCCGCCGCCCCACCATTCACATTGACGGTGAGCGATTTCTTTAACAAAGACAATCGATTGCCGTTTTTTTGTCTGGCTTCGCTCAAGATATAGGAGGGCTTAAGTTGGGAATGGCCTGTATGCCGTATCGGCCATAGGTGGCCACCAGTTTCCGGACCATGCCCTGGAGACCGTAGCGGCTGGCGACGCTCTGGTGCTGTCGCGCCATCCGCTCCGGGTCGCGCCGGGGTAAGCGGGCCAAGTCAGCCAACCCCTGGCAGGCGGCGGGGACATCATCGTAGTCGACCAGCCGGTACGCCTCGATATGACGCAGCGGTTCCATGGTCGACGGAATCCGGCAGGCCAGCACGGGCAGGCCGTTGAGCAGGCTCTGGATCAGGGCCTGGGAGACGCCTTCTTCGATATGCGACGAGAAAAAACTGATATCAAAGGCACTGAGGAAATCTTCCGGTCGTTCCTGGTGGCCGGTAAAAATGACCCGGTTTTCGATCCCCAACTCACGGGTGAGGGCGTGGAGGGCCGGGCCTTCCTCGCCGTCGCCGACCAACATGACCCGATAGGGTTCAGGCATGGCGGCCACGGTTTTGAGAATGTAGGGATGCCCCTTGAGGCGACGGAGAAACCCCACGTTGCCGACCAGGATATCCGCCTCCCCGATGCCGTACTCCTTGCGCACTCTTTTTCGGTGTTCTGCCGAGAAGCGGAAACGATGCTCGTCGTTTCCCGTTGGCAGCACAACAATCTTGTTTGATGCCACTCCCTGGGACACCATCCGCTCGCCAATCGTGGCGCCACAGGTGAAGATGACATGGGGAAAGAGGTTGTAGCTCAGCGCCGAGGAGATTGGCGCCAAAACGTGGCGGGTGCGGATGATCAGCGGCACGCGGCAGAGACGGGCAACCGCGCCCGCCATCCAGGAATCCTCGGAGGAGTGGGTGTTGAGCACCGTCGGTTTGAGGGCCTTGACGATGCCAAATAGCGCCAGCCACGACCGGGGATCGAGTTTCGCGAAGGAGGCGACCCCGTGGACGGGAATCCCCTCGGCCGTGGCCCGTCGCGCCAGTTCGGAATCGACCGGCACGATCAGGCCGACGCGGAAGCCGAGCCGGCGCATCTCCCTGAGTTCGGTCAGGGTGCGGATTTCCTGGCCGCCCCAGGCCCGGCTCCAGTCGGTATGGACGACCAGCGGGCTTTGTTCGATCGGGCGATGGTCCCTAGTCTTGGCCATGGGGATGTCCTCCGGATGCCCGACAGACGGTTTCCCCGAATGTTGCACGTGAAGCATGGGCGAAGAATGGGAAGGGAAGCGAGGTGGCTTGGTTACATGCGATGAAACCAGAGAGGCAACCCTCTGATCCAGCTGATCGATCCCTTTGATTTCTGGCGCGCCCGGAGGGATTCGAACCCCCGGCACTCGGATTCGAAGTCCGATGCTCTATCCAGCTGAGCTACGGGCGCGACGACAGGATGCAGGTGATGAAACGGCGCCATCTTACCCGGAAACAAACGATGGCGTCAACTCCGGCGCACAGTCCGGACCAGGAAAAGTCATGGGACGAGCAGGAGCGGTGCCGGTTGCTGAGATGAGCGCAACGCCGTCAGCAACCGTTCCGGATCGGTATAGGCGGCGAGCCGCTCGCGGTTGGCCTCCAGGACCGGCAGGGCCTTGGCCGCCAGCTTGCCGGCGCCCTCGAAGAAGCCGTACTCGGTTTTGATATAGACCCCGGCCGCCCGGATCAGGGCCTGGAGAAAGGCCTTTTCCATGCCCAGGGCGCGCAGCCAGACCGGTTCCAGGATTTCGTGGACCTCGAAATAGAGGCCGAGATCCCAGAGCGCCAGCCCCTGCCAGACCACATCGTCCGGCCCTTGGGCGGCTTCATCGAGAAAGCGGGCGTACCGCGCCAACCGATGGGCAATATAGGCTGTCTGCTCCGGTCCGGGCTGGCCGGCCAGGAATCGGTCCGCCACCCGACGGGCCGGGGCGAGGTCCCGTTGTCGCAGGCAGTCGAGCAGGGATTCGGAGAGATCGTTGCGGATGTCCCGACTCAACCGGTCGCGGAACGGGTCGAAGGGGTGCGGATTCATTTGTCGTTCTCCGGTCTGATCGGTAATATAGTGCCCGGAGCAGGTGATCGCCGCCCCGGCAAGGAATCACTTTTTTTCATACGCATGCCGCAAACCAGCATGGCTGGACCCGATTGGACCGGCCACATCGAACAAGGAAAGGGCTACTCCGGCCTGGCATCGCCATCGGAACCAACCCTTTCCTGTAAACCATACCTAAGGTGCCAAGAGAGGTGCAAGGATGAAACTGTACAGTTGTATCACCGGTCCGGACGACGAGACCTTCTGCAAACGCGTATCCGACAAGCTCAACCGCGGCTGGCAGCTCCACGGCGGCCCCACCCTGACCTATGACGGCAAGACGGTGATCGCCGGCCAGGCCCTGGTCAAGGAGGTGGAGGGCGAGGTCTTCACCATGGACACCCGAATCAGTGCCTACTGATCGGCGCCGCCCACCGCCATGCGGCTGATCCACACCTCGGACTGGCACCTGGGCCACCGGTTCCACGGCCGAACGCGGCACGAGGAGCAGGGGCGTTTTCTCGACTGGCTGGCCGAGCTGATCGAGGAGGAGGCCGTCGATGCCCTCTTGGTGGCGGGCGACATCTTCGACACCACCACGCCGGGCAGCCGGGCCCAGGCCCTCTACTACCGGTTCCTCCACCGCTTGGCCTCCTCCCCCTGCCGGCATGTGGTCATCATCGGCGGCAACCACGACTCGCCCGCCCTGCTGGAGGCGCCGCGCGAACTCCTGCGCCAGTTGGACATCCACGTGGTCGGCATGGCCGGAGATTCCCCCGACAAGGAGGTGCTGCTGCTCAAGGACAGCCAGGGCCGGCCGGAACTCCTGGTCGGCGCCGTCCCCTTTCTCCGCGACCGCGACATCCGCTTGGCTGCGGCCGGCGAAACCCTGGAGGACAAGGGCCGGCAACTGCGCCAGGGCATCCGGGACCATTACCAGGGGGTTTGCCTGGCCGCGGACCAATTGCGCCGGACCATCGATCCCACCCTGCCCCTGGTGGTGATGGGGCATCTCTTTGTCGCCGGCGGTCGGACCCGGGAGGGCGACGGGGTGCGCGAGCTGTCCGTCGGCGGCCTCGACCGGATCGAGGGCGCCAGCTTCCCCGAGACCATCGATTATTTGGCGCTCGGCCACCTCCACCTCGGCCAGTTGGTGGCCGGCAGTCCGACCCGGCGCTATTGCGGCGCGCCGCTGCCGATGAGTTTTGCCGAGGCCGGGGCCACCAAGGAGGTTTTGCTGCTGACCAGCGCCGGCCGGGCGTTCGCGGTGGCGCCGATCGTTGTGCCCGTGTTCCAGCCCCTGGCCGCCCTGCGCGGCGATCTCGATCACCTGCTCCGCGGTCTGGCGCAGTTGCGGGCGGCGGGCAGCCCCGCCTGGGTCGAGCTCGCCTACGAGGGTGAGACGGTGCTCCCCGATCTGCGGGAGCGATTGCTGGCCGCGGTCGAGGGGTCGGAGCTGGCCGTGCTGCGCATCCGCAACAACCGGATCTACGATTATGCGCTCCGCCAGGCCAGGGAGGCCGAATCCCTTGACGATCTCAGTGTGGCCGAGGTCTTCGAGCGTTGCCTGGCAGCCAACCGGATCGAGGAATCCCAGCGTCGGGTGCTGCGCGGTGCCCTGGCCGAGATCGTCGAAATCCTGGCCCGGCAGGACCGCGAGGCCGAGGCCGGGCCATGAAAATCCTCGCCGTCCGTCTGCGCAACCTCAATTCCCTGGCCGGTTCCTGGGCCATCGACTTCACGGCCCCCGAATACGCGGCCGCCGGCATCTTCGCCATCACCGGCCCCACCGGCGCCGGCAAATCGACCATCCTGGACGCGATCTGCCTGGCCCTGTTCGCCCGGACGCCGCGTCTTGGCCACATCAGCAAGGGGAGCAACGAGATCATGTCCCGGCGGGCCGGCGACTGCTTTGCCGAGGTCGAATTCGAAACCCGCCAAGGGCGCTACCGCTGCCACTGGGCCCAGCACCGCGCCCGCCGCAGCCCCGGCGGCGAGCTGCAACCGCCCCGGCACGAGATCGTCGACGCCGGCAGCGGCAGGGTGCTGGAGACCCGGAGCAAGGAGGTCGGCCGCCTGGTGGAGGAGGTGACCGGCATGGATTACGACCGGTTCACCCGCTCGATCCTCCTGGCCCAGGGCGATTTCGCCGCCTTTCTCGAAGCCGATGCCGACCAGCGCGCCCCCATCCTGGAGCAGATCACCGGCACCGGGGTCTATTCCCGTATTTCCATGGCGGTGCACGAGCGGACCACCGAGGCGCGGCGGCAGACCGCGCTGCTCCGGGAGGCCATGGGCAGCGTGGTCCTGCTCGGCGAGGAGGAGGAGCGGGCCTTGACCGCCGCCATCGACGAAGGCACGGTCACTGCCGCCGGCATGCAGCGGCAACTGGCCCTGTTGGCCCAGTCCCTGCACCGGTTGGCCGCCATCGCGTCGCTCGAGGCGCAGATCGCCGAGACCGACCGACTGTTGCTCGACTTGACCCGCCGCCGGGAGGCGGCCGGCGACGATCTGCTGAAGGTCGAACGGGGCCGGCGCGGCCAAGCCCTCTTGGGCGAGTACACGCAGTGGACCCAAACCCGGGAGCGGATCGCCGCCCTGCGGGCCAAGGAGGTGGAGCTGCGCGCCGCCGGCGCACGGCTGCGCCAGGAGCAGGCGCGAATCGTGGGCGAGCACGGGCAGGCCTGCCAGGCGGTGCGGGAGGCGGTGGCACTCCGGCAGCGGGAAAACGAGACGATCACCGAGGTCCGCGCCCTCGATCTCCGTTGTCATGAAAAACGACAGGTCATTGGCCAGCGGCCCGCCGCCCGGCAACAGACCGAACAGGAACGGGACCAGGCGCAGCGCCAGCGGCAGGACCTCGAACGGCAACTGGCCGAGACCAACCTCCGGCAGGCGCAGTTGGCGGCCTTTTTCCGGGACCATGGCAACGACGGTCTGCTGGTGGAGCATCTGGCCGGGTTTCGCCAGCAACTCCAGCAATTGCGGGAACGGGAAGACGAATTGACCCGGCTGGAGCAGACGCACGGAAAGCAGCAGATCGCCCACGCCGAGGCGGAGCAGCGGTGCGGTGGTCTGCGCCGGGAGGCGGAACGGGCGGCGCAGGACCTGGCCGTGCTGCGGGAGCGGCAACAGGGGCTGGAGGCGGAGCAGGCGACGGTATTGGCCGGCCAGCCCCCCTCCTGCTGGCGGTCGCAACTCGAACAGCTGGAAGAACGGCTGCGGCAACTGGAGAAGGCGGCGGAACTGCTCGGCCGCCAGCGATCCCTGGAGGCGGAGCAGGCGGCGCTCGCCTGTTCGCTCCGGGAGGCGCAGGAGCGGGAACGGCGAACGAACGGCGAACTCACGGCCCTGGAGGAACAGCGGCGGCTCAAGCAGCGTCTGGTGGCGCAGGGCGAGGACCATGTGCAACTGGTGGTGCGCATCCGCAGCCTGGAAGAGGAGCGCCGGCATCTGCGCCAAGGGGCGCCCTGCCCGCTCTGCGGCGCCACCTATCACCCCTGGGCCGAGACCGGCCCGACCGTCGAGGCGGCGGAGGAGCCGCTGGTCCGGGCGCGGGCCGATCTGGCCGAGACCGAGGCGGCGATCGGCCAAGCGCGGGAAGCCCTGGCCGGGCTGCGCAAGGATATCGAACATGGCGGGCGGGCCCTCGACAAAGGAGAGCGGCAACAGGCGGAGTTGGCGGCCCAACAGGCCCCGCTGCGGGTGCGCTTCGGCGACGAGACCGACGTGGCCCGGCTGCTGGCCGAGGCGAGCGAACAAGGGACGAAGCTGCGATGCCGCCTCAAGGCCATCGACCGGCTGGACGGCGAGTTGCACACCCTGCGCATCCGGGTGGAACAGGCCACCGCCCGCCACACCGATCTGCATTCCGGGGTGCAGGCGGCCGAGCATGCGGGCGAGACCCTGGCCGGCGAGCTGCGGCAGCTTGAGGGACGGATGCACGAGGCGCGGGCCCGGATCGAGGCGGGGCGCGCCGACCTGTTGCGCCGGTTGCAGCCCTTGGGTATCGACGCCTGCCCACCGGGGCAGACGGATCGACTGCTGCTCGAATTGGAGGCCCGTTTGCAGGCCTGGAAGGGGCAGCAGGAGCGGAGCGACCGCCTGACCCAGCACGGCATCCGGCTGCTGGCGGAACAGGACAAGCTGGACCTGCTCCTGGCCACCATGGGCAAGACGCTGGCGCAACAGGAGGCGGAGCTTGCGGAGCTGTGCCTCGAGGAGGCCGGGTTGCGGGCGGCACGGGCTGAGCGCTACGGCGACCGCGATCCCGATGTCGAGGAGCAGCGGCTGCGGGTCCTGGTGCAGGAGGTGGAGGCGCGGGAACTGGCGATCCGTACCCGGCTGGGCGAACTCGACAAGGAGGTGCACGGCGTTGATGAGCAGGTGCGGCTGGGCACCGAGGAACTGGCGACCCTGCTGCCCCGGAGCCGGGCCCAGGAGGCCGATCTGCTCGCCCGCCTGACCGCAGCCGGCTTCGTCGATGTGGACGACCTGCGGGCTGCCCTGCTGCCGCCGGCAACACTGGCGCGGCTCGGCCAGCTCAAGGATGGACTGGACCAGGAGCAGACCGCGCTCGCCGCCCGCCGGGCCGAACAGAGCGCGGCCCTGGGCCGGGAACGGGCGCTGGAAGAGGGCGGGAAGAGTCGGGAGGAACTCCTGGTCGAGCAGGCCGGGCTCGACCGGGAACTGGCGGCTGTCCAGCAGCGCATCGGCGCCGACCGGGAACGGCTGGCGGTCGACCGTCGTCACCGGGAGCGGCTGGCGGAGCAGCGGCAGGCCCTGGTCGCCCAAAACGAGGAGCTGGAGCGCTGGGAACTGCTCCACCTGCTGATTGGCTCGGCCGACGGCAAGAAGTTCCGGGTCTTTGCCCAATCGCTCACCTTCGAGGTGATGATCAGCCACGCCAACCGCCAGTTGCGCAAGATGAGCGACCGCTACCTCCTGCTGCTCCATCCCGACGAGTCCCTGGCGTTGCAGGTGGTCGACAACTACCAGGCCGGGGAAATCCGCTCGACCCGCAACCTCTCCGGCGGCGAGAGTTTTCTCGTCAGCCTGGCCCTGGCCCTGGGGTTGTCGGCCATGGCCAGTCACAATGTCCGGGTCGATTCCCTGTTTCTCGACGAGGGGTTCGGCTCCCTGGACGAGGAGGCCCTGAACATTGCTCTCCAGACCCTGGCCGAATTGCGCCAGGACGGCAAGCTGATCGGCATCATCTCCCACGTGCCGGTGCTCAGGGACCGGATCGATGTCCGCATCCGGGTCATGCCGGGTCCGGGCGGCAACAGCCGCCTGCTCGGCCCGGGTTGCACCGCATCCTCGTGACCGGCCGCGCCTCCTCTTCCCCTCTGCGGTCAGACCAGATCGGTCGCGCTGGTGATCTGGCAGAAATAATCGGTCACCTGGTCCTTGTGATCCGATTCCATGTGGGCGATGGCGGTGCGGGGATGCTGATTCAGCACACCGGTAATCATATAGGGGATGGAGTAGCCCCAGTCGATTTTTTCGCGCCAGGGGAAGATGTGGGATTCGATCACCTCGATCAACGGCTTGACCTTGAACTTGGGATTTTTCAGGAAGGAAACCAAGAGTTCCAGCGGACAGTTGCCGGCGCCCCGGCCGATGCCGTACAAGGTGCCGTCGAGGTAGTTGACTCCGTTGATGATGGCGGCAATGGTGTTGGCGAAAGCGAGTTGCTGGTTGTTGTGGGCATGGATGCCGATGGCCTTGTTCGGCAGGGCCTCCATGTATTTCCGTGACAGCAGGTCGATATCTTCCGAATAAAAGGCGCCGAAACTGTCCACCAGGTAGATGATGGGCACCCGGCACTTGGAGAGATCGTCCAGGGCCTCGGCAAGGCTTCGCGGCCCCACGGTGGAAACCGCCATCAGGTTGATGGTGGCTTCAAACCCCTTGTCCATGCAGTGATGGGCCAAGGCAATGGCGGCATCGATCTGATGGATGTAACATGCCACCCGGACCATATCCAGCGAGCTTTCCGCACGGGGAGGGATGTCGTCGAAATCGATCCGGCCGATATCGGCCATGGCGGACAGCTTGATTTTTTTTGCACCGTGGGGACCGATGACGCGCTGGAGATCCGCTTCGGCGCAGAATTTCCAGGGGCCGTATTCGTCACGGGAAAAGGCGGATTCGGAGCTGAGGTAGCCGATCTCCATATAATCGACCCCGGCGTTGGTGTTGGCCAGATAGACCTTTTCCACGAACTCGTCGTCGAATTGCCATTTATTCATCAAGCCACCGTCGCGGACGGTGCAATCAACCACCTTGATCTGGGAACGAAACATCGTTTTCTCCTGTCAACAAATGAGATCCGGAGGGCATGCCATGGCGCTCCGGATAAATGTCTGTACGCTGGCGGCAATGTCGACCGGTTGCCGCTCGGCAAGGGCCTTTTTCCCGAACAGGGAGGTGCCTACGCCCACGGCCCTGGCGCCGGCCTGGAGGTAGCGGGCCACGTTTTCACCGGTGACGCCGCCCACGGCCACCAGCGGGATCTGGTCATACGGCCCCAACAACTCGCGGATATACCCCGGCCCCAGTTGACCGCAAGGAAACACCTTGACCATATCCGCCCCTTCGGACCAGGCCCGGTAGACCTCCGTCGGGGTGAACGCCCCGGCCACGATGGGGATATTAGAGCGCTTGGCAAAGGCAATGACCGCGCTGTCGGTATTGGGGCTGACCAGAAACATGGCCCCGGCATCCACCGCTTTTTTCGCTTCCACGAGATTGCGGATGGTGCCCATGCCAAGCAATTTGCTGGGCGGGACCCGTGCCACCTGCCCGGCGACCATTTTTTCGGCCTGGGGCGTGTTGAAGGTCACCTCGAGGGCCTGCAGGCCGGACTGGAACGACGCATCCATGATCGGGCCGAGCAAGTCTTCTGCAATACCCCGCAAAATCCCGATAACAGGTACGTCCAAGTGCATGCTGCTTCTTCATGCCCCCAGCAGGTTGGTCATGGCAAAAGCCTCCATGCCACAATGATCGGAAAAAGATCGGCATGTAATACCCAGGTGATGGATCGAAGTCAAGCACGGGCGGCGAATATTGACAACCTCGTGAAAACCCAAATACCGAAAACTCACGCTTCACAAGAACGGCGTGTTACGGAGTCCAGGTGGCAACTGTCGTCTGTTCGGGCCGGGCTGCCGCCAATTCGGTTAATCACCATCACCTTGCTCTCCCCGCTCGCTCGCTTCCCTTGTATCCGGCCCTATAGACCTGCCTGGCTGATCGAGTCGTCCATGCGTCGGGCTTGATGGTGTTGCGCGGAAGGCGAGGGGGTCACTTTTTTTCGTTTTTTTTTCGCCTGCACACCTTCTTCCAAAAGCCTTGCGGCGCAAGGCTTTTTCAGATGCGTCTAGGTAAATTTACCGTAGTGCCTATAGGTAAAGCTACCTATTTTTAGGCGTAATTTCAATATGATGACAAAAATTAAAAGTTGCCTCGCCAGGGGGCTTTTGGTAAGAGGGCAAGGGAATGTTGCGGCCGTTTCCACCCCGCAAAGGAATACGGGTCACGTCCCAAGGATGGTTTTCATGGCTTTATCTCCGCCCCCCTGTGTCCGGTCCGGTTTCTTCTTCCTCGCCTTTCTTGCCCTTGCCCTGCCCCCGACCTGCCTGGCCGATTGCTCTTGTACCATCGGGTCAAACGGCATTTATATCATTGGCTTTGAGATGACCGCCACCCAATGTCCGGTCACACCCTTTTCGGATGCCCGGACCTATGTCTACCTGGTAAGCCCCATCCGTTGCAACGGGACCACGTCCTCCAAGTACGCTTCCTACGGCGACACCATGGCTTCCCCCCAACAACTGATCAGCTATTACGTCAACAACGGCTACCGGGTGATCCGGAATGAAAGCGGCACCCACCTGCTCATCGTCCAGCGGGGCACCTACCCCTTCACCGGCTCCGTTTCCGGGGTGAGCATGGCAACTGCCGGCCCTGGGGTCTATTTCTCCACCCCGGTTACCTCCATGGATCGGTACTGCTCCGAAAAACCGCTACCCGATCAGGATCAGGACGGCATCCCCGACTGCCTGGACCTGCCTGAGATCGATACCCGGTTCAATTTAGGCCCGCCCGCCTGTCCAATCACCACCCCATGACACCGATGATGAACCGCCAGACACCTCGCCGTCCCGTTTTCCAGCTTTGCTCGATTGCCGTTCTTCTTGTGGCCCTGTTCGCGGGAGCTTCGCACGCGGGGACGGTGAGCTACACCTATGACAGCCGACACCGCCTGACCTCGGCGGCCTACGAAGACGGCACCACCATCCGGTACACCTACGACATCGCCGGCAATCGCCTGTCCACCGCTTCAACCCTGCCTGTTTATCGGGGGTATGAGGACGCCGAAGACGGGTCAATCATCGGCTGGGATATCTACGACAACGATCCTGCCGGCGCCACGGTGAGCAATGTGTATGACAACGACCGGGCCAGCCGGGTGATCGAGTTCGCCGGCAGTGCCACGGCCAACGGTTATCGCCTCCGCAACGCCGACGGCAGCTATTGGAACGATACCCAATTCAGGATCTTTGAATGGAGCATGCGCTCCAGCGAGTCCTTTGTGGTCTACATCGCGGTGCAGACGAAAAACGGTTTCCGCTACCTTTATTACACCCCGGTGGATACCGACAGTCTCGGCACCGAGACCTATATCCACCATGGCCTCGGCAGCCACATCAAGGACGGCCAATGGCACACCCTGGTGCGCGATCTGGCCCGTGACCTCAAGGAGGCCCAGCCGGACAACGAGTTGCAGGCGGTGCTCGGCTTCCTCATCCGGGGCAATGGCCGAGTGGACGATATCAAGACCCGGAAGGAGATTCCGGCGGATCTGGATTCCGACGGCGATGGCCTCATTGATGTCCAGGAGATCGCCACCTATGGCACCAGCCCTTATGATGCCGATTCCGACGGCGACGGCATTGTCGACAAAGACGAACTGGTCTACTGGGGGGCCAACTGGAATGACGATCCCGATGGCGACGGCCTGATCAACCTGCTCGATCCAGATGCGGACAACGACGGCTTCACCGATGGCGTAGAGATTGGGCAAGGCACAGACCCCGCCGATCCTGCTGTCGTACCGGCCGCCATTGTCTACGAAGACGCCGAGGATGGGCTGACCGTTGGCTGGGATATCTACGACAACGATCCCGCCGGCGCCACAGTGAGTAACGTCTATAACACCGTCCGGGTCAGCCGGGTAATCTATGATGATGATCCCGTTGGCGCCACGGTGAGCAATGTGTATGACAGCGACCGGGCCAGCCGGGTGATCGAGTTCGCCGGCAACGGCACAGAAAACGGTTATCGTCTTCGTAACGCCGACGGCAGCTACTGGAACGATACCTGGTTCAAAATCCTTGAATGGAGCATGCGCTACAGCGAATCCTTCGTGGTCTACATCGCAGTGCAGACAAAAAACGGTTTTCGCTACCTTTATTATACCCCGGTGGATACCGACAGCCTCGGCACTGAGACCTATATCCACCACGGCCTCGGCAGCCACATCAAGGATGGTCAATGGCACACCCTAGTGCGCGATCTGGCCCGCGACCTCAAGGAGGCCCAGCCGGACAACGAATTGCAGGCGGTGCTCGGCTTCCTCATCCGGGGCAGCGGTCGGGTAGATGACATCAGGACTCGGCAGGAGATCCCCGCCAACCTGGATTCCGACGGCGACGGCCTCACCGACGTCATGGAGATCTCCACCTATGGCACCAGTCCCTATGATGCCGATTCCGACGGCGACGACATTGCCGACAAAGACGAACAGGTCTACTGGGGAGCCAACTGGAATGCCGATCCCGATGGCGACGGCCTGATCAACCTGCTCGATCCGGATGCCGACAATGACGGTTTCACCGATGGCGTCGAGATCGGTCAAGGCACAGACCCGTTGAACGCCGCCTCCAAACCAACCGCCATCCTCTACGAAGACGCCGAAGACGGGGCAATCATTGGCTGGGATATCTACGACAACGGTCCCGTTGGCGCCACGGTGAGCAATGTGTATGACAACGACCGGGCCAGCTGGGTGATCGAATTCGCCGGCAACGGCACAGAAAACGGTTATCGTCTCCGCAATGCCGTCGGCAGCTACTGGAACGATACCCAATTCAAGATCCTTGAATGGAGCATGCGCTACAGCGAGTCCTTTGTGGTCTACATCGCGGTGCAGACGAAAAATGGTTTTCGCTACCTTTATTACACCTCGGTGGATACCGACAATCTCGGCACCGAGACCTATATCCACCACGGCCTCGGCAGCCACATTAAGGACGGCCAATGGCATACCCTGGTGCGCGATCTGGCCCGTGACCTCAAAGAGGCGCAGCCGGACAACGAGTTGCAGGCGGTGTTGGGTTTCTTGATTCGAGGGAGCGGACGGGTTGATGATGTTAAATCTATGCGGTGAAGAATTCATTTATACACATGTTATGTAAATATAGAAAAATCAAGGTGGAAGAGTTGATTAATCATCGTTGTGAAATTCTATTTTATATTTTATTTTTAATATTTTATTGTCTAGACCAATGTTCTGCGTGTGATGTTGGTGATTTGTCAAAAGGTCATTGGGGTGATGTAGGTTATAGTTATTGCACAATTCCAGGTGATCCTGATCCAGATAGCCCTTGGCCTCCTCCTGACTTTCTTGGCGATTATCCTATTGATTCAAAGTACCGTAGATTTACAGGAAGCGCTTATCGTATTGAAGGAGACACAAAGTTGATTTCAATAGTTGAATTACCTGAAAATTTATTCTACCTGCCAGATTCATATCCAGAACCTGAATCGCATGAATGTATCACTGGTTTCGCAAAAGAATTTGCTCGATATTATGCCCAATCTCTTAAAATAATGTGTGAAACAGGGGTTATTTATGGATGTTTGTCGATTTCTCTGGATGGAACTCTTGTAACATATGTTCATGCTGAGGGCACAGTATACAAGAGGGTAAAAGAAAAGTATTTTAAGACTCAGAAATGGATATGTGATATCAATAATGACTTTAATGCAGGTCTTCCTGAAACATGTCAATAGCTGCAGTTTGTTCAATATAATTTGCCCAATTATACTGAATATCCGTGCTGAGATTGAGTGGCATTCCTGGGCAAATATTTCTAATTTGCGTTAAAATAATTACTTTTATTATAATCGGTTATTTCATGAATACCTTATTGAAGTCGCTGAAGATTACCAGCAAGATTAGGGTTTCTTGAAAATTAAATGCAGCAACAAGCGGCATATTTAAATATCAAGTTGTTGATTTTGTGTAAATATGTTACTGTCTCAATCGTTTTAAGGGGCCGCCCGACAACCTAACCCGATGGAGACCAGCCATGATCCAGCCCGGCTTTTTCGACTTGCAGGACCGATTGCATAAAATCGACAAGAACGGCGACCCGCTTGCCAAGATCAACGAGACGGTTAACTG
>Ga0074195_1001619_pt1 | contig 30071 bp, 22 predicted proteins | sample EPASupsiteHSE623_FD_64525 | JGI IMG/M metagenome (GOLD analysis project Ga0074195, IMG submission 64525) | Bioremediated contaminated groundwater from EPA Superfund site, New Mexico - Sample HSE6-23 | ecosystem: Environmental > Aquatic > Deep subsurface > Groundwater > Contaminated ... | reverse complement strand
TTACCTACGCGTTACTCACCCGTGCGCCACTCTACTCAGGACCGAAGTCCCTTTCTCGTTCGACTTGCATGTGTTAAGCACGCCGCCAGCGTTCAATCTGAGCCAGGATCAAACTCTCCAGTTAAATATCTTAACAAGTCTTAAAGACCTGTTATTCTTCAACAGAGATTCTGATCTCTTTACTGCAATAAAACTCCCGAAGCTTAACGCTCCGGTTTCTTGGGGCCCATCTTTTACTTTGCTCACTATTCAGTTTTCAATGATCGCTGCGCCAAGGTGGCTGACCCGAAGTCAGTCTTGGCCTCCGTCGTTGCGGAGAGCGGCAAATTAGTCGATCCGGCCCCCCACGTCAACCCTATTTTTTACTTTTTATTCGCCATGCATGAAAAAGCACGGTAATCCATTGAAATAAATTGGATATTTTCTTATTGACCACCATTGCTGGTTTGTGAATTAATACTATTATATATATGTATCGCACATAACAGGCCCATCGCCTTGGAGGGTGACCATGCACGAAGCGCTCTTTTACAAACAAGCCATCGATCACCCCGGACATGTCCGCTGCCTACTCTGCCGCCACCATTGCCTGATCGGTGAAGGGGGCCGCGGGATCTGCAAGGTTCGGGAAAATCAGGGCGGGATCCTTTACAGCCTCAACTACGGCCGCCTGATCAGCGAAAACATCGACCCCATCGAAAAAAAACCCATCTTTCACCTGCTGCCCGGCTCCCTTTCCTATTCCATTGCCACGGTGGGCTGCAACTTCCGCTGCAAACACTGCCAGAATTACGAGATCTCCCAGTATCCCCATCTCCATGCCGGAGAGATTCCCGGCGCTCTGCGCACCCCGGCGGAAGTGGTGGCAGCGGCGCAGCGGGCCGACTGCCGGTCCATCAGCTATACTTATGTGGAGCCCACCATCTTCTACGAGTTCGCCCTCGATACCGCCAAGCTGGCGCACGAAACAGGACTAAAGAACATCTTTGTCAGCAACGGCTACACCGGCCCGGAAGCCACCCGGGAACTGGCCCCGTATCTGGACGCCAACAACATCGATCTCAAGGCTTTCACCGACACCTTTTACAAGGAGGTCTGCGGCGCCAGACTGCAACCGGTCCTGGATACGATCCGGCTGATGCATGAGCTGGAGGTCTGGGTGGAGGTAACCACCCTGGTGATCCCGGGCTGGAACGATTCGGACGGGGAGCTCACCGACATCGCCCGTTTCATCAAGGGCGTTTCCGCGGATATCCCCTGGCATGTCACCCGTTTCTGGCCCACCTACAAGATGACCGACCGCCCCCCCACCCCGCACCACACCCTGGTCCGCGCCCGAGAGATCGGCCTGGCTGAGGGGTTGCGCTATGTCTATGTCGGCAATATCCCCGGCGACACCGGAGAAAACACCCTCTGCCCCCACTGCGGAAAGCTGATCATTGAACGGTCCGGCTTTGCGGTAAAACAGCAGCACATGAGCGGAGGAAAATGCAACCACTGCCGAGGAACCATCGCCGGCATTTTTTAACCCGGCCTTCCGGCAGGCAAGGACAGCCCTCCCACGACTCCACAGCATCCCGGCCCCGTAATTCTTATTGACGAAAAAGCCCCAATCAGTTTTAATACTTTGATTTTTACCTGAGGTCTGCAACCGGCATATTTTCTCGCACAGAAAGGGCCCATTACTCCTTGCTATATACTCTGTATCAACTCTTCGGCTGGCTCTTTTTCATTGTCATTTTCCCTTTTGCCTGCGTGTTTCTGGGTTTTTCGGGCAAACATCGCCATGGCCTGAGGCAACGCTTCGGCCATGTGGAAGATGTGCAACTTGACGAAGAAAAACCCGTCCGCATCTGGCTGCACGCTGCCTCTGTCGGCGAGATTCAGGTCGCCAAGGTGCTGATCGCCGAATTCAAAAGACAGTTGCCCGAGGCGTCCATCGTTGTCTCCACCGGAAACCGGCACGGCCTTGCCGTGGCAGCCCAAGTGCTGCCCGAGGATGTGCCCTGCTTTTTCGCCCCGCTTGACCTCATCGGCATTGTCAACCGGACCCTGGAAACAATCCGGCCTACTATATATGTCTGCCTGGAAACCGAACTCTGGCCGAACATCATCCGGCAGGCGCAACACCACGGTGCCAAGTTGTTTCTCCTGAACGGACGCCTCTCGAAAAATTCGTTTGCCGGTTACCGGAAGATAAAAAGCTTCATGCATGATCTGCTCTCCTGCTTCACCAAGATTTCCGTTATTCAGGGTGATGACGCCAAGCGCTTTAGAGCCTTGGGCGCGGACCCTGCCAGCATACGGATCCTGGGCAACGCAAAATACGACCAGGCAATGATGCTGGCAGAGCCGAACATGGCTGGCCGTTACCGGCGGATGCTGAATGTTCATCTTCACCAACCGGTGCTGGTTACCGGCAGCACCCACACCGGCGAGGAAGCGATGCTGATCGAGGTGTTTCGCTCCCTGCAGCAGCGCCTCCCCGACCTGGTCTGGGTAATTGCCCCCCGGCATCTGCGACGGCTCACCGAGATCGAAAAGCTTTTTGCCGACCAGGGGATCTCCACCATGCGGTTGCGTCAGATTCAGGAGCAAGGCCGCAGCACGGATGTGGTGCTGGTCGACACCATGGGTGAACTGGCAGGCCTCTATTCTGTGGCCACCTATGTTTTCTGCGGCGGAAGCCTGGTGGATCGCGGCGGCCATAATGTACTCGAGGCGGCGGCCTGGGGAACCCCGGTCTTTTACGGCCCCCACATGGCGGATTTTTCCGACGCCAAGGCATTGCTTGAGGCGGAAAACGCCGGGTTCTGCGTAAAAAACCCTCGGGAACTCACCCGCCTGCTGCTCTATTTTATTGAAAAGCCCGAAGAATATGCCGTGGCGGGGCGAGGCGCCCTCAAGGTCGCGGGCAGACAACAGGGTTCGGCCAAAAAGCAGGTGGCGCTCATTAAAGAGGATCTGCATTCCGTGACGCATTCATCGTGCGCACATTCGACAACTTAGAGGTTAGGGAATTTCTATGAAAGCACTTATCGCCCTTGAAGACGGCACTATTTTTGAAGGGAAATCCTTCACCGGCTCCGGAGAGACCAGCGGCGAAATCGTATTCAACACCGGAATGAGCGGCTACCAGGAATTGCTCACCGATCCGTCCTACAAGGGCCAGATCGTCACCATGACCTACCCGCTCATCGGCAACTACGGCGTCAATCCAGAGGATATGGAATCGGACCGGGTGCAGGTCGAGGCGTTCCTCATCAAGGAATACAATGCCATCCCCAGCAACTTCCGCGCAACCGGCACCCTGGCCGATTTCCTCAAGAAGGACAACATTCTCGGAGTCGAGGGCATCGACACCCGGGCGTTGACCCGCCACATCCGTAATGCCGGGGCCTTGAAGGGCATTGTCTCCACCGAGGATCTCGATCCAAAATCCCTGATCCAGAAGGCCAAGGACTCCCCCGGCCTTGTCGGCCGGGATCTGGTTCGCGAGGTGACCTGCGCCGAGCCCTATGGCTGGCGCGACAACCAGCCTGTCCCAGGCAGCAATTTCAGCACCGCCGGCCCGGGAAAATACAAGGTTGTCGCCTATGATTTCGGCCTGAAATACAATCAGCTCAGACTCCTGGCCGAACGGAACTGCTCCGTGCAGGTAGTCCCCTGCACCGCCACCGCCGACGAAGTCCTGGCCATGAAGCCGGACGGCGTCTTTCTTTCCAATGGTCCCGGCGATCCCGCCGGCCTTCCGGGAATTGTCGAAAACATCCGCGCCCTGTTCGGCAAGACGCCCATCTTCGGCATCTGCCTGGGCAACCAACTGCTCGGCCTCGCCTACGGCGGCACCACCTACAAACTCAAATTCGGCCATCGCGGCGTCAACCAGCCGGTCAAGGATCTCCTCACCGGCAAGATTGAAATAACCTCGCAAAATCACGGCTTCTGCGTTGACTCAACCACCCTGAATCTGGCAGATATTGAGCTGACCCATCTCAACCTCAACGACAAAAGCGTCGAAGGCATGCGCCACCGGAAATACCCGATATTCTCCGTGCAGTACCATCCGGAAAACGCCCCTGGCCCGCATGATTCGCTGTATCTTTTTGACAGATTCATCGAGATGATGCGGCCCTAGTAGCCGCAGGGACAACCCCGGCAAACAACAGCGAACGACCATTCGCCGTTGCAACAGCGGCATAAAGAGCCGCAAAAAAAGGAACTGATCCTTTCGCAACGGCTCCTCAATTGACATAACCACTAGCAGGTAAGAAATCCGATGCCTAAAAGAACCGACATTAAAAAGATTCTGATTATCGGCTCCGGCCCCATCATCATCAGCCAGGCCTGCGAGTTCGACTATTCCGGCACCCAGGCGGTGAAGGCCCTGAAAGAGGAAGGCTACGAAGTCATCCTCATCAATTCCAATCCCGCCACCATCATGACCGATCCCGAGATCGCGGACCGGACCTACATCGAGCCGATTACTCCGGAGATGGTCGCCAAGATCATCGAGCGGGAACGGCCGGACGCGCTCCTGCCCACCCTGGGAGGGCAGACCGCCCTCAACACCGCGATCAAGGTCGCCGAACTGGGCGTGCTGGACAAATACGGGGTGGAACTGCTCGGAGCCAATATCGCGGTCATCAAAAAAGCCGAAGGACGGGATTCCTTCCGCGACGCCATGCGCAAGATCGGCCTCAAGGTGCCGGAAAGCGCCATCATCCACACCATTGAAGAGGCCAAGGGGGCCAGCGAGCAGATCGGCTTTCCCATCATCGTCCGCCCCAGCTTCACCTTAGGCGGCACCGGCGGCGGCATCGCCTACAATTCCCAGGAACTCGACGAGTTCTGCAGGGCCGGCCTCGACCTGAGCATGAATTCCGAGGTCATGCTGGAGCGGAGCCTGCTCGGCTGGAAGGAGTATGAGCTGGAGGTGATGCGCGACAAGGCCGACAACGTGGTGATCATCTGCTCCATCGAGAACGTCGACGCCATGGGGGTGCACACCGGCGACTCCATCACCGTGGCCCCGGCCCAGACCCTCACCGACCGCGAATACCAGGAGATGCGCAATGCCGCCATCGCCATCATGCGGGAGATCGGGGTGGAAACCGGCGGCTCCAACGTTCAGTTTGCCGTCAATCCCAAGGATGGCGAACTGATGATCATTGAGATGAACCCCCGGGTTTCCCGCAGCTCGGCCCTGGCCTCCAAGGCCACCGGCTTCCCCATTGCCAAGATCGCGGCCAAGCTGGCGGTAGGCTACACCCTGGACGAAATCCCCAACGACATCACCCGGGAAACCATGGCGGCCTTTGAACCCACCATCGATTACTGCGTGGTCAAGATCCCCCGCTTCACCTTTGAGAAATTCCCCGAGGCCGACGACTTTCTCACCACGGCCATGAAGTCGGTGGGCGAGACCATGGCCTTTGGCCGCACCTTCAAAGAGGCCTTTCAGAAAGGGATGCGCTCCCTTGAAATCGGTGTAAGCGGCTTTGGCGCGGACCCCAAATTCAACCTGGAATCCATGGACCAGCAGGATCTTGAAAACGGTCTGCGCAAGCCGAACTCCAAACGGTTTTTCCAGGTATTCGAAGCCTTGCGCCGGGGCATGAGCGTTGAAAAGATCTACGAGATCTCCTTCATCGACCCCTGGTTTCTGCACAATTTCAAACAGATTGTCGAAATGGAAGCCCGCATCCGGGAGATGGGCTTCAACGGGTTGGACCACGATTTTCTCAAAGAGGTCAAGCAGCTCGGCTATTCCGACCGCCAGATCGCCTTTCTTACCGGCACCTCGGAAGAGGATGTCTGGGAGCTCCGGGAAAAACTGGCGGTGCAGCCGGTGTACAAGCTGGTCGACACCTGCGCCGCCGAGTTCGAGGCGTACACCCCCTATTACTACTCCACCTACGAGGTGGAAAACGAAGCCCGCGAAAGCACAGGGCGCAAGGTCATGATCCTGGGCGGCGGCCCCAACCGGATCGGCCAGGGCATCGAGTTCGACTACTGCTGCGTCCATGCCGCCTTTGCCCTCAAGGAAATGGGCATCGAGTCCATCATGGTCAATTCCAACCCGGAAACCGTCTCCACCGATTACGACACCTCGGACAAGCTGTACTTCGAGCCGCTGACCCGGGAAGACGTGCTCCATATCATCAAGACGGAGAAGCCCGACGGGGTCATCGTCCAGTTCGGCGGGCAGACCCCCCTGAATCTGGCCGTACCCCTGGCCAAGGCCGGAGTGCCCATCCTCGGCACCTCTCCGGACTCCATCGACCGGGCGGAAGACCGCAAACGCTTCCAGCAGTTCCTGCACAAGCTAAACCTGTTGCAGCCGGAGAACGGCACGGCCCAGACCGCGGAGGAAGCGCTGGTCATCGCCGCGAGAATCGGCTACCCGGTGGTCGTCCGCCCCTCATACGTTCTGGGCGGCCGCGCCATGCGCATTGTCTATAATGAAAGAGACCTGGCCTCCTACATGAACTCGGCCATTGACGTCTCGCCCGACCGGCCCATCCTGATCGACAAGTTCCTTAAAGACGCGGTGGAGATCGATGTGGACGCCATCTCCGACGGAGAAAACACCATCATCGGCGGGATCATGCAGCACATCGAGGAAGCGGGCATCCATTCCGGCGACTCCGCCTGCGTGCTGCCGCCGCACTCCATCTCCAAGGAGATGATCGAGACCATCAAGAGCGCGACCAGAGCCATGGCCGCCGAACTCAAGGTCAAAGGGCTCATGAACATCCAGTTTGCGGTCAAGGCGAATGTGCTTTACATCCTCGAAGTCAATCCCCGCGCCTCGCGGACCATCCCCTTTGTCAGCAAGGCGACCGGCGTTCCCCTTGCCAAGCTGGCCACCAAGGTCATGATGGGCAAGACCTTGCCGGAATTGGGCCTCACCGAAGAAGTGGTGGTGGCCCACTATGCGGTCAAGGAAGCGGTTTTCCCCTTTGACCGTTTTGACAACGTGGACACCCTGCTTGGTCCGGAGATGAAATCCACCGGCGAGGTCATGGGCATGGATGTCTGCCTCGGCCTTGCCTTTGCCAAGTCGCAACTGGCCGCGGGCCAGAAGATCCCCACCGAAGGCAATGTTCTTTTGAGCATGCGGCATAGCGACAAACCCGCCATCGTGCCCGTTGCCAAGAAAATCATCGCCTTGGGCTTCAATATCCTCGCCACCCGCGGCACCGCCAAGATTTTGGCGGAAAACGGGGTTGCCTGCACCAGCGTCCACAAGATTTCCGAGGGCAGGCCGCACATCCTCGACAAAATCCAGGACAAGCAGATCCAGTGGATCGTCAACACCTCGCTGGGCACCAGAACCACGGAAGACGCCTACACCATCCGGCGGGCGGCCCTGAACTACCACCTGCCTTACACCACCACCATTGCCGGGGCGGAATCCATGGTCAAGGCCATCGGCACCATGCAACAGGAGTCCATAGAGGCCAAATCGGTGCAGGAATATTTCGAATAACCCGCTCGCCGCGCAAAAAAGAGTGGTTCGCAGCCGCCCTTCTCTGGACTTTCTCCAGCGTCTGACTTATTGTGGTGGGGATACCCTTTCCGCTTTGGGTTCAATCACCCCATGCGGCAGCACACACAACACCTGATACGTTTCGCAGGAATCTCCTGCGATTTGCCCATAACGATGGAGGTTCTGCTTGAATAGCTTTTATAAAAACTTGTCCATGTGGCTGGTAATCGGCCTTACCATGATTCTGCTTTTCAACCTGTTCAACAAACCACAGACATCCGTGGTGGAAATGAGCTACAGCGATTTCCTGACCAGCGTTGAATCCGGCCAGATTTCCTCGGTGGACATCCAGGGAGATGCGGTTACCGGCAAAGGCAGCAACGGCAAGGAGTTCAAGGTCATCACCCCTCCTGCCGACTCGGAGCTCATTCCCCACCTGCGCAAGGCCAAGGTCAATATCCTGGTCAAGCAGAAGGAAGAATCTCCCTGGTACGTCACCGTCCTGATCTCCTGGTTCCCCATGCTTCTCCTCATCGGCGTCTGGATTTTCTTCATGCGCCAGATGCAGGGCGGTGGCGGCAAGGCCATGAGCTTCGGCAAAAGCCGGGCCCGCCTCCTGGACAAGGACCAAACCAAGGTCACCTTTGCCGATGTCGCCGGCATTGAAGAGGCCAAGGAAGAGCTTTCCGAGATCATCGATTTTCTGAAAGATCCCAAGAAATTCACCCGGTTGGGCGGCCGCATCCCCAAGGGCGTTTTGCTGGCCGGCGCACCGGGCACCGGCAAAACCCTCCTGGCCAAGGCCGTTGCCGGCGAGGCCGAGGTGCCCTTCTTTTCCATCAGCGGCTCCGATTTTGTCGAAATGTTCGTCGGCGTAGGAGCAAGCCGGGTGCGTGATCTCTTCATCCAGGGCAAGAAAAACGCGCCCTGCATCATCTTCATCGACGAGATCGACGCGGTGGGCCGCCACCGTGGCGCTGGGTTGGGCGGCGGCCACGATGAGCGGGAACAGACCTTAAACCAGTTGCTGGTCGAAATGGACGGCTTTGAATCCAACGAAGGCGTCATCATCATCTCCGCCACCAACCGTCCCGATGTGCTTGACCCTGCCCTGCTGAGGCCCGGCCGCTTCGACCGTCAGGTGGTGGTGCCGGTGCCGGATGTCAAGGGACGGGAGAAAATCCTCGAAGTCCATGGCCAGAAAAAGGCCATTGCCGAAGATATCAACTGGGAGGTCATCGCCCGCGGCACCCCTGGTTTTTCCGGGGCCGACCTGGAGAACATGGTGAACGAAGCCGCGCTGCTGGCAGCCCGTGCCGATGCGGATAAAATCACCATGATCCACTTGGAGCAGGCCAAGGACAAGGTAATGATGGGGGCCGAACGCCGCAGCATGATCATCACCGAAAAGGAAAAGGAGATCACCGCCTACCACGAGGCCGGCCACGCCCTGGTGGCCATGCTGCTGCCCGGCACCGACCCGATCCACAAGGTGACCATCATCCCCCGGGGCCGCGCCCTTGGCCTTACCCAGCAACTGCCGGTGGATGAAAAACATACCTACGCCAGATCCTTTCTCCAAAACAATCTCTGCATCCTGCTCAGCGGCAGGGTGGCGGAGGAGCTGATCTTCGGCGAAATCACCACCGGCAGCGGCAATGACATCGAACGCTGCACCCAGTTGGCCCGGAAGATGGTCTGCGAATGGGGCATGAGCGAAGAGATGGGGCCCCTGTCTTACGGCAAGAAGGAAGAGCAGATATTCCTGGGCCGGGAAATCGCCCAGCACCGTGACTACAGCGAATCAACCGCGGTCCGGATCGACGACGAGGTCAAGGGCATTGTCCTGAAGGCCAACGAAAAGGTCCACCAACTGCTTTCGGAAAACATTGCGGTATTGCGAGCCATTGCCCAGGCGCTCCTTGAAAAGGAAACCCTCGGCCTTGAAGATATCGAGACACTCATGGGACGTGGGGGCAAAACGGCAGCCCCGGCGGAGACTCCAGCGGAGCAATAACCCCACCGGACAGCCCATGCCCCTGCGCACATCTTCCAGCACCTTGAGCCCTTTGGCGGTCCACCCGCTCAGAGGGCTCACCCATTTACAGGGCGCTCCGTGCAGATAAGAACCAAAAACGCAACCCTAGCCTTTGGCCTCCGTCCGCTGGTCATGGGAATTCTCAACGTCACCCCGGATTCTTTTTCCGATGGCGGCCGCTTTACCCGGGCTGAAGCCCTCTCCTCCCAGGTCAGGGCCATGCTGGAAAGCGGGGCTGATCTCATTGATGTCGGCGGCGAATCAACCCGCCCCTATGCGGAGGCCGTACCGGAACACGAGGAGCTGCGCCGGGTTCTTCCCGCCATTGCCTGCATCCGCGGGCTGCATCGCAGCATCCCGATTTCCATTGATACGACCAAGGCGGAAGTAGCGCGCCAGGCCCTGACGGCAGGGGCGGATATTATCAATGATGTGAGCGGCCTGCGCTTCGACCCCGAAATGGTCCGGGTCGCCATTGACCGTAAGGCGCCGGTCATCCTCATGCATATGCGCAAAACTCCCAAAGACATGCAGGACGAACCGGTGTACGATGATGTTGTCGGGGAGATCATGGATTTTCTGGCTGAGCGCATATCCTGGGCAACACTTCAGGGGCTTGACCGGGAGCAGATTATTGTTGACCCCGGACTGGGGTTCGGCAAAACTGTAGAGCATAACCTGACAATTCTCAAACATTTGCCCGCGTTCAAAAAGCTGGCATGCCCGCTTCTCGTCGGACATTCCCGCAAGAGTTTCATCGGCAGGCTCCTTGGCCTGGAAACCCAGGACCGGGATCTCGCCACGGCGCTGATTTCTTCCTATTGCGCCGCGCAGGGAGCGGATATCCTGCGCGTGCATGACGTACGCAAAACAGTGCAGGCGGTTCGCCTGCATGAGGCCATAAGCCAAGCGACCTGAGACGTTGCCGCCCTTACAAGGAAACGACCGCCCCATGGAGACCAAACCGGAAATCGCCGCGAGCTCCTTCCAGCAAAAGCTAACCCGCTACCTCCAATACAATGAGGAACGGAAAGCCAAGGCGATGCTCTTCAACACGCACCAGGGCAACCTCCTGCTCAAGGTTCTTCCTTATTTGCTCCACAGCAACTATCCGGATCTCCCCGGGTTTATCGACGACGCGAACTGCCCCTACGGCATCCACCTCTTCAACCCGGCGGAAGAATTTCCCCACGAGCTTTTTCGCCGCTATTTCCCCAATTCTTCCGCCATGCGGACGGACAGGCCTTCCCCTTTTACCGATAAACCCTGCATCCATTCCCTGAAGACCATCGGCAGCATCGGCACCATCGCCCAATCGGCGATTTCCGACTGCGATTATTGGGTCAGCATCCGCAAGGGAGATCTCGGCGAACAAGGGTTGCGGCTCTTGCAGGATAAGTGCAGGGCCATCGAAGAGTGGGCCCTGAAACGGGGCTCGGAAGTCCACTTCTTTCTCATGGACATTGACCAGACCCGGGAAAACAACTTCGAAGCCGAAACAGACGAGGAATCCGCAGGCTCCTCCATCAAGCTCCTGCTCAAGGATGAGCTTTTCCGGACCCATATTCTGGTGGCCGGAAAAATGCTCCTCTGGTGGTTTATTCCGCCGGGCCTTACCGAAGGAGAATACCGGACTTTTGTCCAGAACCTCATCTCGCACAACAAGATCCGCGCCAACGATTTTGTCGATCTCGGCTATCTCTCCAACATCCCCAAGGCGGAAATCTTCGGAGCCTGCCTCTGGCAGATGAACAAGGCGCTGGACAGCCCGTTCAAGTCGGTGATCAAATTTGCCTATCTCGAACTGCTCCTGCGCGGGGAAACGACAACCCTCCCCCTCTTCTCGGACCGGGTAAAGTGTTTGGTGACCTATCCGGAAAAACTGGCCGGGACCGAACAGGACGCCATGGATCTGGCCGAGATTGACCCGTACATCCTGCTGGCCCGTGACATCATCGCCTTTTACACTCAGGAAAAATCCGAACAGAAACGGGCTTCCCTGATCCAGGAATGCATGTTTCTCAAAACCCTTGAGGGGTTTGAATCACAGAAAAACACCAAGTTCGGCCAGACCAGCCACCTGAAGGCAACCATGGACATGATGCAGGCCTGGCACCTTCTCCCGGAAAATTTCAGCCATTTCCTGCGATTCCGCAACTGGAAGTACAAGGAACTCATCGCCTTTGGCGCCAAGGTCCACGATTATCTCATCGAAACCTACAAAAGGCTGCGCTGGATCTTTAAAAGTTTCGGGGCGGACACCGGCCTGACCATTACCGAGCGGGACATCTCCATCCTGGGCCGCAAGCTCTTCACCTTTTATGAGCAGAAGGCCGACAAGATCGACTATATCCGCAGTGTTTCCCGCGATCTGATGGCGCAAGAGCATATCACCATCCATATCACCAAATACGAGGGGGTTTTTTACTACTATGCCTTTCAGGGGCAACTCGACCACGAAACGGTGAAAAGCAATGTGGATTCGGTGATCAAGCGGGAAGACAATCTGGTCCGGCTCATTGTCTGGCTCCTGGTCAACGGCATTCTTGCCGCCAAAACCCAGCTCCATCTGACAAAGAATTTCCTGCCCATCGACCTGGTGGATATCCAGAAGCTCACCGAACTGCTGATAAAGACCTTTCCCATTATCCATTTTTCCCGCATCTCCCCGGCAAACCTACTCAAGCGCGAAAAGGTGCTCCGGGCGCTGGCCATCGTCAATTTCGAAAAAGAACCGGTCAAGGGATCGAAAACGCTGAAATCGACCATGGTTACGGAAAACAGCTACGGCGAATATTTCATCCAGGGGTACACCACACCAATCCAGCTCAAGAACGCGATGCGCATCCTGCTCACCCAGCATTATGTAAGCCGCTGGAACAACAATCTGGATATTTTCATCCCGGCCCAGGATGAACAGAGCTATCTCAAAACCCTCATCGAACGATGAGCGCAAGGCCCCAATGAAAATAGAACTCTACCGCACCATCCTCTGCCCGCGCTGCCTCTATGTGAGCCGCGCCCTCAAAAAGATCGTTGCCGACTCCCCGCAGATCGAACTCGAAAGCATCGAGGTTGCCACCAACCTCACCCGCACTCACCAGGCCGGGATCAAGACCGTACCCGCAATCAAGATAGGCAACGATGTCCTCACCGGTCTCATCCTCACCCCGCAGACGATCCGCCGCTTTATCGAGCGACACCGCAGGATGCTCCCGGACAACCCCACCGCAGTTACTGAATCAACCGCCGCCTGAGAAGGTAGCCTGCCAGCAACACAGCACAGCCGGTGGCCAGGAGAGAGCCGAGAATTTTCAAGAGGATGGGTTCGCCGAAGCGTCCGTAGCAGAGGATGCGGGACAGGCTGACGATGGGGGTGAGAGGCAGGAGTTCAAGAACCCCTCTCACCGGCGGAGCCATGGTCTGCACCGGAAAGAAGATCCCGGAGAAGAGGAAAAGCGGAGTGATGACCAGCGAGGTGAAGTAGTTGAAGAAATCGTAATTCTTCGCCAGCGCCGTCATGATCAGGCCGCAGGCGGAGAAGAACATGCCGGAGAGAAACAGCACCGGCAGCAGGGCAACGGCCCACGGAGAGGGGACCACGCCGAAAAGGGGCAAGGCCAGCAGCATGATGACCCCGGCCAGCAGCCCCTTGCTCGCCCCCCAGACAATCTCCCCCAGGATCAAATCAACAACCCCAAGGGGAGTCATCAGAATGGCCTCGTAGGTCTTCTGCACGGTGAGCCGGGTATAGGAACCATAGGTTGTCTCAAGAGCCGCGCTGTACATCACCGCCGAGGCAACCAGCCCCGGAGCGATGAACTGCAAATAGGGCAAGCCCTCCACCGCCGCCATGTCCCGGCCCAGGCCATAGCCCATGGCCAGGAGAAACAGCAGGGGCTGGCCCAGATTGCCGATCAGGGTGGCCAGAATGTTCTTTTTCCAAACCCGCCCGTTGCGCAGCCAGATTGCCCAGAAAGAAAATCCGTTCATGATTGTCGGAATCGCAAAAAAACATGAGGACGACGGAATCGCGTTGTGGTTTGCGTGCTGATTGTTACGGACCTTTGGCTTCTTTCCCTTTTCACACGCGTATTCATGTTTCCCTCAACGATCTGCCGGTGAGCTGAATAAAGAGATCCTCCAGGTTGGCCGGACGCCGGAGCCAGATGTGCGCGTCACCCAGCACCTTCATCAACCGGGAACAATCCTCCCGGGCATAGACATACAGCCTGTCCCCCACCCGTTCCAGTGTGGCATTGCACTGCCTGAACGATGCTTCCAGCGCGTCGAGTTCGGCCGCGGTTCCATCCACCTCAAACACCTCCAGCCCGACCAGATCCGTGATGAGCTGTTGCGGTTCCCCCTGAACCACGACCTGACCGTGATCGAGGATCAACACCTGCTGACTCAGGCGGGAAACCTCGTCGAGGTAATGGCTGGTCAGGAGCATGGTGGTTCCTTGGGCTTGAAGAATGGCGAGACGTTCCCAGATCAGATGCCGGGCCTGGGGGTCAAGACCGATGGTGGGTTCGTCGAGGATAAGGAGCTGGGGCTCGTTGATCAGAGCCCGGGCCAAAAGCAGCCGCCGCCGCTGGCCCCCGGAGAGATGCTCGATGATCTCGTCCCGCCGGTTGTGCAGGGCAAAAAAATGCAGCAACTCTTCAACCCGCTCCCGGGCAAGACGGCGCGGGATCCGGAAATACCCGGCATAGGTGCGCAGGTTCTCTTCCACGCTCAGGTCCGGGTCAAGGCTGTCCGCCTGGGGCACCACCCCGATGCGGGCCTTGATCTCCCGGTGGAAGCGCGGCGCTTCCAAGTCGAAGATCCGGATCTCGCCCGCGCTTTTTTCCACCAGACCGAGGAGCATGTTGATGCAGGTGGTTTTTCCGGCCCCGTTGGGCCCGAGAAAGCCAACGCACTGGCCCCGCTGGATGGCAAAAGAAATATTGTCCACCACGAGCCTGTCGCCGAACCGCTTGGTGAGGCCTGTCACGGAAACGACTGCGTGGCTGGCGGGAGCGTCCGGAATTGATTCCTGTTGTGGGATTGCCTGGATCATGGCGCCAGTATATCCGATGCCCCACCCTTCCCGCCACCATTCCCTCTTCCTTCTGCTTTTCTTCAAAAATACTTCCCACACTTGACACAATAAAACACATGCTATATTTTAAAGATAACATATGATACAAAAAGGAGCACGATATGGATTGGCTGTTACTCATTCATCAGATACCGGCAAAACCCGCCTATTTCCGGGCCAAAATCTGGCGCCGCCTGCAGCAGCTCGGCGCGGTGGCGATAAAACAATCGGTCTACGCCATGCCCCGGCAGGAACAGGCACTGGAGGACCTGACCTGGATCGTCAAGGAGATTGCCGACGGCGGCGGCGAGGCAACAATGATCGAGGCCCGTTTTCTCGAAGGATTGAGCGACCAGCAGGTCGTCGGCCTGTTCCACGCCGCCCGGGAGAGCGATTACGCAAAGATTCTCGCCGAGGCCAGCGCCGTGCGGGATGATTGGCGCTGCCAGGTTGGAGAATCCGCGGCCGACGGCCTTCGCGAATTCCGGGGCCGTCTGGAAAAACTGCGCAAGCAGTTTGCCGAAGTGGTGCGGATCGATTTTTTCAACATTCCGGAGCAGCTCCAGGCCGAAGCGGCGCTGAGCGATCTTGAAACCACCCTCATCGAACACCGGGCAACGGAACTGACCGCCCCGGCCAAAGGCGGCGGGGTTGCCGGATTGGCCGGCAAAACCTGGGTGACCAGAAAGAACGTCTATGTGGACCGGATAGCCTGCGCCTGGCTGGTGCAACGGTATGCCGACCCGGACGCCCGCTTCAAATTCGTGGACAGCGGCCGATACACCCCTGGCCAGGACGAAATCCGCTTCGACATGGCCGAAGCCGAATACACCCACGTCATGGACAAATGTTCCTTTGAGGTGATGGTGGAACGGTTCGGTCTCGCTGACCCTGCCCTGATTCAGGTGGCCAAAATCATCCACGACATCGACCTCAAGGAATCCGCCTTCGGCCTGCCGGAAACAGCCGGAGTACAAGCGCTTTTCGACGGAATCACCGCCACCGCCGCCGACGATCTGGAACGCATCAACCGGGCCAGCGCGATACTGGACGGCCTGTTGGCTTTTTTCAAGAGCAGGAATACCCCATAACGGAGGAACCATCATGCCCCCAACCGAGAAGCATTTTGAAACCAGCCTGAAGAGAACCGGCAAGGACTACGCTGAACTGCATCGCTGGATCGACGACGCGGACAACAAAAACGAGCGCCACGACTTCACCCGCATCTGGGATTTCGGGCCGCAGATCGCCGCGAAATTCGGCGAGGAGGGGGTGCGGGAGTACATTGAGCACCTGCGCGAAGACATGGAGAAGAAGTTCAAAAAGATCAGACATCAATATAAAGACGCCATGGCCGAGGCGCAGATCTACTTCGGCATTGCGGCAAAGACGGCGGGGGAGGAATGACCATGGACTACCGCATCGAGCAAAAGGATATCGACCTGCTCCGCACCGCAGGGATGAACGAAGCCGACCTGGACCACTCCCGGAAGGTGGCGGACAAAGCCCTGGAGATCGCCCGCCGCACCGGAGCCACGCTGGACCTTGCGCTGGTGGGACGGGGCGCGCTCTTCCACGACCTGGGCAAGACTGCAACCCACGAGATCAGCCACGGCAGGATCGGGGCGGAACTGGGCGCCAAACTGGGGTTGCCCCAGGCAGTCACCGCCATCATGGAAAAACACATCCGGGGCGGACTCACCGAGCCGGAGGCCGTGGAGCTGGGGCTGCCGGTCAAGGACTACACCCTGCACCGGTTGGAAGAACGGATCATCATCTACGCCGACCGGTTGGTGGACATCATCCAGGACGGCATTGTGGAAATCAGGGAGGAAGCCGAGGCGGAGGCCCGTTTTGTCGAGATTCTCAACGGCTACCCCAAGTACGGAAAAAACGAAATCACCCTGAAACGCTATCTGGGGTATCACGAGGAAATCCAGGGGCTGATCGCCGGACGGATCATCGATGCGCCACGGCTTGCGGGGATGCTGGCCCAGGGCGGTGTCACCCTGCTGGATGTCCGGCGCAAGGCAGACCATCAGGCCGCGCCCGACATGATTCCCGGCGCGGTCTGGCGCGATCCGGAACAGGTTGCGCAGTGGGCCGGAGAGCTGCCCGCCGACACGGCCATTGTCATCTATTGCCTTCGGGGCGGCTCGGTGAGCCAAACGGTGAGCGCCACCCTCCAGAAGAAAGACGTTGCGGTCGTCTCTCTTAACGGCGGCTTCAAGGGATGGGCCGATTACGCTCCCCCTTCTCACTGAGCGAACCACAAAGCCCGCAAACAACCAATGATCCTTTCTCCATTCAAACTGCTCTGCGGAGTTGGACTGCTGGCCATCTTCAGCAGCACCATCTCCAAGAGCCCAGCGCTTCCTCTGTTTGTCAGCCACCTTGGCGGCGGACCTGCCGCAGTGGGGCTGATCGCCTCGATTTCCGCAGGCACCGGGATTCTGTTCAGCTTGCCGGCCGGCATCCTTTCGGACAGGATTGGCCGGAAACGCATGCTCCTGTTTTCCGCCGTTGTCTTCGCCACGGCTCCGTTTCTCTATCTGGTGGTCCGGGAGATTTGGCAACTGGCCCTGGTCCGTTTCTATCACGGCCTGGCCACCGCCATCTTTCTGCCCGTGGCCATGGCCATGGTCACGGATCTTTTCCGGAAAGGCCGGGGCGAAAAGATGGGCTGGTTTTCCACCGCCACCCTGCTGGGGCGCTTCATGGCTCCGGCCATGGGCGGCTTTGTTCTCGTCTTTTACACAACCGGACAGACAAGCAGTGTCAGCGGTGCCGGCTTCCACACTCTTTATCTTATATGCGGGATCGCCGGGCTTGCTGTTTTTTTGAGCGCATTTTTTCTTCCGGACCCCAAGGGGCAATGCCTGGAAAATACTGGCCTGCGCCCCCATTGGCGCCAAGGAATCATAGAGCTTGCAGGAAACCGGGCCATCATGATGACCTGCACCGTGGAAGCAGCCATCCTCTTCGCCTACGGGATATTTGAAACATTTCTCCCGGCCCACGCTCTCATGGCGGGGCTCAACCCCTATCAGATCGGGCTGTGCCTCTCTTCCCAGATCATCACCATCGCCCTGGCAAAACCGGTCATGGGCCGGTTCTCCGACCGCCATGGCAGACCACAACAAATATTGTTCGGCGCGGTTGCGGCAGGCATCTGCATCGCTTTTTTCTCCCTGGCCGGTTCTTTCCTTGCCCTGCTTGCCTTAAGCATCCTTCTGGGTCTGGCCATTTCGGTGGTCACTTCGGCCAGCGCCGCCCATATCGCCGATCTGAGCACCGAGAATGCCCAGGGCTCGGCCATGGGCATTCTCGGTGCCATCATGGACATGGGCCACAGCCTCGGCCCCCTGCTGGGCGGCCTCCTCGCCGCTTCTCTTGGCCTGCAGGCCTCTTTCCTTGGCGCCTGCACCATTTTGATTGTGGCAAGCATCCTGTTTTTTTATCTCTCACACCCGAACGGCCGCTTGAACGTCCCCCCATCCCCTCAAAAACATCAGATAATTACAGGGAATTCTTGAGGGAACAACAAATCGTTGTTAGTATTCGACTCTCTCTCTTCCCGTCGCTTTATCCTTTTCCTGTTTTTTGCACAAAAACCGGAGGACACACCGTGCCCCAGACAAAAAATATCCCTCTTGCCCAGAATGACGCCTGCCCGAAGGAACATCCAACCGTTTCCGATTTCCGCAGCCGCCTCCCGCACATAGTCGATCAGGTGGTGGACACCTGCTACAACAACACCTGCTTTGAGCATGTCGAGGCAGAACCCCTCCCCAGCCGCCAGCATGTGATCGACATCCTGGAATCCTGCCGCGACATCCTCTTTCCCGGCTATTTCCGCAATCAGGGCATCGACCGGGTCAGCCTCAAATACCAGTTGGGGTTGGAAATCTCCGGCCTCTATGAAAAGCTGACCCGGGAAATCACCAACGCCATCCGGCACGAATGCCTCCGCCACGACACAAGCTGCCAGCACTGCGAAGACGCGGGCAAGGAGAACGCTTTCTCCTTCATCAACGCCTTGCCTGCCCTGCGGGCAATTCTGGCCACGGACGTGCGCGCCGCCTACGAAGGCGATCCCGCGGCCGGCAGTTTTGATGAAATCATCTTCAGCTATCCAGGCATTTACGCCATCATGGTCTACCGGGTTGCCCACGAACTCTATACCCTCGGGGTTCCCATCCTGCCGCGCATCATGAGCGAACACGCCCATACCATTACCGGCATCGACATCCACCCGGGCGCCACCATCGGCGCCTCGTTTTTCATCGACCACGGCACCGGCGTGGTTATCGGGCAGACCAGCGCCATCGGCCAGCGGGTCAAGCTCTATCAAGGCGTGACCCTGGGAGCCCTCTCCTTCAAACGGGACGATTCCGGCGCCCTTGACCGGCAGAGTAAACGCCATCCAACCATTGAAGACGATGTCACGGTCTATGCAGGCAGCACCATTCTTGGCGGCGACACCATCATCGGCGCCAGATCGGTTATCGGCGGCAATACCTGGCTGACCCAATCCGTTCCGCCCGACACCAAGGTCCTGCTCAAATCCCAGGAGCTGATCATGAAAACCACGCAAAACCAGCCGGTAAAATAAAAACTGGATATTCTTGAAAACTTCGTTTAAATTGGACAGTTCAGCAAGAATGGCATATGACTGACTGCTTTTAACTCCTCGTATTTATACGTAAAGAGCTCTCCGCGGTCTGGCTTTTCTCCTGCCGATACAAGATATTATTTTGACCGCGCCCATCCTGCCCCGCGCACAACGGATGCGGTCCTGTAAAGTTTACCCATTATCAACCCAATCAGAATGGAAGGAGATGAGTCTATGTCCCGGAAAATGGTCACCATTGATGGTAATCAGGCATGTACCCATGTGGCCTACGCCACCAGCGAGATCATCACGATCTACCCCATCACCCCCTCTACTCCCATGGCGGCGGAATCCGACACCAAGGCAGCCTCCAAGCAGGAGAACATCTGGGGCTCCATTCCGGTTGTGACCCAGATGCAGTCCGAGGGCGGCGTGGCCGGCGCCCTGCACGGCAGCCTGACCACCGGCGCGCTCTGCACCACCTTCACCGCCTCCCAGGGTCTTTTCCTGATGATCCCCAACATGTACAAGCTGGCCGGCGAATTGACCCCGACCGTTTTCCATATCACCGCCCGTTCCGTTGCCTGCCAGGGCCTGTCCATTTTCGGCGACCACGGCGACGTCATGGCTGCCCGTCAGACCGGCTGGGCCATGCTCTGCTCCCAGAACGTCCAGGAATGCCAGGATATGGCCTTGATTTCCACCCAGGCCGCCTTGCAGACCCGCATCCCCTTCATGCATTTCTTCGACGGCTTCCGCACCTCCCACGAGATCCAGAAGATCGAGCAGCTCACCTTCGACGACATGCGCAAGATGATCGACGAGGACCTGATCCTCGCCCACCGCCAGCGCGGCCTTTCCCCGGACCGGCCCATGATGCGCGGCACCGCCCAGAACCCCGACGTTTACTTCACCGGCCGCGAGACGGTGAACAAGTTCTACAACGTCACCCCGACCATCGTCCAGAAAACCATGGACAAGTTTGCCAAGCTCACCGGCCGCAAGTACCACCTCTTTGATTACTACGGCGCTCCGGATGCCGAGGATATCGTCATCATGATGGGTTCCGGCGCCGAGACCGTGGCCGCCACCATCGAACATCTGGCCAAAAAGGGCAAGAAGGTCGGCCTGGTTATCGTCCGGTTGTTCCGCCCCTTCGACTCGGTCGCCCTGGTCAAGGCGTTGCCCAAGAAAGTCAAGCGCATCACCGTACTCGACCGCACCAAGGAGCCGGGTTCCGCCGGCGAGCCCCTGTACCTCGATATCCGCGCCGCGGTTGGCGAAGCGGTCGAGGCAGGCACCCTCAAGAAATCCCCGATCATCCTGGGCGGTCGTTACGGCCTCGGCTCCGCCGAATTCACCCCGGCCATGGTCAAAGCGGTATTCGACAACATGGCTGCCAAGAAGGCGAAGAACCATTTCTGCGTCGGTCCCGACGACGATGTCGCCCGCACCAGCCTCAAGTACAACCCCTCCTTCAACATCGAGGGCAAGGATGTCACCCGCGCCATGTTCTACGGTTTGGGCGCGGACGGCACCGTGGGCGCCAACAAGAACACCATCAAGATCATCGGCACCGAGACCCCGAACAACGCCCAGGGCTATTTTGTTTACGACTCCAAGAAGTCCGGCTCCATCACCACCAGCCACCTGCGTTTCGGCAAGAACAAGATCGTTGCCCCGTACCTCATCAACAAGGCGAACTTCGTGGCCTGCCACAACTTCACCTTCCTCGACAAGTACGATATGGTCGGCAACCTGGAAACCGGCGGCACCTTCCTCCTGACCACCACCTTCAACAAGGATCAGGTCTGGAAGCAGCTTCCCTCCTCGGTTCAGAAAGACCTGATCGAGAAAAAGGCCAAATTCTACATCATCGACGCCATCACCCTGGCCGAGGCCATCGGCCTGGGCGCCAGGATCAACATGATCATGCAGACCGCCTTCTTCCTGCTCTCCGGCATTCTCACCAAGGCCGAAGCCATCAAGGCCATCAAGGACGCGATCAAGAAGACCTACGGCAAGAAAGGCGACAAGGTCGTCAACATGAACTACGCCGCGGTTGACACTGCGGTGAACAACATCGTTGAGATCAAGATCCCCAAGACCGCGGGCGGCCACGAAAAACCACCCGTTGTTCCCGCTGACGCCCCGGCCTTTGTTAAGGAAGTCACCGCCAAGATGATCGAAGGCAAGGGCGACCAGGTCAAGGTTTCCCAGATGCCCTGCGACGGTACCTGGCCCACCGGCACCACCCAGTACGAGAAGCGCAACATCGCGGTGCACGTACCCGAGTGGCTCCCCAAAAACTGCATCCAGTGCGGCCGTTGCTCCCTGGTCTGCCCCCATGCGGCCATCCGCATGAAGATCGTCAAGGACGCCGATCTCAAGAAACAGCCCAAGAGCATGAAGAGTATCGACGCTGTCGGCGCACAGTTCAAGGGAAGCAAAACCATCATCCAGGTCTTCACCGAAGACTGCTGCGGCTGTACCCTCTGTGTCGATGCCTGCCCGGCCAAGGAAAAAGCCCTGAAGATGATCGAAAACAACGAGGCGGTCCGTACCCAGGAAATACCCAATGTAAAATATTTCCTCGGCCTGCCCGAGGTCGCCAATAAGGAGATCGATCCTTCCACCGTCAAGGGCAGCCAGTTGCTCCGTCCCATGTTCGAGTTCTCCGGGGCCTGCGCCGGTTGCGGCGAAACACCCTATATCAAGCTGGCCACCCAGATGTTCGGCGACCGCATGCTGATTGCCAACGCCACGGGCTGTTCTTCCATCTACGGCGGCAATCTGCCCACCACCCCTTACTGCAAGCGGGCCGATGGCCGCGGACCTGCCTGGGCCAACTCCCTGTTCGAGGACAACGCCGAATTTGGCCTTGGCATGCGCAACACCGCGAACAAATTTGCTGCCCAGGCCGCCGAGTTGTTGGAAAAGGCAGTAGCGGAAAAACTCATCACCAAGAAAATGGCTGACGAGATCACCACTGCCCCCCAGAAAACCCAGGACGAGATCGAAGCCCTGCGCGGTCGGGTGGCAAAGTTGAAGGAAATTCTGACAAAAAGCACATCGGTAATCGCCAAACGTCTCATGCCCGTGGCGGATTACCTGGTGAAAAAATCCGTCTGGATCTTCGGCGGCGACGGTTGGGCCTATGACATCGGTTACGGCGGCTTGGACCATGTGCTTGCCTCCGGCGAGAACGTCAACGTCCTGATCATGGATACCGAGGTGTACTCCAACACCGGCGGTCAGATGTCCAAGTCCACCCCGCGGGCAGCCACGGCCCAGTTCGCCGCAGGCGGCAAGAAGATGCCGAAGAAGGATATCGGCATGATCTTCTCCACCTACGGCAACGTCTATGTGGCCAAGATCGCCCTGGGCGCCAACCCGAGCCAGGTGGTCAAAGCCTTTGCCGAGGCCGAGGCCTACGATGGTCCTTCCCTGATCATTGCTTACGCACACTGCATCAACCACGGCATCAACATGGCCAAGGGCTTTGACCAGCAGAAGAAAGCGGTAGCCTGCGGCCACTGGCCCCTGTACCGCTACAACCCGGATCTGGAGGAGCAGGGCAAGAACCCCTTGACCATCGACAGCAAGGCGCCGTCCATTCCCTTTGCGGAATACGCCTTGAACGAGAACCGCTACCGCGCCCTGAAGATGATGAATCCGGAGCACGCGGACGAACTCATGGCCATGAGCCAGAAGGACGTGGAGAAAGGCTGGAAGTTCCTGGAAGGCCGCGCCAAGGCTCTGGAGCCGGCAAAGAAATAAAACATGGCTTGACCAAGTCCTGTTTGGGAATCCTGCCTTGCCTTGCAAGGCAGGATTTTTTTTGATGCAGCCAATCTCTGATATACGGTTTTGGAATTTGCAGGAGGAAACATGACCCTAATAAACGAAAACTATCTCAAGCTCAAGGCAGGCTATCTTTTCCCGGAAATCGGCCGCAGGGTAAAAAGCTTTACCGATGCCCATCCCGATGCCAAGGTGATCCGCCTTGGCATCGGCGACGTCACCCGGCCCCTTGCCCCGGCAGTGATCAAGGCCTTCCATGACGGAGTTGACGATCTGGCCCAGGGGGAATCCTTTCACGGCTATGGACCGGAGCAGGGGTACGACTGGCTGAGCAAGATCATCATTGAAAAATCATACCAGCCGCTGGGCGTGGACCTCTTGCCCTCGGAGGTCTTCATCTCCGACGGCTCGAAATGCGACAGCGCCAACATCCTCGACATCCTTGCCCTGGCCAACAAGGTCGCCATCTGCGATCCGGTATACCCGGTGTATAACGACACCAATGTCATGATCGGCAGAACCGGCGAAGCGGACGAAAAAGGCTACTACGAAGGGCTGGTCTATCTTCCCTGCACCGAGGCAAACAACTTTACCCCGGCCATCCCCAAGGAAAAGGTTGATATCATCTATCTCTGCTACCCCAACAACCCCACCGGCATGGTGGCCACCAAAGCAGAGCTCAAGGCTTGGGTGGACTATGCCAATGCCCAGGGCTCGATCATCTTTTTTGACGCAGCCTACGAGGCCTTCATCACCGAACCGGGCATCCCCCACTCCATCTACGAGATTGAGGGCGCGAAGAATTGCGCCATCGAATTCCGCTCCTTCTCCAAAACCGCCGGCTTTACCGGGGTACGCTGCGGCCTGACCGTGATACCCGAGCAACTCACGGCCCTTACCGTGGAAGGCGAAAAAGTGACTCTGAACAAACTGTGGAACCGCAGGCAATGCACCAAATTCAACGGAGTTTCCTATCCGGTGCAAAGGGCTGCGGCTGCTGTTTATTCGGAGGAAGGCTGGGCCCAGGTGCAGGAAACCATTGCCTTCTACATGGAAAATGCCCGCCTCATTCTGAAAGGGCTTAAAACGGCGGGAATTACCTGCTACGGCGGAGTAAACGCCCCCTACATCTGGCTGAAAACTCCGGGAGGACTGGCAAGCTGGGATTTCTTCGACAAGCTGCTCAACGAATGCCATGTGGTGGGCACTCCTGGCAGCGGCTTCGGACCCAGCGGCGAAGGCTACTTCCGCCTCTCCGCCTTTGGCTCGCGGGAGAATGTGCAGGAGGCGGTACGGCGAATCCAGGAAAAATGGGGAAAAAGCTAAAAGCCGATACAACCGGCCAACAAAAAAGGGGAGTCGAAATAATCGACTCCCCTTTTTTGTTGCGTTTCGTACCCTGTGAAATCTAAGTGAATCTCACCTTGCAAAAACGCCGCTTGCCGACCTTCAGGATGATTTCGCCTTGGGCCGCCACGAGGTGCTCGATGTCACTCACCTTATCGCCATTGAGGGAAACCGCATTCTGCTGGATCATCCGGCGCGCCTCGCCGGTGCCGCTGACCAACTGGGCGTCCACCAGAAGCTTGGGCAGCCAGATTCCTTCCGCACTGGCAGGAAGAACAACCTCGGCCATATCCTCCGGGTTATCGTGCTGGCTGAAGATCTTCTCAAAATTCTCTTCCGCCCTCTGGGCTGTCACGGCATCGTAGAACCGGCCCGTGAGCTCGCGGGCCAACTGCTGCTTGACCGCCTTGGGATGCACCTTGCCCGCCTCCATCTCCGCCTTGAGCGCACCTACCTGTTCTTCGGCAAGATCGCTGAGCAACTCGAAATAGCGAAACATAAGGGCATCGGAAACCGACATGGTTTTCCCATAGATATCATCGGCTTTCTCAGTAATGCCGATGTAGTTCCCGAGGGATTTGCTCATCTTGTTGACCCCGTCGAGCCCTTCGAGCAACGGCATGGTAATGACCACCTGGGGCGCCTGCCCCCACACGCGTTGCAAATCACGGCCCATGAGCAGGTTGAACAACTGATCGGTGCCGCCGATCTCAACATCCGCCTTGAGGGCAACGGAATCGTATCCCTGGATAAGCGGGTAGAGGAATTCGTGGATGCTGATGGGCCGTTCGTTTTCAAAACGGACCTTAAAATCCTCGCGCTCAAGCATGCGCGCCACGGTGAGTTGCGAGGCAAGCATGATGAAATCTTTGGACGTGAGCGTATTCAACCAGGTGCTGTTAAAAACGACCTTTGTTTTTTCCGGGTCGAGAATCTTAAAGATCTGGTCCTTGTAGCTCTCGGCGTTTTTCTCCACCTGTTCGACGGTCAAAGGTTTCCTGGTTTCCGATTTGCCGGTCGGATCGCCAATCATGCCGGTAAAGTCGCCAATCAGAAAATTGATCTCATGTCCGAGATCCTGAAAATGTTTCAACTTCTGGATAAGGACGGTATGGCCCAAATGGAGATCTGGAGCGGTCGGATCAAAACCTGCCTTGATCTTTAACGGCACCCCGGTCGTTGCCGACTTCTCCAATTTTTTTACAAGATCTGCCCGGGAAATAACGTTGACAGCCCCGCGCTCTATCAGCTCAACCTGTTTTTCAATTGATATTTTCATGGGGTGGCCACTCATTGATGCTCACGCAAAAAAAATGCCGATGGGTTCCAGGCAATCACGGATTCCATCAGCATTTCAGAAAATTATTTGGCGTATTCTACAGCCCTGGTTTCCCGGATTACGGTTACGCGAATCTGCCCGGGATAGGTCAACTCCTGCTCGATCTTCTTGACGATATCCTTGCTGACTATCATTGCCTCGGCATCGCTGACCACCCCGCTGTTGACTATAATGCGAACCTCGCGGCCGGCTTGAATGGCATAGGATTTCTCGACCCCCTTAAAGGAATTGGCAATCTTTTCAAGATCCTCAAGCCGTTTGACATACGACTCCAGCATTTCCTTCCGCGCCCCCGGACGAGCCCCGGACAGAGCATCGGCGGATTGCACGAGAACATCCAGCACTCCATCGGGCGGAACATCTTCATGGTGGGCGGCAATGGCATGCACGATCACCGATGATTCACCATATTTTTTAGCCAGATCGGCGCCGATACTGGCGTGTGATCCTTCTATCTCATGATCCACAGCCTTGCCGATATCGTGCAACAATCCGGCCCGCTTGGCCCGCTTCACATCGATGCCGAGCTCCGCCGCCATGACGCCGCAGAGAAAAGCAACCTCCAATGAATGCTGCAAAACATTCTGACCATAGCTGGTCCGGTACTTGAGCCGGCCCAGCAGCTTGATCAGCTCCGGATTAACGCCATGGGCGCCCACATCAAAGGTTGCCTGCTCCCCAGCCTCCCGCATGGTCACATCAAGCTCCTCGCTCACCTTCTCCACAATCTCCTCGATTCTGGCGGGATGAATACGGCCATCGGTGATCAGCCTTTCCAGGGATTGGCGGGCAATCTCCCTCCGGACAGGGTTGAATCCGGAGAGGATGACCGCTTCGGGAGTATCGTCGATTATGATGTCTATTCCGGTTGCGGCTTCAATCGCCCGGATATTCCGGCCTTCACGGCCGATGATCCTTCCCTTCATCTCTTCGTTCGGCAGAGGCACGACGGAAACGGTTTTTTCAGCGACATAATCGCCGGCATACCGGGAAATGGCCAGGGCGATAATGTCCTTTGCCTTTTTGTCGGCCTGCATCTTCATTTCATTTTCAATCTTCACCACCATCTTGGCGGCTTCCATCCGGGCTTCACTCTCAATGCTGTCCGTAAGCTGTTTTTTCGCCTCTTCGCGGGATATCCCGGAAATTTTTTCAAGCTGAACACGCTGCTCTTCGATAACCAGATCGATTTCTTTTTGACGACGGGACAGAGCTTCTTCCTCGCTGGCGAACGTCTGTTCTTTTTTCAGAAAATCCATCTCCCGCTTGTCCAGAAAATCCATTTTCCTTTCAATCTGCTCAAGCTTCTGGATGAACTTCTTCTCTTCCTCAAGAACATCCTTCTTCAGCGCCTTGATTTCCCGTTCAGCGTCCTGCTTCAGAGCAAACGCTTCATCCTTGCTTTGCAGGACAGCTTCTTTTTTAATTTGCTCTGCTTCGGACAAAGCATTTTCAATAAGTTTGCGCCCTTGCGCCTCTAAATTCTCCGTGCGATCTTCAAGAAATTTCTTGCGCACCAGAAAGCCGAGGGCCACCCCACTGCATACGCCAAGGACAATCGCTAATAGTATCTGTACAGTCACGGAGACAACCTCATGTCGAATTTATCTAAAAAACACGCACAATTCCCTTTGGGAATATGCCGTGATCATGCCTAAAAGGTATGGAAATAAATATTGCACACTGTACGGTCAAGGTCAGCACAAAAGCCGCCATCCCATGCTCACGCAGGGAAGGGGATCAGGAGGACAACAACAACGAAAAGGAAAGGTGCTTCAGGGAACGCTCTTGTCTTGAGACAACTCCTCAAACGACTGTTTTTTTTCACAAATATCGATATGATATCTCCCTAATCAGCGGAGAATATTCTGTCGTATGATGCCAACAAGTGACCTGAACCACACATCCATGTACCGTTCCCACTTGGAAAAAAAACGGCACCCACTATCGTTCTCGCATCCTCTTGATGGGGCAAAGCATTATTGCTGTTCTCTCTACCCGAAGACCTTCGCCACATACTTTTATCTAAATGCCCATCCAAATCAAGGAAAGGCCGTATCGGCAGTAAGCAAATCCCCCGCCATTGAAGTGTCAGGAAGTGACATCGAACCTAACTGCGTTAGGTGGGCGGTACCTGAGTTCCCTTGAAGGAATTCCACCGAAATGGATTCCTTTCCAGAAACAGCGAAGTCGCCCTCAAAATCAATGTTGGCTCGAGACACGCTCCCAGATCACTAGCAAGGCAGGGGAAACCTCTGCACCATCTAAAAATTCTTCTCTATTCTCTCGCTGAGAAGACTGATTTTTTCCTCAACCCGATGCTTGTATTCTTCGTATTCCCTTTTCATTTTCACATATTTACTTGCGATGTTCAAGCTTGTTAAAATCCCCAGCTTATTCGCCGGCAATACATGCCGCGAGGCTTGTCCGGCATTCTCAAGTTGGTTTTTCACCAAAGACAGAATTTCTTGCACATCTTTTTCCGGGGCATCTGTATAGAGCGGATACTCCTGGCCAAGCACTTTAAAGGTGACCAATCGTTCCACAATGCACCACCATTGAAAGGGTTAACAGAATAACTCCCTGAAAGCAATATATTTTCACAATCAGTTGCCTATCAGAACCCCTTGTACAGGCTCAGCAGGTTCCTTGCCGATAACGTTTGCTGAAGAGAGCGATCCGGGTTCAAGGGTTGCTGATTTTTCCCACTTTTCAATGGCCCCAAGCAGTCCAGAAACCCGTTGATGGATACTCTTTTTTTCTTCCTTCAAACGCTTGATCTGTTCCTCAAGCTCCTTCTTATCGAGCTCCAACCGGACAATATCGGCCTGGAGTTTCACCTTGTCTCCCTGGGCTGAATCGAGGCTGCTCAACATTTTCTCGACATTATTTTCAAGTTTTCTCAAATCTTCCTCGTATTCCATACAGAACTCCTCTTCTCCCGGGATCATCTGGGATGAATAGATATTTACACTCAGAAAAGCCCACGCTCCAGTTTCAAGACCGCAAGCAAAACGACGAAAGCATCTTCCTCTGACAACTGTTGGAGGAAATAGAAATTTACTCTTTCGGAAAAAAGAAAGTCAAGCCATTTATCCGGAAAAGAAAGACTCGATCCAGATGACAAAAACATCTCCGCATTTTATCCTATTCGGATGTCGATGGTATGAGGCGCGACAATACTCCAGGAAGGGATATGGGTCTGCTGCAAATGGGTGAAGGAGCCAATGTGGACAGAGTCTCCAACCGTACAGGCGTGTATTTTCACAAAGGAATCAACACGCACTCCCGAGCCGATACTACAAACCCCGGTGAGGGAGGTATTGGGATATATGACGGAATCATTTCCGATGGTTACGGTTTTCTCTATGGTTACGGATTCCGGCTGGATGATAGTTACTCCGGAATCCATGAGCACCGAAAGATACCGCCGCTGCAAGACAGAATGGGCCTGGACCAATTCACGCCGTGAGTTGACCCCCAAAATTTCCTCACTGTCCGGACAACAAAATTTATGCACATGAATCCCATCGCCTACGGCAATTGCAACAATATCAGTAAGATACACCTCGCCCTGCATATTGTCTGTTCCAACTCTGTGGAGCGCCTCAAACAGAAATTGCGCGTCAACACAGTAAATACCAGCATTAATTTCCCTGATTTCCTGTTGTTCCGGGGTCGCATCTTTTTCTTCAACAATGCGCACAATGTTTCCGTGCTCATCGGAGACAATCCTTCCATAGTTATGCGGCTCTACAACGGTGGTCGTCATTACCGTTACAAGAGAAGAACTCTTGAGATGAACTTGCAGGAATTGCTGAAGCGTTTCCGTTTTGATCAGCGGAGTATCGCCACATAGGATAAGAACCGGACCGGTGTGCGAGCACAACTCGCCTTCGCACGCCAGGACAGCATGGCCGGTTCCAAGCTGCTGTGACTGATGAACAAATGATACAGGGTATCCGCGCAGTGATTCTTCGACCAGTTGGTGCTGATGACCGGTGACAACGTAATTTCTCCCAAGCGCGAGGGAGTGAACGATTGCCAATACATGATGAATCATCGGGGAAAAAAACACCTCATGCAGCACCTTCGGAAGTTCCGATTTCATCCGGGTGCCCTTCCCGGCAGCCAACACAAGACCCGCAACAGAAGAATACTGCATATAACTTCCTCCCCGCAAAATACCAGCACATTGAACCGAGCAAAAACCATACCCGGACTCATGGCAAAAAAAAACCCTTCCTTTTAAGGGGAAGGGTTTTACAACAAAAAAAGAATCGGCGGCGACCTACTCTCCCACCAAGCTTCCCTGGCAGTACCATCGGCGCTGAGAGGCTTAACTTCCGT
>Ga0074195_1001618_pt1 | contig 30107 bp, 33 predicted proteins | sample EPASupsiteHSE623_FD_64525 | JGI IMG/M metagenome (GOLD analysis project Ga0074195, IMG submission 64525) | Bioremediated contaminated groundwater from EPA Superfund site, New Mexico - Sample HSE6-23 | ecosystem: Environmental > Aquatic > Deep subsurface > Groundwater > Contaminated ... | reverse complement strand
CATGGTTTCGCTCTTTTGCCGACGAGGTGTCGACGAGAATATTATATTTTATACGCGGGCATCGTGAAAACAACTATTTTAAAGGGATATTCCGGCGTTTCGCAACAGGCTCCAAATTGAAAATCAAGGAGACTGTGATGAAAAAAGTGATATTTGCCGCAGCGGCGTGTCTCATGCTTGCGGCTGTCGCGAAAGCCGAGCCTTACAGGCCGATGCAGGCGTGCGCCACTGACGTCAAGCACTGTGCGGACGGCTCGTTTGTCGGACGTGACGCCATGTCCGGCTGCGAATACAAGAAATGTCCCGAAGAAAGCGCGGGCCAGAAAGATGGCGCTGACAAATCGGCGGACCAGAAATACTGCCAAAATGTTGCCTGCTCCGGCTCCACTTCGGGCGCATGCCTGTCCCATTCAGGATGCTCTTGGTCACAACCGGGCTGGGGGGGACCAGGTAATTGCTATGGGCACTATTGCGTCGGAACAAAGGGGGGGAGCCCTACCGACAGCGATGCCAAATCGGCGAACGAAACCGCCTCGCCGCAGAACAAGGCTATGTCCTGCAATGGCGGATGCCCTACCGGTTACTATTGCGACGGCAACTGGTGCCACGAAGGAGGAGGAGGCGGCGGTTGCCACCCTGGTGACTGTGCTCCGGGATATAGCTGCAACGTTCATGGTCATTGCGTGTGACCCGGAATCTGGCGTGAAACTTCAAAACAAAGCCGATGCCGCGTTTGAAGCGCGGCATCGGCTTTTATAATCCTCGTCAGCGGCGCTCGGTTATTTTGAGTTTCAGAAAATGTGTCGAACAGGAAATGCAGGGGTCGTAGTTGCGCACGGCCTGTTCGCATTTGTGCGCCAGTTTTTCCTGCGGCAGCTTGATGAATTTTTTTGCCACGGCAAACAAATCGTCCTCGATGGCTTTCTGGTTCTGCGAAGTGGGCGGCGTGATTTTGGCGAAAGTTATCAGTCCCTTTTCGTCCACCGAGTAGCGGTGGTAGAGGCTGCCGCGCGGCGCTTCGGTAAGGGCGCAGCCGGTTCCCTCTCTGGCCTTGACCGGCGCGGACGGCTGGGCGGGACGCTCATACTGCGAGATTATGCGCAAAGCCTCGTCGAAAGCGTAAACCACCTCCACTCCGCGCGCGAGCAGGCTTTTGAACGGGTTTTTGCACGGCGGTTTCAACCCGATTGACTGCGCGGCCTGTTTCGCCAGCGGAGACAGCAGGTCATAATTGAGGTTGAACCGCGCCAACGGCCCCGTCAGATACCCGGCGTTGAAGCGCTTTGAGACGGAATAAAGCGCCGTGGAATGTTCCAGATGCACTTCCTGAAAATTATCCTCGAACTGTTCCACGGGGATATCCAGCCCGGTATTAGTAACAACATTGCCTTCGTTGAACGGATACTCCGCCGGATGGGACAGGGAAACAAACTCGTACTCGCGTTCCACCTCGGGATAATCCAGCTTCGCCAGAAAAGGCAGCGACTCAAGCGCGGTATCGCGCGCCCATTTGAGTTCGTCGGCGATTGAGTCCAGCTCGGCGCGTTCCGGCACGCGGTAGAAGCCGCCTATGCGCGCGTTAATAGGATGTATTTCCCTTCCGCCCAATAGCGAGACAATCGCATTGCCCGCCTTTTTCATCCGCAGCGCGCGCTTCACCGCGTCGGGATGCTGCTTTCCCATTTCGATAGCGTCTTCAAACCCCAGAAAATCAGGCAGATGCAGCAGGTACATGTGCAGCAAATGGCTTTCCAGCCACTCGCCGCAGTAGAACAGCCGGCGCAACTCGCGCAACTGGCCTTCCACTTTAACGCCCAGCGCTTTTTCTATCGCGTGGCACGCGCTCATCTGATATGCCACCGGGCAAATGCCGCAAATCCTCGCGTTGATGTCCGGCGCCTCATTGAAATGCCTCCCGCGCAGGAAAGCCTCGAACAGGCGCGGCGGCTCGAAAATGGAGAAGCGGACTTTTTTAACTTCGCCGCCGGAAGTTTCGACGTAAAGCGAGCCCTCGCCTTCGACGCGGGCGAGATAGTCCACCTTGATTTTTACGGTCTTATTTTTTGCCATGTTTTTCGCTTTCCGCCCGAAACTCCGGCGCCCAGGCGTTATAAGTCCTGAAAGAGCGCTGAGTGAAATCTTCCTGCGCGCCCAGTTCGCGCTTCCACCAATCGGCGAGCGAGGCGGTGTTGGGCGTTTCCTTGGGGCCGAAGCAGCCGTAGCAGCCGCGCGCGTAAGCCGGGCAAATCGCGCCGCAGCCGGAATGAGTTACGGGGCCCATGCACGGCGTTCCGCGCGACACCTGAATGCAGACCGTGTTTTTCGCCTTGCACTCCATGCACACGCTGCGCGCGGTGATGTTGGGTTTTCTGCCGTTCAGGAAAGCGTTTACGACCTCCACCAGTTGTTCCTTATTTACCGGACAGCCCCATAGTTCGTAATCCGGCGCGACATGCGCGGAAACCGGCGTGGAAGTGGCAAGCGCGCTGATATATTGCGGTTTGGCATAAACGAACGAAACGTACTCCTTCGCGTCGGCGAAATTGCGCAGGCTTTGTATGCCGCCGGCGGTGGCGCAGGCGCCTATCGTAACCAGAAAGCGGGACTGGGCGCGTATTTCCTTTATCATCTCCAGTTCATGCTCGCGGCAGACCGAGCCTTCAACCAGCGTCAACTCGTAAGGGCCCTTTTCAAAATGGCGGGTGGCTTCGGGGAAACTGGCGATTTGCACCAGCTCCGCGATTTGCAGCAGTTCATCCTCACAGTCGAGCAGGCTCAACTGGCAGCCGTCGCACGACGCCAATTTATAGACGGCCAGCTTGGGTTTGCCCTTTTTCAGATTTCGCGTTTTAGGAACCATTGTTTTATCATTCCGTAATTGAACACCGGTCCGTCTTTGCAGATGAACACAGGCCCCAACTGGCAATGGCCGCAGAGGCCTATGCCGCATTTCATGTTGCGCTCCATGGTGATGTACATACTGTCCTCGCGCACGCCGCGGCTGGCAAGCTCGGCGGCGGCGAAGCGCATCATTATTTCCGGCCCGCAGACGAGGGCGGCGGTTTTTTCCGGCGCGAAAACGGCGCGCGAAACAAGCGTTGTAACCACGCCCACGTTGCCGCGCCAGTCGGGCCCGGCGGAGTCCACCGTAACATGCACGTCGAAATCCAGCCGTCCGCGCCATCTCTCCAGTTCCTGAGCGAACGCTATATCCTGCGGAGTGCGCGCGCCGCACAGCAATGTGCAGCGCCCGTATTTCGCGCGGTTGCGCAAAATGTGGTACACGGCGGGACGCAGCGGCGGCAGCCCCACGCCTCCGGCGACGAGAACGAGATCCTTCCCTTCCAATTTGTCCAGCGGCCAGACGCTGCCGAACGGGCCGCGCACTCCTGCCATGTCGCCTTTTTTGAGCGCGCGCATCGCCTCCGTCACCGCGCCGACGGCGCGGGTGGTATGCAGCAGTTTGCGCCGGTCCGCCGCGTCGCCGCTTATCGAGACGGGCACCTCGCCGATACCGTAGATATACACCATGTTGTACTGCCCCGGCGAAAAAACGAACTCGCCGCCGTCCTCGGCCTTGAGTTCCCAGGTGAAAATATCCTTCGTCTCGCGCAGCGTCCTGGCGATTCTGAAACGACGGGGGGTCATCGGGTCTTGCATATCAAAAAAGGTCTTTTCCGTAAATATCCAGCAGTTGCAGCCGCGTGGCGCCCAGCCTGGCGATGACCACCTGCGTGACGCGCTTTAAAAAATCGTAGCCCAGCGCGGGGTTGGCCTCGCATTTTTCGCGCAGGCATTTGCCGTCGAAAGCAACGGCCAGCACCGGCTCCACTGCGCGCACGTCCAGCCTGTACTTATACGGCGCAATAAGCCACGAATAACCCGCCATGTCGCCTTCGCCGAGGGATTGGATAGTTATCGGGCCGCGCCCCGGCGCGAAAATCTCTATCGCGGCGCTGCCACGGCTGATGACGTAAAAATAATCAGCATCCTCGCCCTCGCGGCAAAGCAATTGCCCCGCCTCGAAACGTTTGTTGACGGCGCAGCCCGCCGCCAGCCGCAGATATGCGGGCGGCATGTCCCTGAAAAAACGGTGTTCGGCCAAAATCTGTTCAAGTGTCTTCATTTTCAATCCGCTTCGGCCTCGGCGATAGCGGCGGCTTCCTCGGTGATATCTATTCCGACGGGACACCAGGTGATGCAGCGCCCGCAGCCCACGCAGCCCGACGTGCCGAACTGGTCGTGCCAGGTGGCCAGCTTGTGCGTCATCCACTGGCGGTAGCGCGACGAGGCCGCCGGCCTGACGCTGCCGCCGCCGTGTATCCAGGAAAAATCCAGCGTGAAGCAGGAGTCGGCCCTGCGCGCGCGGGAGGCCTGCGCGCCGTCAAGCGAGGTATGGTCCTCCATCGTGGAGCAAAAACAGGTGGGGCAGACCATGGTGCAATTGGCGCAGGCGAGGCAGCGTTTGGCGGTCTGCTCCCAGCGCGGGTTTTCATAATTGCGGTACAGCAGCGCTTTTATATTTTTTGCGTCCAGCTTTTTGGACAGGGCCGCGCGCGCCGATTCTATGAGCGCGTCCGCTTTCTGCGTCTGCGCCGCCGAAGCCGCGGGCGCGCCGCATTTTGCAAGCAGTTGTTTGCCCGCCGCGGTCGCGGCCTCGAAAACGAAGTAGTGCGCCCCGTTTTCAGCCACTTCGGTGAAAGCCAGGTCGAACCCCGCCCGCGCGCGCGGGCCGGAGCCCATCGAATCGCAAAAACAGTTGCCGGACGCGCGGGTGCAGTTGGCGGCGATGATGAGTACATTTTCACGGCGGGTTTTGTAATAAGTATCGGCGCATGATCCGCCGGTGAACACGGCGTCCTGTACGCGGATTGCGGCGATATCGCAGGGCCGCACGCCCAGAAAAGCGGTCTTTGCGGGCCGGCACGACTCCTGCTCTACGGAAAATACGCCGGAACTGCCGCGGGCGCGCCAGAGGGTTTCCTGCTGCGCGAAAAGATATTTTTTCCAGGACTGCTGCCCGTTGACGACACCGAACAGCGCGGCGGACTTCGCGGATTTTGAAAGCAGATACCGTCCCGGCTTCTGCTCGTCGGCGTAACCCGCCGCGAGCCCGGCGGAGGAGGAAATAGCGCCGAAAACAAACTCTCCGTCCGCCACACGCGGCCCCGCGACAGCGTAACCCGCTTGCCTTAACGCGGCCACAAGCGCGCCGAACTGCGCCGGCGTCAGAGCGGAATACCCCGAGTTTTCCCCGTTCATAGCACAGTTATACAAAAAAATTCCCTTCAAGTCGCGATTGTTGAACGGCTAATATAAAACTGCTACGGTATATATGCTCGAATTGAGAAAAATCGGTTATGATTATCACCACAGTCAGGCAATACAGCGTGTTTCTGCCCAATAAGCCGGGCGCGCTCAGCGAATTCACCAAGCTGTTCGCGGACCAGGGCATCGCCATCATCGGCATCGCCTCGGAAATCCGCGACGATTCCGGCGTGGTGCGCGTTTCCGTGGAGAGCGACAAGCGCATCGGCTACATCCTCACGCAGGCCGGTTTCACCACCGTGGAGACTTCCATGCTTTCCCTCGAGCTGCCGGACAATATCGGCGAACTGCACCGGCTCAGCAGCAAACTGGGCGAGGCCGGCGTCAACATTACCACTGTTTACGGCACCACGCATACAGGGCGGACGTCACGGCTGCTGTTTTCGGTGAACGATTTGGAAAAGGCGAAGGAAGTGCTCAACAATCTGTACAACAAATAAAACTCAAAAATCCATGCCGCGCCGCGTCTGTTTTGTTTCGGAGCGGCGTTTTTTATTTTCGATGCGGCGGAGTTTGGAACCATAGGAAGGTTTTGTCGGCCTCCTGCGCCGCGGCGGACGAAGAGCGCGGACTATCAGTTCGCGCAACCTTTCGCGCGCGGCGCGGCGGTTCTGCTCCTGAGTTCTATACTCGCACGCGATGATGAGTATATCGCCTTCCGTCGTCAGCCTGGCGCCGGCAAGACGCTTGAGCCGCTCCCGCGCGTCATAAGGAAGTCCTGACAGACTCGGAAAAAACCGCAATTGCACGGCGGTGGCCACTTTATTGACGTTCTGCCCGCCGTGCCCGCCGCTGCGCACGAACTTCTCCGCAAACGAGCCCGGCGGCGGAAAAAAACCGGATTGCTGGCCGGCCATCGGCGTTCAACTCCACTTGCCGAAGATGAAAAATACCGCAGCCACTATGAGCGCGAAACCGACGAGGTAATTCCAGCGCAGCCCTTCCTTGAGATACAGGACGGAAAAAACGCAGAACACGCCCAGGCTTATTATCTCCTGAATGGTTTTGAGCTGCACGGCGCTGTAGGTGCCGTAGCCGAAGCGGTTGGCGGGGACCTGAAAGCAGTACTCGAAAAAAGCGATGGCCCAGCTGACCAGCACTACCGTCGCCAGCGGCGCGCTTTTGTATCTCAGGTGCCCGTACCAGGCGAACGTCATAAATACGTTGGAAACCGTAAGCAGCGCTATGGTGCGCATACCTTATTCCAAATCCCTGATTTTCATTTTTATGGGGCCCTCGCCGGAGCCTTCCACGAATTGATGGACGAAGGGATTGTCGGACTTGCGAAACTCCTCAGGCGCGCAGCGCGCTATGAAATTGCCTTCATAAAGCATGGCGACCTCGTCGGCGATTTTGAATGCCGACTTCATGTCGTGCGTGATGACTATGGAGGTGACGGCGAGCTTTTGCTTGAGGTGCAGTATCAAATCATTGATGATGTCCGACATTATCGGGTCGAGGCCGGAGGTGGGCTCGTCGTAGAGAACGTAGCGCGGCTCGGCGGCGATGGCGCGCGCAAGCGCGACGCGCTTTTTCATGCCGCCGGAAAGTTCCGACGGACGCAGGTCACACACATTGTCGAGTCCCACGAGCGCGAGTTTCTGCTCTGCTATTTCGCGGTAGCGCGACGGCGGCTCGTCGCTCAGATAGCGCAGCCCGAACGCCACGTTTTCCCATACCGAGAGGGAATCGAACAGCGCGCCTTCCTGAAAAAGGTAGCCGAACTTGCGCCGCACGGCCGCAAGCGCGTATTCGTCCTCCATGTGGGTAATGTCCTGCCCGTCAACCTTTATCGCGCCGCCGTCGGGATGGAGCAGCCGGATTATGCATTTTATGAAGGTGCTCTTGCCGGAGCCGGAGCCGCCCACCACGCAAAGGGTTTTGCCTTCGGGAATAACGATGTCTATCCCGCGCAGCACCTGTTTGGGCCCGAAATTTTTCCGCAGTCCGCTTATTTCAATCATCTTAGATACCCAACGAAACCAGTATCGCCGTGGCGAAATAGTCCAGCACCAGCGTCAGCACCATGCACAGCACCACCGCGCCCGTGGTGGTGCGGCCCACGCCTTCGGCGCCGCCCCGCGTGGAAAGCCCCTTGAAGCAGCACACCGTCGCAATCATGAACGCGAACAGAAACGACTTGGAAAAACCGTGCATGAAATCGCTTGTGGTCATGAACGTCAGTATATCCTGCCGGTAGGTGGTGGATGGCACGTCGAGGCGCGTCACGCTGACCAGAAATCCGCCCAGTATGCCGGAAAAATCGGCGAAAACGGTGAGTATGGGCAGCATGGCAAGGCAAGCGATATAGCGCGGGATGACTAGATAGCGCGCCGGATTGGTGCCCAGGGTGTAGAGCGCGTCTATCTGCTCGGTGACGCACATCGTGCCCAGCTCCGCCGCGATGGCCGCGCCCGCCCGCCCGGACACCACTATGGCGGTCAGCACGGGCCCCAGTTCCTTGACCATGGAAAACCCGACGAGTATGCCGATATAAATCGGCTCGTTGAAAAGGTTTTTAGTGGTGCTGCCAGCCTGAAGCGCCAGCACCATGCCCGTGAAAAAACTGGTCAGCATGGTAACGGCAAGCGAGTCCACGCCGATGCGCACCGCCTGGATGAAAGCCTGCCGCCATTCTATTTTTGCCTTGAAGGACCAGAAAAAAACCGAGCGCACCAGCAGCGCCGCGCGTCCGATGCCGGCGGCGGAAGACAGGACTGTTCTTCCCGCAAGTCCGAAAATGCTCATCTGGTATACAGGCGCGGCACACGCGCGGCGAGCGCGGTGACGGTTTCGTAAGATATGGTGCCGGTCAGCGCGGCGATGTCCTGAGCGGATATTCTTTCGCCGTTTTGCTCTCCGATAAGCACGACTTCGCCGCCCACTTCTGCATCCGGAACGTCCGTAACGTCAATCATCGTCATATCCATGGTGACGTTGCCGAGGATGCGGGCGCGCGCGCCGTTCACCAGCGCCGCGCCGCGTTTGGACAGCCGCCGCGCGTATCCGTCGCCGTAGCCGACGGGAATGGTGGCCACGCGCATGGGTTTGCGCGCCCGAAACGAGCGGCAATAGCTTATGCTGGCGCCGCTGCAGGCGTCCTTGAGGAAAACTATCCGCGTTTTAAGCGAAAGCGCGGGCTGAAAACCGTCCAGCAGACCGTAAACCGCGAGGCCCGGCCGCACCATATCGAACCGGCTTTCCGGGATATGCACCGCCGGATAAGAGCTGGCCGCGTGGCGCAGCCCCGTTTTCAGGCCGAGCGCGGCGCAATCGGCAAGCGTATCGTTGAAACGCTTCAACTGGCGGCGGGTGAAAGCAGGGTCGGAGTCCGGGCTGGAAAAATGGGTATAAATGCCTTCTATTTTAGCCGACGGCGAATCCGCCAGAAATTGCGCGATTTTGACCGCGCCTGGGCGGCGGCTGCCTATGCGTCCCATGCCGGTGTCCACCTTTATATGGCAGCGCGCGGTTTTGCCGAGGCGCGCCGCCGCCGAGGCGACGCCGAGCGCCGCGTCAAGGCTGGCCACTGTGACGGAAAGCTCCCGCTCCAGCGCGGCCTCGAAAGCGGAAAAGGGATATATGCTGCCCAGCACCAGCACCGGCAGCGTTACGCCGCAGGCGCGCAACTCCAGTCCTTCCTCGACAGAAGAGACGCCGAAAAAATCGCACAGCCCGCGCTCCTGCGCAAACTGCGCCAGCCGCGCCGCGCCGTGACCGTAGGCATTTGCCTTGACGACGAACAGCACCTTCGCGTCGCCGCAGGCGGCCTTCAACGCGCGCAGGTTGGCTGCTACGGCTGAAAGGCTTACCTCAATCCAGGTGGGCCGCAGCGGCGGAGGCCGGCGCATGGCGGGGGCGGCGCTTCCCCGGTCAGGAAGGCAGCATTGTCGGCTCGCCGGAGAATTCCGCGCTGCGCGGGGCCGGATTTGTGAAGAGCGTGTATTCATGGTGAAAATTGAGGTCCACGTCGCCCGTAGGGCCGTTGCGCTGCTTGGCGAGTATCAGCGTGGCCTGCCCCCGCACGGCGGGGTCGTCGCGGCGGTAATATTCCTCGCGGTGGATGAGCGCCACGATATCGGCATCCTGCTCCAGCGAGCCAGATTCGCGCAAATCGGAAATCTGCGGGCGGTTGCTTTCGCGGTTGCGGTCCTCGGTGCGGCGATTGAGCTGCGAGAGCGCCAGCACCGGCAGGTCCAGCGTGCGGGCGAGGTCTTTCAACTGGCGCGAAATCTCGGACACTTCCTGCTGGCGGTTTTCGGAGCGGCGGCCGCCCTGCATGAGCTGGATGTAATCTATTATCACCAGCCCAAGCGCCTTGTTTTTTTTGACAAGGTCGGCGGCCAGGCGGCGGGTGCGCATGCGCATTTCGGTGACGGTGAGGCCGGGAGTGTCGTCTATGTAAATATCGGACGCGGAAAGTTTGGACAGCTCCTGCGTGAGGGACACCCATTTCTCCTTCTTGAACATCCCGGAGCGCACTTCGTGCAGGTTGACGTAGGCGCCGCCGCAGACCATGCGCTCGAATATGCTCTCTTTCGACATCTCCAGCGAGAACATCGCCACGGGAATGCGCTTTTTGACCGCCGCGTGATAGGCGATATTGAGCGCCATGGCGGTTTTTCCCTGGCTGGGCCGCGCGGCCAGTATGATGAAATCGGATTTTTGCAGGCCGCCGGTCTTGTCGTCGAACGCCAGGAATCCCGTCGGCACTCCGGTGATGGCTTCCTTTTTGTTATGGGCCGCCTCGATGCGCTCCATCACCTTGTGGGAAAGCTCGATGGCGTCGGAAAAACCTTTGACCGCCTGCGTCTGGCTGACGGCGAAAATGCGCTCCTGCGCGCGGTCGAGCATGACTTCAGGCTCGCAATCTTCCTTAAAGCAGCTTTCCACTATGCCCGTGGCCGCGTTTATAAGGTCGCGCATGGTGGCTTTGTAGCGCACAATGTCCGCGTAATGCGTGACATGCGCCGCGGTGGAAACTTTTTCTATAAGCTCAGACAGGTACGTCTCGCCGCCCGCGTCGGCGAGCTTGCCGGTGCGCTTCAATTCCTCGGTGAGCGTGATGAGGTCCACCGCGCGGTCTTTTTCGCCCAGCGCGCGCATGGCGGAGAATATAAGCCGATGCGCGGAGGAATAGAAATGCTCCTCCTTGAGAATTTCCATGGAGCGTTCCAGCGCGTCGCGCTCGATGAGCATTGCGCCCAAAACAGCCATTTCGGCTTCGGGCGATTGCGGAGGGATGCGGTCTCTCGTGTTGGGCGGCATAGCGAAACGGTACCTTTCAGATGATAAAACCCCGTTTTCTCAAACAGGGTTTTATCATGTGGCTTGTTCTCAAATTACAGCCTGCGCATCGCGTCTTACGCGGCTTTGGGGCCGATGCGGACCTTTATGACAGCCGTCACCCCGTGCGCGAGCCGGAGGGTGACTTCGGTGTCCCCCACGGTCTTGACGGGGGCGGGCAGGTCTATGCAGTCCTTGCCGATATCGTAGCCGGAAGCTTTGAGGCTCTTCCAGATATCCGCCTTGCCGACGGAGCCGAACAACTGGCCCGTCTCGGCGGTTTCGCGGGTGTAGGAAAGCGTCATCCCGGCCACTTTGGCGGCTAGGGCTTTGGCGGTCTCGGTTTCGGCGGAGACGCGGTTGGCCCTGCGCTGCGCGCCGAGCTTCCAGTTCTTCATGGCGCCCTCGGTGGCGGTTTCCGCCAGGCCGCGGGGGATGAGATAGTTGCGCGCGTAGCCGTCGCGCACCGTTTTGACGTCTCCGGCGGCGCCCAGCTTGGGAACGGTCTTGCGGATGATTACCTTCATAAATCCTCAGCCTCCTGTGCCGGTTATTTCACTTCGTAGGGCAGTATGGCGATATTGCGGTTGCGTTTTATCGCCCTGGTTATCTGCCGCTGGTGCCGCGCGCAGGTGCCGGTTATCCTGCGGGAAAGAATCTTGCCGCTGTCCATCATGAACGTCTTCAAAAGCTGGGCGTTTTTGTAGCTGACTTTTTCCACCTTGTCGGCGCACATGCGGCACACCTTGCGCCTGGGCTCCGGGCGGCGCCTGTGAAAAGGCCTGTCCGAAGACGAGGGGGAATGATGCGGCGCTGCCGCCGGTGCCGGAACCGCGCGCTCGGCGGGCCGGGACTCCTTTCTGATTTCTTCCGTCATGGTTGAGTCACCTCTGTCAAGTTATGCGAAATTAAAACGGCACGTCGTCGGCAGCTTCGGCGGGCTCGCTGGCCGGAGGAGCCGGCTCAATGTCGGCGCCGGGTTCGCTGGGCGTGTTTTCCGAGGCGGCCAGCACCTGCAGCCGGCGCGAGATTACCTGCAAATCATTTCTTTTCTGGCCCGCCTTGTCCGTCCACTCGTTCACGGACAGCCTGCCCTCGACGTGCACCGGGCTGCCTTTTTTCAGGCGGTCGCGCACGCGCTCGGCGGCGGGGCCCCACACCACCACGGGCACAAAGCAGGTATCGTCCTTCCATTCTCCCGACGCCGCGTCCTTGTAGCGGCGGTTCACGGCCACGCTGAATTTTGCCCAGGCCTGGCCCTTTTGGGTGAAGCGGACATCAGGGTCCCGCGTGAGCCTGCCCACGATAAAGACCTGATTCTGCTCCGGAAGACGCAAATTCATCGCCATGTCGTCAGGCCGCCGGTTTCTCGGCCGGAGCGGCGGAGGCCGCCGCGGGGACTGCCGGCTTTACGGGAATGTCTTTTTCCTCGCTTCTGATATTGAGGAAGCGCAGCACGTTATCGTTGACGCGCAGTTGCTGGCAAAGCTTGTCCATCAACTGGGTGGACGACTTGAACCGCAGCAGCAGGTAATAGCCGTCGCGGACATGCCCGATGGGGTGGGCGAGCTTGCGCCGGCCCTGCTTTTCCTCGGAAACGACTTCGCCGCCTTCGGCGGATATTTGTTTTTTCGTCTTGGCGACGAACTCAGCAATCTCGGCGTCGGAAAGCTGGGGTTTTACTATGACCGTCAGTTCGTATATGCGCATGATAGTCCAGAAACACCGGTTTATTTTCAACGGAAAGCACTCCCTCCGCTTTCTGCGGCATTCGCAGGGGAGAAAACCGCCGTCTTCAGCAATATTATAGCACAAAACGCGCTGGTATGAATTGACTTTATATTCGCCTTTGGTTTGCATGCGCGGGAGTGTACGCGCTTCGGGCCGCCGCCCAGCAAGTCAAAAGCCTGCGCCGCATACACCTTATTCGGCGATAAGCTACCACTACTCCGTTAAGCATATGCGCCTATTTGGAGGCGCGCAGCGGAATAAACAGCCCATACGCCCGACGCAGCCCTGCACAACCGCGCAGGCAACCCGCAGCAAAAACATCCCCATTCCTTTATATGCGCCTCCCCTGCGGGCAAGGGCGCTTTCGGGCTGCGTCCGCGTCGCTCGTCGCTTGCATACAACGAGTATGCGCGCTCCTCGCTCCTTGCCTCGCCTCAAAATCGCCCTTGCAAATAGCCGCATATACTTAACGGAGTAGTGCTACCTGCCCCAGAGAAACGCCGCCGCCCAGCGGGACGCATTCGGACAATGCAGGGAAAAATAGTTCATCACGTCCATTCCCATAAGCAGCGTAAGCGCCGCGCCCAGCGAAATCCACCCGGCGAATGGCTTCACGTGGCAGACGCCGGGCATGGATTCCCCGCCCCAGACCTTCATGCCAGCCGCCTGCGCGGCGGTAAGCCCGTCGGCATAGCTGTCCCGGAAATATTCGGAATGAAACGCGGCGTCCCGCCGGACGCGGCTCATGGTATCGTCTGAAAGCACCATGCCGGGTTCCAGCTCCGCCAGCGGGATGCGCCGCACTTCCACATTGGTGAAATACCAGTTGAGCGCGCCTTTGAGCAGCACCAGCAGCACGAATATCCTGAGAGCCAGCCCTGCGCCGCCCAGGTCGCCGTAAATCCGGTCGGGAAACAGCATTTGCCCGATGACAAAATAACCGCCCAGCAATATCGCGAAAAACAGCGCGGTGCTTCTGCGCATAAGGAGGCCGTAGATGCGGTTCCAAACCAGAAACAGGATTACAAAAGCCACGGCCTCGCTGTGAATGAATTTCACGAAATGGTACTGCGCATACGTCCGCAGCGAACGGGAAAAGCAGAACAAAGCCGAAAAGTTGAACAAAAAAAACAGCCACCCCGCCAGTTCATGTTTGAGACAGCCTTTGCGCGATTCCAGCCAGCCGTTTATCCATAATATCCAAAGCGCCGGGGATTTCGGCAGCGCCGCCAGCCTGGAAAATTGCGCAACCGCGAAATGCAGCACATACCACGCGCAGGCGGGGATGAAAATGTTGACCAGCAGCACAAAAAAAAGCCCCGCCGGATAGAATCCGATGGCGGGGTCAATCAACGGCAGCATGAGACAGAACAGTATGTAGAGTTTGGCGTCTCCCGCCGGCCAGTAACCCGCTTTCCAAAGCGCGGCCCCGGCCAGCAACCCCAGCGCGGCATGAAGGCAATAACCGCCGTAAAATTTCCACGCCGGGGCGGAACTGACCCAATTCGCCGGCTTAAAAATCACCCCGCCGACCGGAAGATGAGGCGCGGCTGAATGCACCGCTGACATCAACAGCAACCCGCACAAAGCGCAGGCGCAAACAGCAAGCCCGAAAAGGATATTGCGGTTGCGGATTTTACCGGTGCGCCAGTCCTCCAGCGAAATCACGGACGCCAGCCAGACAAACCCCGCCGCGGCGAAGACGCTGACTACCATTGGCGGCGGCGGGATACGCTTTCCATTTTTTCACCGGACGCAAATCATCGCAGAAGCGGATTTGCAGCTCACTTGCATAATACGGCGCCCAGCGGTCCTCCCGTCTGGCAGTTGTCCGGCGAACAGCATCTGGCGCAGTCGCCCGGCACCTGCACCTGGCCCGACGCCACGCACGCCATGCAGGTGGATTTCGAACCGGGGCTGAAACATATCGCCAGATAATTCTCGAACGGACATACGCTGGTGGTGCCGGCGTAACATATCAGGCCCGACATGCACTCGGTCGTAGCCGCGCAGGTGCCGCCCGCGGGAACAGTGCCGCCGCCGGCGCAAACGCTTGAAAGCGTCGTCCATTCGCCCGCCGTGGGGCCGGGGCAGGTCCAGGTGCGGGTTTGCACCATGGTGCCGACTGAACCGTCCGTACATTCCACCGTCCTGGTTTCGGCGCTGGGAGCCGAACAACCACCCCCTCCTCCTCCGCTACTGCCGGCGTTTCCGCCGCCCCCCGTCGTAGCCGCCGCTGCGGCGGCTTTATTGGCGGCGCTCTGCCAGCCTATGGTGCCATAGGCCGCTTTAGAGGGAGTCCCCGCGCCAGTTTTCTCATTTTGATTTTTGCCGGTGCGGGAAGAGGCTGCGGCTTCCGTATTCCCCTCATCCACAGAGGTGTAGCGGGTGCCGCCCACGCTGTACCTGGTCAGCTTGCCGCTCGACTTGCCGGACGATGCGACTCCCGCCTTGACGGCCCTGCGGCCCGCCGCCGGTTTGGAACTTTTCACAGAAACGGACTGCTTGTTTGCCGCCACATCATCCTCATCCTGCGATACGGTGGGCGCGGCGGCCTTCAGGGCTTGGTCGGACGCCGCCGCGACGGCAAAAGCCAACGCAACCGCCGCCGCAGTTAAAAATGCCTTTCTCATAGACAGCCTCCTGTCTGGAATCTGAACTAAGCCACAGCGGACAACGCCGCAAAACGAAAACAAACCGCCGGCCCGCCGCCATCCCCGGCACAGCAACGCAACATGCGTACAGCCTTAGTCTAGCAGAGAAAACCCCTCTTTTCAACGGGCGCTTTTCCAAAACGACAACAATGCAAAATGCTATATTTTCCCCGTAACCTAAAGTATGGCGGCAAACGAATCATGGGCATAGCGCAGGCCGCGCTGCTGGCGGGACTGGGAGCCGGCGTAGGAATACTGGGGTCGATGTTCGGCATCGGCGGCGGAATCTTTTTGATTCCGGCGCTGGTGTTGTATTTCCACGTGCCAATGCATTTCGCCATAGCCACGTCGCTGATAACCATAATAGCGACCTCCAGCGCCGTAGCGGCGGTCAACGTCGAGCGGGGGTTGGCGAATATGCGGCTGGGGCTTTCTCTGGAAGTGTCCACCGCCGCCGGCGCGCTGGGCGGCGCCTACGCCGCGTCGCTTTTGTCCCCCTCCGCGCTGAAACTGCTGTTTTCGCTGCTGCTGTTTTTCACCGCCGGAACCATGTTCAAAAAAGGGCTCTCCGCGCTGCGCGGCGTAAAGGGCGAAGACGGCGCGGCCACCGCGCAGACCGGCGAACTGGGCGGCGAATATTTCGACCACGCAACGCGGGAAACCGTGCGCTACGGCGTGAAAAAAATGCCCGCAGCATCGGTTATTTCGGTGGCGGCGGGAGCGTTGTCGGGCATGCTGGGCATCGGCGGCGGAATAATACAGGTGCCGCTCATGCATCTGGTGTGCGGCGTGCCGCTAAAAGCCGCGGCGGCCACCAGCAATTTCATGCTGGGCGTCACAGCCGCCGCCTCCGCGCTGGTTTTTTACCGGCAGGGCGCGGTCATCCCGGACATGACGGCGCTGCTGGTCATCGGAGTGCTCGCGGGTTCCGCGGCGGGCATGAAGCTGCTCGCCGGAATGAAAAGCGACAAATTGCAGTTGGCGCTGAGCCTGCTGATTTTAGCCATTGCCGTGAAAATGTTTTCGGGGGTCTTTTGAGGCGCGGCAAATACTCCGTCAAGCAGGTTCAAACACTGATTCACCGCGCGCTTTTCTGGGGCGTATGGAGCAGCGGCGCGGTGATGGCGGCGGGGCTTTTGCTCTCCGCGCTGGCGCCGTCTCCGAATGAAACATCCGCCGCAGTCGCGATGGCGGGCGTGCTCATGCTGGTGCTGACGCCGGCGCTGCGGCTGGCGCTGCTGTGCTACGGCTACGCCAGGGCGGGCGAGCGCAAATTCGCGCTCATCGCCGCGGCGGTTGCGGCGCTGACCGTTTCCGGTTTCCTCTTCAAAAAATAGTGTAGAATTATGGCAATGAAAACAGCCCGCAGCTTCTCCGCAATCGTTCCCGTGGCGGGAACAGGCACGCGGCTCAGGCCGCACACGAACACCTATCCGAAGGTCCTGCTCACCGTCGGACACAAACCCATACTGGGGCATATTTTAGACCAGCTCTCCGCAATAGGCGCGGGCAGGATTTATCTCGTCGTGGGCCACCTGGGCGTAAAAATCAGGGAGTATGTCGCGCGGGCGTATCCCGGGCTCGATGTCGTTTATGTCGAGCAGACGCAGCCGCGCGGGCTGGGTCATGCGGTCTGGCTGGCGGCGGCGCATATCAAAGGCCCCGTCTTCATCCTGCTGGGGGACACCATCCTCTCGGCGGACATGCGCAAATTCGTGAAATTCAGGCAAGACTGCATCGGAGTGCATGAAGTGGCCGACCCGCGCCGGTTCGGCGTGGTGGAGACGAAAGGCGGCTGTGTTTCCCGGTTAATAGAAAAACCGGCCAGGCCGTCCTCCAATCTCGCCATAGTCGGTGCTTATTCGTTCCGCAAATGCGAGCAGCTCTACGAAAACCTCAACGCACTGATAGAATCCGGCAAGACGACGCGCGGCGAAATCCAGCTGACCGACGCAATAATGGGAATGGTCGCAAAAGGCGCCGGAATACGCCCCGTCGCGATAGAGGGCTGGTACGACTGCGGCAAGCCCGCCGCCCTGCTGGAAACAAACCGCTACCTGCTGGACCGCCACCGCAAAGAGCTGGCGGTCGAAGTGGAAGGCAGCCTTGTGAGGCCGCCGGTCTACATCGCGCCGACAGCCAGGATAACCGGCTCCATCATCGGCCCCAACGCCTCTATCGGCGAGGGGGCAAAAATATCCGGCTCGATAATATCGGATTCGATTATAAACGAGAAGGCCACTATCCGGCGCGTGGTGCTGGGCAAATCGCTGATAGGCCCCAGCGCGATGCTGGCGGGGCGGGGACAGCAAATCAATATAGGTGAAAATTCGGAGATATATCTGGACTCTTCCGGCGACGCGGGGGAATAGCGGGGGAGCAAGCCTATTCGGTGTCCAGCAGCATCACCGCGCCGAAGCAGATAACGCCCGTAACCAGCAGGCACGACACCCAGGCCTGCGTCCTGGCAGTGCCATCCCCGACCGAAGCCACAAACAGCCCGGCCACGGTGCAGACGACGCCGCTGCCCGCCAGTATCGCGATAAGCCTTTCTACCATAGCGCAGAACTCAAATTACCAGATTAAACTCCCCCGCCGACTCCTGATTGTACATAAAAAATCAGAACATCTCAATGCAGCGATGCTATGCCCGCCGCGCGTTTTTCTCATACCGCCGGAAATTACCGGAGCTGCCTGTCAGAATTGATGTGAGAGCGTTACCTGATGCGTCGGCACCAGATGGCGCGAGCCGCCGAAGGCGTAATCCAGCCCCCAGCCACGCTGGCGCAGTCCCGCGCCGAAGGTCACGGACTGGTCGTCCCTGCCGAACATGTAGCCGCCGCGCAACGAGACAAGCAAATCTTCCAGCGGATTCATATTCGTCTCCAGGCCGGACTGGTAATGCCCGTCTTCCTGTCCCGTTTTGGCGTAATCGCCGGTGAAAAGCACATCCACCGCCGGCAAATCGAAAAATGCATCAGTGTTGTACGCGGGAGCGGTCAAATGCCACGCCAGACCGGCGCGCGTGGTTTTAGGCTGCGGGTCGCCAACGTCCTCGAACTTGACGTCCGCGCCCATGTTCTGCAGCGCCGCGCCGGCGGTGAAACCGCAGGGCAGCCTCGCCAGCGCGCCGACGTCGTAACTGACGCCTTTGGCGGACGCGGTTTGCGCCAGTTCCGATTTCCAGTATTTGAACGCGCCGCCCAGCGCGAGGAAGTTGAACAGCGTCACCGAAACCGCCGTCATAACCAGCCTGTCGTCCTCGGCGGTAACCGAACCCTGCGTTCCGTCTGAAAGGTTCAGATTCAAAACGCCGGCGTTGTAGTAAAGCACCGCCGGAGTGATTGCCACCGGCCCCACTTTGGCGGCGAAGGCGACAAGGCCGGTGCCGTCGCCCGCGTAACCGCGCAGGTATGAGGCGGAAACCGTCGGGCTTGAGATGAATGCGTTGGAGGCGGGATTATAAATTATCCCGTCCGCGGAGTCGGATGGCACGGCTGTGAACGACTGCCCCAGCGCAGCCGCGCGCGCGCCCATGGGGCGGCTGAGGAACGCGCCGCCGTCCAGTCCCGCCCCCGCCGCGGCGTTGGAAACCGGCAGGCAGACGGCGATGGCCAGAACGCAAAACGCGCGCCTCATTTAATCACCACCACCTTTTCGATATTGTCAATCTTGGGGCCTTTTACCGTCACGAAGTAGAGGCCGGAAGCGGCAGTCTGTCCGGAATCCGTGTCGCCCTGCCAGTAAACCGTCGTGGTGCCGGGGAGAATATCACCCTCGAATATTTTCCTGACGGGCTGGCCGTTTATTGTGTAGGCGCGCAGTGAAAGCGGGCCGCTGTTGAACGCGGTGATGTCGAACCTGCATCTGCCGCCTTTCAGCGGGCGGAAAAGATTGTCCGTCACTTTGACTATGCCCGCTTTATAGTCCACGTACAGCGCGCCGGCGAGGGTGGCGGTCCTGCCGTCGGCATTCGCCACCGTGAGACTGTAAGCGCCCACCGGCGCGGAGGACAGGTCTATGGTTGCCCTGAGCGCCAGGTCCGACAGCCGCGTTACCGCGCCGGCGAGCGGTATCGAATAAGAGCCGTTTGTGAGCGCAATGGAAGGCGTGCCGACGGAGAAAATCTCGCCCGCCACCGTAATCGAATCCGCCGCGTCTCCCTGGTACACCAGATTCGGGTCAATTCCCGCCGGCGCCGGGACGTTTGCGACGGCGGACCAGATATAGGTACTGGCTCCCCGCGTCAATCCCGTGTAAAGCCGCCAGCCGTAGGTGTCCGACGAGCGGGCCACGGCCAGGCTGGAAAATTTCCAATTCGCCGCCGACGTGGAAAGGCGCACGCCCGGTTCCTGCGCGAATGAAATGCCCGCGGCCTGCACTCCGCTTACAGCGCTTATTATGGTGGAAGCCGTGGTGCCCCCCGTGCCGTTCGCGAGCGGCGCGGAGGCGTACATCCTTATCCTGCCGTCGGTAAGGGTGGAAACCGCTATCGAATAAGCGGTGGTATTGAGCAGCAGGCCGGGCGTTCCGAATGTGGAGCCGTGGTCCGTGCTGGAGGAATAATAAATCCGGTAATCGCCGGGGTTGCCTCTGCCGGCGGAATCGCCGATGAAGTAAAGCAGCGTCAAACCGTCTGCCCGCAGATACGGGCGCGGGCTGTTCAGAAAAGAAGAGCCTTTGTTGAGCTGTATCATCGGCCCCGTGTAATCCTTGGTCCATGCCAGCTGGTCGTGCGAAAGCGCGCTCAATATCGAATAAAACCCCGAGGAACTGACAGCCACGTAGTACCCCCGGTAATTGCCGGCGGTATATGTCGAGAAGGAAAGTTTCGGGTCGAAATTCATCCCGAAAGCGGTTATGGAACTGACGTCAATGACCGGGCCGGTGGCGATGCGCACGCCGCTTTCCATGCTGAAGGTAATCCCGCCGTCGGAGCTGGCGGCGCTTATTATCTGGCTGCCGCCCGAAGAAAAGAACACCCGCCAGCCGACGTCCGGCGATGACTGCGCCTGCTCCACGGTGAGGAGATTCTTCTGCACATTGGTTTCGTAGTTGAAATCAGGAGCGGCGAAGGCCGCCGAAAAGGCCGTGAGGAAAAACAGGGGAATAAAAAACTTTTTCATCCACGCTCCGGCTCCGGCGCGCAGCCGAGGATGGGATTTGAACCCACAACCTACGGTTTACAAAACCGTTGCTCTACCGTTGAGCTACCTCGGCACACCGTCAGCATCGTATTGACGATATTAGCATTTCCAAGCGGCACGGGTAAAATATTCAGGCGTGGAGGTGTCCATATAGGTGTCCATCGGGGAGCAAGATTGGCTAAATTCCGGTGAAATCAAGCACGCCTGTAGTCCGTTGGCGCGGAAAGCAATTCAGCGCGTTCGTGGGCCGTTTGGGGCGCAAAGGGACGGCACCCCGTGATTTTTTAACCCGGATTGTGCAATAGATAGCGAGGACCGAGACGGCGGATGGCGAGGAGATTCCGACGGAAAATTTGGCGCGAATAGCCGTAGCTATTCGCGCCAAATTTTACAAAGAAATATCCCGCCAGCCACCGTCGAATCCCGCTACTCTATTGCACAATTCGGGTTTAGGGAATATTTGGAGCCGACATCAGATGGCAGGCGGGACTACCGGGGGTATCGGTGTGATGATTTGCGGCGCAGGCAGCGCATTCATTCGCATCCCGTGCGCGCTTATCGCCAAACTTTGCGCGAATATGGCCATATTGTCCCGCAAATGGCTGTTGGACAGGTGTGCGTAACGTTGCGTCATAACCGGCGTGGAATGCCCCAGGAGGGCTTGAAGCGCGGGCAAGTTTGCTGTGCGCATAATGAAATGGCTGGCGAACGTGTGCCGCAAATCGTGGAACCGGAAACCGCTTATCCCCGCTTCTTTCAGGGCTTTCTCAAAACAACGGCGCAGCGTGATGTTCGGCACGTCAAAGACGTATTCGCTGGTGCGCGGCATGGCGGACAGCATCTCGTGCAGCGTTTCTATTATCGGGATTTCGCGCGGCTTGCCGGATTTCGTCTCGGTCAGATATATAATCCGGTGCTCCAAATCCGCATCCAGCCATTTAAGCTTCATGATTTCGCCCCGGCGCATTCCTGTCGCCAGCGCGCAGATTATAACCGGCAGTATCCTTGAATCGCAAAACATCAGGAGCTTGCGTATCTCGTGTTCGTTGAGATAGCGAAGCCTGTGCGGCGGTTCTTTCTCCAAACGGGCAATGCTGGCCGGGTTTTCCCCATAAAACAGCCGCCAGTCCTTGGCGCGGTTGAACACCGCTCTTAAGACCGCGTGGTAACGGTTGGCCGTCGCGGCGGTTGCATGGCGTTTTATTTCGGTCCGCATTTCCTGCACCATAAGCGGCGTGATATCAGCTAGTTTCCGGTTGCCGAACATGGCAATCAGCTTATTGAGCAGCAATTTTGTGCCGTGCGCGGACTTTTTATATCTGGCATGCTGCTCCCAAAAGGTAAGCGCAGCCTCCTCGAACGTGGTGTTTGCGGTTTTGCGCTCCGGGAAGAATTTGCCTTCGGCGACTTCGGCCTTGCGCTTGGCGAGCATCTCTTCGGCAAGACGGTGGTTCGGGCCGATGCGCTCGCGTTTGCGCTGGCCGCTCGCGTAATAGTCAATCCACCACACGTTTTGCCGTCTGAAAACGCCCATGACACCACCTTACCTCAGCTGCCAATATTCATCAATAGCTTTCGCTCAGGAAGCGGCATCGCTTCGTTGCGCGCTAATCCAACGGTCTATCGCTTCTTTTTCGAATCGGAGCGCGCGTCCGATATGCACCACGCATTCCGGCGGGATTTTTCTCATACATACCATCGTGTAGATGCTGCCTTTGGATGTGCTCAGGTAGACCGCAAGTTCAGCAATGTTCAAAAGCCGTTGCTCCATAACAATCTCCTTTAAAATATTTTGTTCCCATACCTATAAAAGGCCCTTTTAGGGGCAATTACCGGGACAAGCAGGGTTTTCAAACAATGCGGCAAGTGATATAATATGATTAGAGACCCTTATTATTGCGGATTAGGACTCTTTCATACGGCACCCCGGCAAACCGGCAGGTAAAATGGCCTCGGCGTTTTTGATGAGTTTTCTCGAACGCAAGGAGCGCCGCCATGCCGACATACAATCCCAGACAATTTTCCGAGCCGGATAAGCTAAAAGAAATATCGCCGGGCCTATTGATTGAGCTGTTCAAACCGCACAAAGAGTACCTCGCTTCTCAAAATATAAAACTGCCAGCCGTGCCCACCGTCGAGAATATAGATTACGACGCATTGGCGCGCGTCTGCATGAACTGCGATGGCAAGACGCATGAACTTTCCGAATCGCTTTATTACATCAACGAAATGTCCTCCCCGGAAATGGCGGCTGATTTGTTGGAGGCATTGCAGGCGAACAACGTTAAGTTTGATTATACCGACAAGCCAACGCCTGCCGATATTGCCGTAACAGCGTGGCTGTCCGACCGCCAGTTGCTTGAACGAAAACACGCGGAACAGCAGTTGACCCGGCAACGGTCTTTTGAACATTATCAGACTGACCGGAACCCGATACCGGAATTCAAAATGCCGAACAACTTTCAGTCGCTTGAAAAAGACTTGGATGACTGGTTTGAGGCGAAAAAGCGTGGGCGCGGCACGAAGGTTTTCTCTTTTAAGAAACAGAACGGTATTTGGTTCATGGTGCGGCACGGTGAAATATACAGCCGACAGGGGACGCATAGCGACGACGGAAAACCCGGAAGCGTATATTTCCGTCCGGCAAGACACGATGTCTTATTCTATGACCCCGCCACCGGCGAGATAAGCATCCACGCCGCTCAGTCGACCGCAATAGACCTCTATCGGAGGAAGTTTGGACTGCATGTGTTTCAGAATGAAAACTTCTTTCCCGGAAGCGACAAGTATACGCTGGACCCGTTAAAGAACGACGGCAAAGCCGCTCTTGTTTGTGACGATATCGCGGGGATGGAATGGATTCGCCTGAAAGAAATCCATTATTCGTTGGGCGGACCGCAGCGCGAAGTGGAAATCCGAAAAGCGCAGGACCTCTTTGCCGCTTGGGAAGGCCAAGACAGGCCCATGCCGGAATCGGCGCGGATTATTTGCGCGAGTTTCAAAGTGAAGTTCACCGACTCAAAAGTCCCGCGCACAGTCGTTATCCAGCCCTCGAATATCGCCAAGTATACGCGCGATAGTGACGCGGTGGTTATCGAAGACTTTTTGATGAAGCGCGGCTTTATCAAAACCGAATCAGCCGCAAAGGATAGCGTGCTTGAAAACCTTCTTCCAAAGTCTTGAGACGGCTCCGGGTTTGACCAGAAGCGCCGCCGACTGGAAACGGTTGCTTGGTTCCGATTTTGAGCATGCAAGAAAATTTCTGCGCTTGAAATCGGGATTGTCGGGCGCGGTTCCGTGTCCCGTGGTGCCGCCCTGCGGCTGCGACCACGTCGTAGTGGAACATAGCAGGGATGACATAACCGCAGTATGTTGTTGCGAGCCGCAGCGTTGCCGGACAGTGCCGATAAAACGCGAGGAGGCTCTAATCTATGAACTGAACTTTCCAACATTCGACGGAACTATCGCAAGAGCATTGTCGTTGACTGCCGAGGACAAAACGATTCCCGGAGTGGGCGCAACCCTGCTTATCGGCATCTATACCCCACGCGCCAACGTAAAAATCCCCGTTTACCTCACCGTGCAATGCGATTCCGCTAATTTCCAGCGTGTCGTCGAAAAACTCGCAATCATAAATCATGCCCCGTTCATACTGCTGGCCCCGACGGAAAACTTCCTAAAAGACGCGACGAATAAATTATTGCGCGAACACAATGCGCGGCTTCTCGCGCTTGAACGGATTCTGATTTGGAACGGAGCATTCGCCGCCAAGACACCATTGGAAGAGTTGCTTGCGGACTTTTTAGAACAAGTGGCTCCAGCCAAAGAACTGTATGTATTGCGGAAAGAGGGCGAGACATGGCATGCGGTATTTGAAGGCGAGGTTAGAAGCGTTCCGCACACTATCGGCATGGATTATATAGCCGCGCTCCTCGCCAGTCCGCACAGGAAAATACCATGCGCGAAACTGGCTGGTACAGAACAGATTCCACTTTTCGAAGCGGAAGCAGAAACAGCGGAGGACGATTATGCCCGAAGGCCGAAAAGCGGCAAATCCTTGAATGCAAATGCGCTGCTGGACAGAAAAGCGGTGAACAATTACAAGAAACGCATTGCCGAAATTGAAACTCAAATGGAAATTGCTCAGGCTACAAACACTGATAAGGTTGAGCATCTGGAAAGAGAGAGAAAAACATTAGAGCGGGAAATATCCCGCGCCCAAGGAATGCATGGGAAACTGCGCGTCAATGACGCATCGGAAAAAGCCCGTAAAGCTGTCACTGCGGCGATAACCCGAGCCTTTTCCGGTATAGAGCATGCGCATCCCAAATTCTGGAGACATCTGAAAGCTACAATTCGCACGGGCATTGATCCGATATACAAACCAGACAAAGTTATTAGCTGGGAAATCCAGCGTTAAAAAGCCGGTTCTAACGCCACATCAATCCGAGTCCTGTTTCCAATGGACTCGGATATTTTTTTGCCCCGTTTCACTGCTTGGCTGTTCGTTTCAATAGGGTGTTGCCCGACGACAACACACAAATGCTACACGAAGCGTAGCATTCGCTACGCCTTTTGTCGCGCCTTCCACTTGAGGGCGCACGAAGGGCCGTTAGCGGCTAAACAGTCGCAAGCAGTTGAGCCATGTGCGCCTCTCAGGGAGGCCACATGGCCTGTGTACAGAACAAGCAAGACGATAGCTGGATAAAGACGGAACTGCAGTCCGACGGATACGACGCGCTGTTGAAAGCAACTCAAAGAACTGAACCCTTCCTCCGAAGTTTCGGTAACTGGCTGGGCGTAATTTCTTTCATGCGTGACGGCAAAACCCGCAAACCTCAAAAAAACCAAGTCCTGCGCAGCATCCTTATCACCCACGGCAAAGACGGGGACCCGCGTTGGCGCACGCTACTGTTGGCGATTTTCTGGCCCGGACTGAAATCGCTCGCCAACCAGAAGCGGCACTGGGACAAGGACGCCGAGGAACTCTGGCAAAACCTTGTCTGGGTATTTTTGCAGGTCGTCTGCAAGATTGACGCTGCTAAACGCCCTGAACGGCTGGCCCAGAAAATAATCAACGACACCGTCCATCACCTTTGCGATATGTACAAACGCAAATGGGCAACCGCCCGGATGGAACAGTCGTTGGACAGCGACGATGCCGACCCCGCGATAGGCGCGAAGGACGATATAGACTACGACGGCATCGACCTGCGCATCAGGCAAGAATCCGCCGTAAAACGCCTGCGTGTACACCTTGATTCCAGACTTATCAGCAATGCGGACTTCCTCCTCATCGTCGAGACACGGGTATACGGCAAATCGGTGGCTGGCTATGCCCGCGAGGCCGGTATGAGCTACGAACTCGCCAGAAAACGCAGGTTGCGTGCCGAGTCAAATCTGCGCAAAGCATAAAAACTTGTCCCGGAAAAACGCCCTTGACCCCCCTTTTATAGATAGGGCAGGGCAGAGGCGTTTTAACCGGGAACAGGGAAACAACATGGTCAGCAACAGCAAATCTGAATTATGCATACGAGGCAACGCTCATGATGCTTGAGCGCGCGCTGGCGTATATCGGGTCGGGATGGGCGGTGTTTCCGCTCATCCCGAACTCGAAGCGTCCACTGACACAAAACGGGTTCAAGGATGCCAGCAAATCGGCGGATGCCGTTACACGTTGGTGGACACAACATCCGATGGCGAATATCGGCATCGCCACGGGCGCGCCTTCCGGTCTGGTGGTCGTGGACATAGACGTTAAAAACGGCGCGAAAGGCATGGAATCGCTGGACTCGCTCTCCGGCATGACGCCTACGCTTACCGTGCAGACGCCCAGCGGCGGGCTGCATTTTTATTACGTCGCGCCCGGCCCGACGCGGTGCAGAACCGGAATACTGCCGGGCATAGACATTAAGGCCGATGGCGGTTATGTGGTGGCTCCCGGTTCGCAGTTAGACGGCAATCCCTACGAGTGGCTGGACGCGGAAGCGCACCTCGTGGCATTGCCGGAAACCATCATCACGCTCATGGCAAAGCCCAACGGTCCCAAGACGGCAGTTACGCCGGTTGAAGGCGCAACAATCCCCGCAGGCCTGCGCAACTCGGTCCTCGCCAGTATCGCTGGCACCATGCGGCGGCGCAATCTTCAATTCGACGAGATTTACGCCGCGTTAAAAGCAATCAACGCAAAACGCTGCTCCCCGCCTTTGCCGGATGACGAGGTGGAGGCCATCGCAAAAAGCATCTGCAAGTATTCGCCGGACTCCGGCGAGGATGAGGACAACCGCCCGGCTGGATTCACTGACGACGCGCTGGCCCTTAAGTTTTCCGAACAGTACGCCGAGGATTGGCGATACGTCGCCGCATGGGGCTACTGGCTGCATTGGGACGGTAAATGCTGGCGGCGGGAGAACACGCTCCGCGCGTTTGACTTGGCGCGGCTCGTTTGCCGCTCAGCAGCGGTGCAGTGCGACAAAGTGTCCATCGCCACGAAAGTAGCAAGCGCGAACACTGTGGCGGCGGTCGAACGGCTCGCCCGTGCCGACCGCCGCCACGCGGGGACCACGGACCAATGGGACAGCGACCCATGGCTTATCAACGGTGTTACAGGTGCGGTGGATTTACGCACGGGGAAAGTGAGCGTGCATAACCGGCAAGATTACAGCACAAAAATCGCCGCCGCTGGCATTGTGGCGGAACAGGAACCGCCCGCGCACTGGCTGGCTTTCTTAAACGACATTACCGACGGCAATCAGGACTTGCAGAGTTATCTGGCACGGATGGCAGGATATACGCTCACCGGCGTAACGTCCGAACACGCGCTGTTCTTCCTTTACGGCACCGGCGCGAACGGCAAGTCGGTGTTTGTGAACACGTTGGCGGCGGTGTTGGGCGATTACGCTGCCAATGCTCCCATAGACACGTTCATGGAAACCAAGACCGAGCATCATCCTACCGACGTGGCCGGATTGCGCGGCGCAAGACTTGTAACGGCAATCGAGGTCGAGAAAGGGCGGCGCTGGGCGGAAGCGAAAATAAAGTCGCTGACCGGCGGCGACAAGATATCCGCCCGCTTCATGCGCCAAGACTTTTTCGATTACAAACCGCAGTTCAAGCTGATTATCGCTGGCAACAACAAGCCGACCATACGCGAAGTGGACGAAGCCATGAAGCGGCGGCTGCATCTTATCCCGTTCACGGTAACCATCCCCGCCGCCAAGCGTGACCACACGCTGCCGGAACAACTGCTCAAGGAACGTGACGGCATCCTCCGCTGGGCGGTGGAGGGTTGTCTGGAATGGCAGCGCATAGGATTGAATCCGCCGTCCTGCGTGATGTCCGCCACAGAAGAGTATCTGGAGTCCGAGGACGCCTTTGGACGGTGGTTGAACGATGAGTGCTCCTTGAATCCAACTACCCGCACACCAACGGACGAACTTTACCAGTCTTGGAAAACATGGACCGAAAGATGGGGCGAGTATACGGGTTCCATGAAGAAGTTTTCCGATGACTTGTATAAACGCGGTTTTAAACGCTCCCGCTCCAGCAGGCAGCGGTTCTTTCAGGGAATCGTCTTGGCGGGCAAGGAAGCACAGGAGGATTTGCTGTGAAAAACACCGGTTTAGCAATACAAAGTGTCGGACGTGTCAGGGCGTACCATATAGGGCGTACGCGTGCGCGCGCGCACACGCATAACGGTGGTTTAGGAAACCCCTGTCATATCAGACACTCCAACGCAAATTTTGGCGGCAGCGCGGGCACACACATACCTGAAAACACCGGCCCGGACGGCTGCCGCCACACTTTTAAGCACGGAGGCCGCAATGCTTAACGCTCAAATGATTGCCGTGGAAAAACTCACGGTATCCGAACGCAATCCCAGAAAGATAAAAGACGCGGCGTTCCAGTCGCTTGTTGCGTCAGTCAAAAACAATGGCGATTATTTCTGCGCCAGACCTGTAATCTGTTCCAGCCGCACCGGCGAGCTTGTGGTCATCGCTGGCAACATGCGTCTGCGCGCCGCCAAGGAACTCAAAATGGGCGAGGTTCCAGTTGTCGTGATTCCCAACCTGACCGAGGAGCGCGAGAAGGAAATCATGCTCCGCGACAACATTTCCAACGGCGAATGGGACATGGAGATACTCGCCAACGATTTCGACGCCGACTTCCTGCGCGAGGTCGGTTTCACTGACGACGAACTCGGCGCAATCGGCAACGAAGCGTTGCTGGACGAGGACATGCTGGATGAAGTCCCCGCCAAGCTGGAGGAAGCCATCACCAAGCCCGGCGATTTGTGGCTGCTCGGCAATCACCGGCTGCTCTGCGGCGATAGTTCCAAGCCGGAGGATGTGGACAGGTTGTTGGCTGGCGCAAAGATTCACCTCGTGAACACTGACCCACCTTACAACGTGAACGTCGCGCCGCGCAGCAACAACGCGGTGAATGCCGCGCTGGCTTCGGGCAATCTTATCGGGCAGCAGGGTATGGATGTTGCCAATCACCCGAAAATGTTTGTTCGCGGGCGGAACATGGCGAAGATGCGCAAGAACGCCAACAGTGCGCCGAAGGTGTTACGCGCAAAAGACCGTCCGCTTGCTAACGACTTTCTGGACGACGAAGCATTCTGCAAGTTGTTGTTGTCGTGGTTCGGCAACATAACCCGCGTGCTTGAGCCGGGACGCTCCTTCTACATCTGGGGCGGATACTCCAACATCTACAACTACCCGAACGCGCTTAAGGCCTGCGAGTTGTACTTCTCGCAAATGATTATCTGGGTCAAAGAACATCCGGTGCTTACCCGCAAGGACTTCATGGGGAATCACGAGTGGTGCTTTTATGGTTGGCGTGAAGGCGCGGGGCACAAGTTTTACGGGCCGAATAATGCCACCGATGTCTGGTCGGTAAAGAAGGTCAATCCGCAGAGCATGATTCACCTGACCGAAAAGCCTGTTGAACTCGCCGTTCGCGCTATCACTTACAGTTCGCTCAAAGGCGAGAACGTCCTCGACCTGTTCGGCGGTTCAGGCAGCACACTCATTGCATGCGAGCATACGGCACGCAAGGCGTTCGTAATGGAAATGGACGCATTGTATTGCGACGTCATCGTCAAACGCTGGGAGCAGGCGACAGGCAAGAAGGCCGAGGTAAAACATGCCGCTTAAACCCCTGTCCCCTTGCGCGTACCCTTCCTGCCCTGCGTTTGCGGATGCTGGCGAACGGTACTGCACTGCGCACAAGGCGAAGGCAGGGAAGGCCGAGCAAGAGAGGCGCGGCACGTCGTGTCAGCGGGGTTACGGTTCACGCTGGCAAAGGTTGCGTCTGCTCATCTTGGCTCGCGACCCCGTATGCAGGCATCCGGGTTGCAACGAACTATCAACGGACGTGGACCATATCGTGCCCAAGTCGCAAGGCGGTGCGGACACGATGGAAAACCTGCAAGGGATGTGCCACCCGCACCATAGCGCAAAGACTGCGCGTGAAGACGGCGGCTTTGGCAATACCCGGTAGGCGGGTCATTTCCTTGGGGCTTTTCGACGGAAGACCGCGCGTTGCCTACGCGCACACGCGTGCATAATTCGACTAGGGGGGGGGTAGGGGTAAAAATATGCGCGGAAGAAAGCGAATCCCGACGGAGATTAAACGGAAAACGGGCACTTTGCAACGGTGCAGGACGAACCTCGCCGAACCGAAGCCCGGACCCGCCAACAGCGAGCCGCCGGAATTTCTCGACGACGAGGCCAAGTCCAAATGGCGCGAACTTTTCCCCGAACTTTCGGCATTGGGTGTTATCAGTTCTATAGACCGGGACCTGTTCATGCTTTATTGCTCGGCGTATTCAAACTGGAAGCGGGCCAACGACGTGTTGCAGCACAACAAGCAGGTGTACAAGACGCCTAACGGCGCGTATCAGCAACTGCCGCATGTTTCCATCGCACGTGGTTGGATGCTGATGATGACACGG